>OIYP01000779.1_pt1 | contig 19233 bp, 19 predicted proteins | sample 1588261 | NCBI WGS metagenome assembly OIYP01 (sample SAMN03283293) | human gut metagenome | biome: human-associated habitat; material: feces | host: Homo sapiens | place: Peru | collected 2012
GTGATAGAGAAGAACGGAGTCCTCACCCTAGGCGATTATGCCTCCATCAACAACCTGAGCCGTACTGCTGCCTCTATGGAACTGAAGGAGCTGACAAATGACAAGACTTCGCCGATAGATTCGTTAGGTCGTGGCAGCCATAAGGTTTGGGTGAATAGGAAAGAATAAATGCAAATATCTCTCAGAATATTTGTTAGTTTCAATTCTTTTTCGTATTTTTGCGGTGTAATTAAAATGATAGTGTTATGACGACAATAACAAGGGAACATCTTGAAGATGAGGTACTCAAGTCGATTCAGAAGAAAGCGGAGTCGATTATGCCGAAAGATGCCAAGGTTATCCTTTTCGGGTCAAGGGCTAGAAGGGATGCTAAAGCAGATTCCGACTGGGACATCCTTGTGCTTTTGAACAAGGATAAGATAGATGAGCAGGATCATGATAATTACACCTATCCTCTTTGGGAATTGGGATGGCAAATCAATCAGATGATTCACCCGATAGTGTATTCGATGAAGGATTGGCAGAGCAAAAAGGGCAGTCCTTTTTATAATAATGTAGAAGAGGAAGGGGTGATGCTATGCTAGAGGGTCAACAACGTAGAGATCTTGTACACTACAGGATAGAAAAAGCTTATAAGAGTTTTGATGAGGCTAAGGGTGTGGCAAAATTGAAGTATTGGAATTTGACGGGAAATCGTTTGTATTATACTGTATTCCATATGGCTTCTGCTTTGTTACTTGACAAGGGCTTTACTGCAAAGACTCATGCCGGTGTAATACATTTGGTTGGAGAGAAATTTATTGCTACAGGTTTGTTGGATCGCTCTTATGGAAAGTTGTTCTCTCGTCTTTATGAACTTCGGCAGTCTGGTGATTATGATGATACCTTCGATGCTACAGAAGAGGAGGTCTTGCCGTATTTTGAGAAAGTAGAGAATTTTATCAAAGATATGGAAGCGTTGATTACTCATAAGTAACATGTGTAAATATTTAAAATGATAGTATTATGACGAAAGATAGCCGTTATTTTGCGCAAAAAGCGATAGATGCCGCAAATGAATTGTGGGATAAGGGCTTGATAGATGAAAATACTATTGAGCAATGGAAGCATGAGCATATGAGAACGCCTTATTCTGAATAAATGTATCAAACTTAATTGTTTAATCGTATTATGAATGCAACATTACAAAAGAAAAAGTTACAATCAGAGTTAGATAAGGCTATTCTCAATGTAAAGGAGGGGAATGTCAAGAACTTCGATACATTGGAGGATATGATGAACTATCTGGAAGCTTAGACATGAGTATAAAATGCCTGGTTAAGAAGTAAATCATTGAACTTTTGCATGTGGTTCAAGCACGGGCTGAAGGCCCAAAAGCTCCTAGCCCAGGGCAATACCCTGGGTATTAAGGCGTTGTCCCCTTGCGCCCTGTAAGGGCAAAAGCCTTGAATATATGCTGCTTTATAACCGATTTTATTGGGATTTGCAAGAAACTATTTCTCTTTTAAATCATTTGCCGACTTTTCGAAATCAGCTTTGATATCATCTAATAGTGGATTTCTGTTTTAGCATAAATGTCAATGCCATCATATTGTTTTGCTCTTTCGAGCATCTCCTCTTTATGTTTTAGGAGTTGTTTAAACTTTCTGATGGTTTCCTCCTTTGTATTGTTCTTTGTTGCTTGCATAATAACCTCCTTTTTAATGTTATTGTTATTAATTTGGTGGCAAAGATAAGAAAAGTAAATGAGATATGCAAGAAAGAAGACCTAAAATTTTGTGAACCCAATTCTTTTTATTACTTTTGCAGTTGTCTTGCTGTGGATGGCTGGCGATGAGTCGCGGGCTTGGTAAAAATCCATGGCTTGGCCTATCATAATTAAGAAAGACGTTCTCTACGTTTTCTTCTGACCTATTGAAATCTGGTAAATTACAAAAGGTGTTCAGAGGGAGACAGCAGTGGGCGTCTACCCACTGTGTATATACACATGGCATAGGTGTGCCCCTTCGTCTGGAGGGGTACACTCTGTGCTATCATATATATACCCGCTTGGCGTAGGCTCTATTGCTTCTTATCCTTGACACCAGGGTTTTACCAGAACCTCAATAGGCAAGGGTAATGCGAGTGATAGATTCCCTACGCCATTTCTGTTGATAGTAAATCAGCTATCCTATTCCTTATCTTGCGATGAGGCTGGACTAGAATCAAAATAATCTTTTAAAATCAGATGGTTTCTGCTTTCGGGAATCGGTGGAGTAATAGGATGGCAAGGCTTTGCTATGCTCCCATCGGCAATGGAAGCTATGGCAAAGAAACTGCAACTCAGCTATAAGGAAATCGAATCCCGATTAGAATCGTTTAAAACTAAAGTGGTGCCAGCCTCTGAGGTTGGCTACGAGATACTGAAGGCTTTTGGTAAAAGCGAAAAGGATGTGTCGAGATACAAGGAAGGAAAGGGTATCTTGAAGACATTCGACGGCTTGCTTATCAAAGGCTTGTTCTGCTATCAGGCTGTAGATACTTTGCATCTTACCACCAGGTTGGAGGCATTGAAGACTGATGCTCAGGTAAAGAAGGCTGCACCAAAGATTATTGCGGTGAGCGATGGTGAAACCCTCCTTGCTTATGATACTCGTGAGAATGATACTTACGAGCAGAAACTCGTCAAGATGCACAGCGACTTTGGCTTCTTCTATCCTTTGATGAACGTAGAGCGAGTACACACTACGGCCGAAAACCCTGCCGATGTGAAGGCTGCCGAGAAACTTGCCAAACTGCATGATGAGATTCGTGCTTATAACGAATATAATAGTGATGACGACTTGCACGACCTTAACATCTTCATTACCCGCCTGCTCTTCTGCTTCTTTGCCGAAGACACAGGTATCTTTGCCGAAAATCTCTTTACCAACTTTATCAAGCAATTTACCAAGGAAGATGGTTCCGATCTCGGCGAGATGCTAGGTCAGGCATTCCAGGTGATGAATGTGCCAAACAAGGAGCGTTCGGAAGAACTTACCAAGGAAATCAATCAGTTTCCTTACGTGAATGGCGGTCTTTTTGCCTCTGACATTCCTATCCCAAAGATGGGTTATAAGGCTAGAAAGATTATCATCGAATGCGGCGACTTGGATTGGAAGGATATCAATCCGGATATTTTCGGTAGTATGATTCAGGCGGTGGTGAATCCTGATGTGCGTGCCAAGGAAGGTATGCACTACACCAGTGTGCCTAATATCATGAAGGTAATCAATCCGCTCTTTATGGATGATTTGAGAGGGGAATATAAGAAACTGGAAGAGTTTTACGAGCAGAAGAAGAATCTGTATGATTTGAGCTTATTGACTCATAATCAGTTTACTGACGAGTGCCGACCAATCATTAATGGTTGCAATAGGTTGATGGTAAGAATGAGCAAGATGAAGTTCTTCGACCCAGCTTGTGGTAGTGGTAATTTCCTGATTATCACTTATAAGCAGTTGCGCTTGCTCGAAATGGATATTCTGCATCTCCGCAAGAAATGTACGCAGGAGCAGATGCTCGACTTTATCGATGGTTCGTGCATCCGTTTGAAACAGTTCTTTGGAATAGAGCTTCTCGACTTCCCTCACGAGGTAGCCATGCTTTCGCTTTGGCTTGCCGAGCATCAGATGAACAACAAGTTTCACGCCGATTTCGGTGTGAATGTTGCCGCCTTGCCTTTGCATAATATCGACCAGATAAAATGTGGTAATGCTTGTAGAATGGATTGGGAGATAGTATGCCCACATACCAAGGATGAAGAAGTGTTTGTATTTGGTAATCCACCGTATTTGGGGAGTAAATTACAAACCAAGGAGCAGAAAGAAGATATAAGTTATGTCTTTGGTAAATTAAAGAATAGTAAGATGCTGGATTATATCTCAATTTGGTTCTATTTGGGAGCAAAATATATTCATGAATCTAAAGCCAAGTACGCTTATGTGAGTACAAACTCAATATGCCAAGGAGAACAAGTATCTGTGCTTTGGCCTCAAATTTTGAAAATGAATGAAGAAATAGCTTTTGCTTATACTTCTTTCAAATGGACCAATAATGCAAAATATAATGCCGGTGTTACTGTTGTGATTGTTGGGGTGTTCAATAAGAGTAATAATAAGAAACTATTGTTTACCTCCGACAAACAAATAGAATCTTCTGTGATAAATCCTTATTTATCTGTAGGAACAGAAACGATAGTACATAAGGATGTTCATACACCTGATGGCTATCCGAAATTATGCTTTGGCTGCATGCCTTATGATAATGGTAACTTGTTGTTCAACAAAGTTGAATATGAAGATTTTATATCCAAATATTCATCATTCTCTAAGTATTTGCGAATGATGTATGGTTCTGAAGAATTTATAAATGGGAAGCCTAGATACTGTTTGTGGATAGACGAACAGGATGCTGATGAGGCATTGAAAAATGAAGAGATTGCTAGGCGTGTAGAAAGAACTAAAGAACTTCGGTTGGATAGTACTAATGCTGCTTGTTTGAAATTGGCAGAAAAACCTTATCAGTTTAGAGAGCATCCAATATTAGATCGAGACAAGATTATCATTCCTCGTGTATCGTCTGAAAGGCGAAAGTACATTCCTATGGGATTTTTGGACAAAGAAACTGTTATTTCAGATTCAGCTTTCGCTATCTATGATGCATCACTATGGCTCTTTGGCATTCTCACCAGCGAGATGCACATGGTATGGGTTCGTACTGTAGGAGGCAGATTAGAGACTCGTTACAGATATTCCGCAGGTCTCTGCTACAACACATTCCCCTTCCCATCCATCTCCGACACCAAGAAGTCTGAGATAGAAGAGGCGGCAACGAATGTTCTTCTGGCTCGTGAAAACTATCCAGAGAAGACGCTTGCAGATCTTTACGACCCTGAAAAGATGCCGGAGGATTTGCGTGCTGCACATGAGGAACTGGATGCCATCGTAGAAAGCTGCTATCCTGGCGCTCCGTTCCCAAATGATGAGGCTCGATTGGAATGCCTCTTTAAACTCTATGAGAAAATGACAGCTAACAAGTAATAATTTGAATGGCTTATGAACAAGATAAATGATAACATCGTTGATATCAAGTATCAGCAAACGGGTAAATCGAGTAATACCAATGAACTCGGTATGCGAGAGATGCAAGCCAAGGCTTACGAAGCCCGCAACCATCGCTTTCTGCTTATCAAGGCGCCACCGGCATCTGGCAAGAGTCGCGCCTTGATGTTCATCGCCCTGGATAAGCTGAAGAATCAGGGCATCAAGAAGGTAGTAGTGGCTGTACCGGAAAAGAGTATCGGCCGCTCTTTCCAAAACACCGACCTGATGAAGTATGGCTTCTTCGCCGATTGGAGGGTGGCGCAACAGTATAATCTTTGCGATACTGACGACGAGAAAGAGAAGGCGAAACGCTTTAAAAAATTCTTCCATCAAGATAAAAACAGTATCCTGGTTTGCGCCCATGCCACACTAAGAAACGGCATGAAGGAAATAAGTGACGAGGAGTTTAATGATTGCCTCTTGGCGATAGATGAGTTCCATCATACTAGTGCTGATGTGAACAGTGGACTGGGCGACATCGTGCGCCGGGTGATGAATAATTCCACCGGTCATATTGTTGCCATGACGGGCAGTTACTTCCGAGGTGATGGTGTTCCGGTGTTGAGGGCAGAGGATGAGGCCCGTTTCTTCCCGGTTACTTACAACTATTATCAGCAGCTCAACGGTTATCGCTATCTCAAGAACCTCGTCTTGGGCTATCACTTCTATCATGGCAGTTATCTAGACCATATCGCCGAGGTGCTGGATACTACCAAGAAGACCATCATCCATATTCCGAGTGTAAACTCCCGAGCATCCAGCGGTTTGGGTAAATACACGGAGGTGGATGAAATCATCAAGATTATCGGTAAGGTAGAAGAACGTGATTACAACAATGGCGGCATCTATCACATCAGAACCAAGGACGGCAGACTGCTGAAGGTTGCCGATTTGGTGGAAGACCATGCTGAGACCCGCAACCTGGTACAGGGATTTTTGCAGAAAATAAAGAAGCGTGATGATGTAGATATTATCCTCGCCCTAGGTACTGCCAAGGAAGGTTTCGACTGGCAATGGTGTGAGGAATGTCTGACCATCGGTGTGCGTGGCTCGCTGACCGAAGTGGTGCAGATTATCGGAAGATGCACCCGTGATTGCGAAGGCAAGGAAACGGCTAAGTTTGTGAACATGATAGGAATGCCTGATGCCAATCAGCCCGATGTGAAGGTGGCGGTGAACGACTTTCTGAAAGCCATTACGGCTTCGCTTCTGATGGAGCAGGTGATGGCGCCTAGTTGGCATTTCAAGACGGTGAAGGATGTGGATAGTGATGAGGGTAGTCCGCTGGATGCCCGTAACCTGGTGATAGAGGGTTTGAAACCTTTGTCGAGCGAGAAGACGAAGATGATTGTAGAGGAGCAGTTGGATGATTTGAAGGCTTCTATCTTGCAAGACGAACTGGTGGTGAAAGCCATCAGCGGAAGTACTACGGCTGAAACCATCACCAAAACGCTCATTCCGAAAGTGATTCGTGAAAAGTATCCGGATTTGAGCGAGGACGAAGTGGAAGAAGTTCGTCAGCGCCTGCTGCTTGATACCCTTGTCAAGGGTGGTGAAGTGGTGGATGATAAGGGAAATCCTATCGACTTCGATGCTTCGGCAAACGATGAGGAGAAGGAGTCAGAAGGCAATCGCCTCATCAAACTGGCAAACCGAATGATCAATATCGACCAGTTGAGCATCAATCTGATTGATTCCATCAACCCTTTCCAGCGTGCTTACGAAGTGTTGTCGAAGAATGTGGATAAGCAGACCCTGAAGATTATCCAGGATACGATGGCTGAACAGAAATTCGATATGACCATCGAACATGCGATGATGCTGTTCAAGGGACCCTATAAGCAATGGGTGGCAGAGCATGACGGTCTGCGCCCAGACATCAACGACCCTGACCCGAAGGTAAGGGAACTTGCTGCTGCATTCCAGAAACTCAAGAACTTGAAGATTCGAAAGATGATGGGATTGGAGTATGAGCCGGAAAAGTAATTCAATACTTAACATTCAATACAGATAACGATGGATTGGCCAGAAGAATTATTGGAAATATTTGATGACCCCTTGTTAGCGGATGTACGTCCGAAACCGAAGGCGCCAACGCCAGATGACAGGCTGGCACAGAAATTGCTTGAAATCAACAAGTGGGTGGCAGAGCATGGTAGCGAACCTACAGCAGATGGTGGCTTGAAAGAAAAGTTGCTTGCTGCATCGCTCAAGGCTCTGCGAACCAAGGTAACAGATAGTCTAAGACAGTATGATGAGTATCAACTGTTGGGATAGGCTATAGTTTTTCACCTTATTATATATATAGTGATATGGATATAGATAAAGAATTAGAAGATATATTCAGCGACCCCTTGATGGATGTTTCCTATCAGGAGGCAAAACTCTTTGATGTGCCTGCTGACATGAAAGGCGTGATGGCTCAGAAGAAGGATGCGCCCGACCACGTGGCGCAAAGAAAACTGTGTGAAGATTTCGCACAGTTTAAGCCCCTCTTTGAACAGGTGCATCAGGATTTGAAGACAGGGAAACGACAGTTGCAGAGAATCTCGAAGACGACGAGCTTATTGGCTGGACGCTATTATTTTGTAGATGGTCAGATGGTTTTGTTATATGAGATTATTGAGAAGAAAAAGGGTACTAATGGTTTGCCCGATGGCAGAACCCGTTGTATCTATGAGAATGGAACGGAGTCGGATATCTATCTCCAAACGCTTCGCAAGAATGTGGTGGCAAGTGGTTATGCCATCACCGAAACTTTGGAGGAGACAGATGCCCATTTCTTCAATCCTGAGGATGTGAAGCAGGAAGATCAGGTAACGGGTTATATCTACGTGCTTCGTTCAAAATCAGAGAATCCGGAGATCCGGAATATCAAGGATCTCTATAAGATAGGTTTCTCTACGAATCGGGTGGAGGAGCGTGTGGCTAATGCCGAGCACGAACCTACTTATCTGATGGCGCCTGTAGAGATTGTAAGCACTTATAAGATAGTGAACATGCACTCCCAGAAGTTTGAGGACCTGGTGCATCAGGTGTTGCAGACGGTGAACTTCCGTTTCAAGGTGGCTGATGATAAGGGAGAGATGCATGAGGCTACGGAATGGTATCAGGTTCCGCTGGAAATCATCGACAGTATCATCCAAAAAATCATGAATGGTACTATCATCTACTTTGCCTACAACAAGGAGCAGCAATGTCTGGAACAGCGGATAGAGAAGAAGGCGTCTCAGTTAAATCTGTCGGGCTTGAAGGTTTTGACGCTGATTATCGAGAAGGTATATTTCGAGGAGATTGTATCTGGTGTGAAGACCGAGGAGTATCGTTCGTTGAAGCAGACCACGCTTAACAAATATACTTATATTGATGAGGCTGATGGCAAGCGTTATCTCCGTCGTTTCGATGCGATTAGGTTTTATGTGGGTTATCATTCGGATAGGGATAGTGCCGTGGTTCAGGTATTGGATACTACCTATGAGGATGGCTTGGTAACTTATCATCTCGGAAAGGTATTGGAGGTGATAAGAGGAAAGGAAAATAAATAAAACATAGAAATAGGGTAGGGGGATTGCAAATCCCCCGGCTTTAATAGGTCGAACTTTTTTTAACGCCGGATTGCAAATCCGCCGGAACGCCTAACGGAATACTTTCTGTTGATTTACAGGGTGTTAAGTTTAGTGACTACCTGCAAAAAATCAGAAAGAATCTTTATCCCCGAAGAGCATTATAGGTTAAATTCCATTCTTTGTCAAGAACAGCGATTTCAGCTTCTTCTTGCAGTTCTTTCTAAAATCTTCTATACTGATAGAACGCTTCCAATCTTCTAGCCACGGGTATTGTGCCGTTAGTTCTTTTTCAAATTCTTCAGCATCAATATATTGCCCATTCTCATACTCTTCCTCAATAGCTTCAATCCTAGCCACGGCTTCTTCTTCATTAGCCGGATGCCAGCCAATAGGAGTCGGCTGCTCTTCTTGTAATGTATATCTTTTCTCCTTCATAAGCTTTTTCCTTTATAGTTTTCTTTTGAATTGTCTGATCAGATATCTGGGGCTTCTTCTCATATCCCATAAATCAACGAAAATGACGAGGTAGTTTTCCTTGTTTTTACGCCGATATTCTCCATCATATTGATTTTTTTTGCTTTCAGATTTGCATTTTTCAAAAAATAATCGTACTTTTGCCCTCGAAGACGCAATAGTGCGTTAACAACATACATCATACAAATATTATGGCGAAATACATTAACCCATTTACCGACTGGGGCTTTAAGCGATTGTTCGGTCAGGAGTTCAGCAAGGATTTGCTGATATGCCAGCAAGGCTATTACCAATCAGCGTGAGAAAGAAAAGTCCAAGGACAAGCCTTCATTTTATGAGCTGGTTCCTGTATATGTAATCAGTTTTATGAATTTCTCTCCTCATGTCGGAGAAGAGATCAGTCAGTTCAAATCTGATGTGATGCTGAGGGAGAAAAATAGCGAAGAACCTTTTACAGACAAACTTCGCTTCATCTATTTGAATCTTCCGTATTTCACAAAGAAAGCGGAGGAATGTGTAACAGATTTTGAAAAGTGGATTTACGTATTGAAGCATATGACTACATTAGAAAGAATTCCATTTGAGACGCAGAAGAAGATCTTCAAGCGTTTGGCCGAAGTGGCTGATAGTCGCTGCCTGAGCAAGGAGGAAATGGAAAAATATGAAGAGAGCCAGCGCCAGGTTGATAATTACAACCTGGGAATGTATAGTGCCTGGCTGGAAGGAAATGAGAAGGGGATAGAGCAAGGTGAACTTGCTAAAAGTCTTGATGTCGCTAAGAATCTCCTTGCATTAGGTATGCCAGTAAGTCAAATCATGCAAGTTACAGGTTTGAGTAAAGAGCAAATAAGCAGTTTGCAGGCCAAGAAATAATATAAATTCGGATTTAGAATCCTCAAGAAATAAAACGGAGAAAAGTTTTATAAAGTATCTTATACTCAAGGCTTTTGCTCTTTATTGGGCTTGGGGTGTTTCTGAAAAAAAAAGTCACAATATCCGGCAGATGGTGCTGAGTATTGTGACTTTACTTTCTTGTTATACAAATCTTTTCTATTCGATACTTTCTTCTATCGACTTCAATACGTAGTCGAGTATCTCATCGGTGTGGCAGAGAGAGATAAAGTTGCCCTCAAACTGCGATGGACTTACGTAGATACCACGATTCAGCATATTGCGGAAATAGCGGGCGAAACGTTCTTGGTCGCTTTTCTTCGTATCTTGGAAGTTGCGCACAGGCAGGTCGTTGAAAAACATCGTGAACATCGTGCCTACGTGGTTCACCTGGATACCCTTGCCTTCTACTATCTTCTCAAGACGGGAGAGGAAGCGGTTGCTGCGCTCTTCTAGGAGTTCGTAAACACCCGGTTCGCCCAACTGCTTCAAGGTTTCGTAACCGGCTGCCATCGCTACCGGGTTGCCACTCAGGGTGCCTGCCTGATAAACTGGGCCTTCTGGTGCCAAAACACTCATGATATCGGCTCTACCACCGAAGGCTGCGGCAGGGAATCCGCCACCAACGATCTTTCCTACGGTAGTCATATCCGGAGTGATGCCGAATCGCTTCTGGGCACCGCCATAAGAAAGACGGAAACCGGTGATAACTTCATCGAAGATCAGGATGGCCCCATGCTCCTGGGTAACCTTGCGGGTTGCCTCGATAAACTCACGGGTTGGAGGAACTACGCCCATATTGCAGGCTACCGGTTCGATGATGAGCGCAGCTACCTTGTCGCCATTCTCGGCGAAATACTTCTCTAAAGCCTCGGTATCATTGTAGGGCAGTACCACGGTGTATTGGGTGAAACCGGCTGGTACTCCGGCAGAAGATGCATTGTTGAGCTTGGCTACGGCAGATCCGGCACTGACCAATAGATGGTCGGCATGACCGTGATAGCAGCCCTCGAACTTGACGAGGATGTCGCGACCGGTGAAGCCACGAGCCACACGGATTGCCGACATGGTAGCCTCGGTTCCGCTGTTCACGAAGCGCAGGCGCTCCATGGATGGGAAGGATTCTCTTACCTTCTCGGCAAGGTTGGTTTCGGCAAGGGTAGGGATGCCGAAACTGCTTCCGTGGAAGATGGCATCGGATGCTGCCTGGCTCACCTTGTCGTTGTTATGACCTAAAATGAAGACGCCCCACGACATGCAGAAATCGATAAACTTGTTGTCATCGATATCGTAGATGTATGGACCCTTGGCGTCGCGAACGAAGAGCGGGGTGGTTCCCACGCTCTTCAGGGCTCTTACTGGCGAGTTGACTCCGCCAGGTATTATCTGTTTTGCCTGCTCAAAAGCGGCGGCTGAGTTTTTTCTTTCTTTCATATTGCTTCTTTTTAAGGAGGGGGACCAGCGATGGAATCGCTGGGGATTATCCTATCTTGAGGTGCCAATCTGCTGCCTTTTCGATGAGCTCCTTGGCATAATAGGTGATGATGTACTGGGCGCCGGCACGCTTGATGGCGATGAGGCTCTCGAATGCTACACGGCTCTCATCGAGATAACCGAGCTTGGCGGCTGCCTTCAGCATCGAATACTCGCCACTTACCTGATAGGCTACCATCGGGATGTTAGGGAACTTCTCTACGCCGCGGGCTATCATGTCGAGATATGGAATCGCTGGCTTCACCATCGTCCAGTCGGCTCCTTCTTCTATATCGGCTGCAATCTCATCGAGACCCTGGTCGTGGGTGCGGAAGTCCATCTGGTAGCTCTTTCTATCGCCAAAACTTGGAGCAGAATCGGCTGCATCTCGGAATGGGCCATAGAAGGCTGAGGCGTATTTCGCAGAATAAGCCAATACCTTGCACTGCTTGTCGAGACCACCTTCACGAAGACGGTTCTTGATGGCTTCTACCTGTCCGTCCATCATGGCTGATGGTGCTACGAAGTCGGCGCCTGCCTTGGCATGAACGTAGGCTTCTTCGGCGAGCAATGGGAGGGTGGAATCGTTATCTACATCGTGATGATGCAGGAGTCCGCAATGACCATGACTGGTGTATTCGCAGAGGCAGACGTCGGTGAAGACGATGATGTCCTTGCCAAATTCAGCCTTGATGGCTTTCACGGCACGGGCGATGAGGGCATCATCGGCATAGGCAGCGCTGCCTCGTTCATCCTTCTGCTCATCAGGAATCACTCCGAAGAGGAGCACCTTGTTGATGCCGAGGTTCTTGATTTCTTCGATGTCCTTCAGAAGGGTATCGATGCTGAAGCGATAGATGCCTGGCATGGTGGAAATCTCTTCCTTCTGGTTCTCGCCCTCTACTACGAAGTAAGGGTAGATGAAGTCGGCGGCACTCAATGATACATCGGCATACTTGTCGCGAGTAGCCTGGTCTTTACGTAATTCTCTAAATCTTTTCATATCTATGTCTGTTTTGATTCTTTGCTATCTATTTATTTAATATCTCTTCCAGATGGTCCTGCGTAATAGGACCACGGGTGATGAACTCGGTGTTCTCAGGCAACTTGCCATACAACTTGATGAAGTTGTCGATGGTAGAAGGCGATGTGAAGACGATGCGCTTGAAATGGTTGGGATTCACACGGCGCGGATGGTTCGGGAGTTCATTGTTATAGGCGATGACGCTCGTTACGTTGAACCCCAATTCCTGCAAGGCCAAAGTAATGGTCTCTGAAGACAAGGATGAGTGTGGATAGAAGATGTAATTGTTTTCATACCATGTTAGGAAATCAGCTTCCTTGTCAAAAAGGGCATTGCTTTTTTTACATGGCAGTTCTTTAAACAGCTTTTCAATCAATTCGTACCGTGGCTTAGCTTTATCAATTTTCTCTTTTTCTTTTTTGAACCATTCTATCACTCCGTAGCGATTGTCTTTCTCTACCTTTATCACATTTTTGATGCCTGCTCGGTGCAAAGCCTCTGCTGTGGTGTTACCAATGGCGATAAACACATGGTCTTCTTGTACTTCGAGTAGATCAGGATAGTAGTCAAGTGTCGGGTCAACGCTATATTGGCTTGTAAAGAGAAAGTATTCAGCTTCTTCATCTCCTTCATATTCTGATCTCAAAATAGCCCCTTTTCCTTTGTAAAATCTATAACAACCATTATCGTCGTATTTAGAAGAAAAGTAGGTATTGTCGTGGTTGATCTCTATCAGCGGCGTATAGGTGTAATCAGCCTTGCGCTTCTCTATCGCTGGGAGAGTACCTGTATAGAGCGTTGGCTTGATGTCCGATGCCTGATGATGCTTCAGACCTGCCACGTAGCCGATGAGGGCAATCAATGGAGTAGGGAGATTCTGCATCTCTCCGTTTCTCAGATTCCAGAGGGTGGTCTCGAAGGTCTGCTCGTCGGGGCGGCTCACGTTGTAGGTGAGGAGTACAGGGGTGTTGAATGCCCAACCTTCCTCGTCGATGAGTTGGGTAGCGATGGTCTGCAGTTGTTTGGCACCCATGTAATATACCAGGGTTTCTGCATCGGGAGTTACAGGCTGCGGAGTATGACCGCTGACTAGGGCAACGCTTGATGAGAAGTCACGATGGGTGAGACTGATTTTCTGGGATGCTGCAAGGGCTGAGGCTGTGGTGATGCCTGGGATGACATTCACTTTTATCAGATTGCTCTCCAGGTACTCGATTTCCTCGCTGCCGTGGGCGAAGATCATCGGGTCGCCACCTTTCAGACGAACCACGTTCTTGCCCTCTCGTGCTGCTTCGAGCAGAAGACGGTTGATTTCTGCCTGCTCCTTGTGGTGATAGCCGGCACGCTTGCCCACGTAGATCTTCTCGGCTTTCTTATCTGTCAGATAGGAATCATCGATGAGGTCGTCGTAGAAGATGATGTCGGCGGCATCAATGGCTTTTGCTGCCTTGATGGTAAGGAGGTCTGGGTCGCCGGGACCGAAGCCTACGAGGGATACTGTGCCTTGCTTGTCGAGGATGCTCTTAGAAGCGAATGCCTGCTGCAATGCTTGGCTTCCTTTCTTAGCGGTGATGGCAAGGAAGCCCTGTAATGGATGGGTTGGGAAAGGGAGCACTTCGGCGATTTCATTCTCCATGCCGAGTCGCTTCAGGGCACAGGTAGCTACGATGGCAGCATCGTATTTGCCATCTTTTACCTGCTGAACTCTTTCTTCAATGCAGCCACGTATGCCTTTGATGGTCAGGTCTGGACGTAATTCGTTTAAACCTTTCTTTCTGAGCGGACTGCTGGTTCCGATGATACTGCCGGCAGGGAGTTCTGCCAGTTTCTTGTGGTCTCTGCTTACGAGCGAATCGGTGGTGTCGAAAGCAGGGAAGAGGGCGATGACCTCGATGTCCTCAGGCAGAGGATAAGGCAGGTCTTTCGCTGAATGGATGGCGATGTCGGCATCTCCCTGACGGATGGCATCGTCGAGTTCTCTCGTAAAGATGTCAGCAGGAGCTTCGCCGTTCAGGAGCGAAATCTGCTGGTTCTTGTCGCCGTAAGATTCCAGGTATTTGATCTCGTAGGCGAGTTCCGGGAAGTTCTTGAAAACCTCCTCTACTTGCAGTCGGGAGAGACGACTGCCTCTTGCTATGACTCTAATCTTTTTATTCATCTTTTAAAAATGTCGGTTAAGTTTATGAATAAAATTATTATGAAATATATTTCTTTCTCCTTTCTAAAGCCTCCTGCATCTCCTGAATCTCTTCTTCGATGATGGCTTCGGCTTGCTCTACTTCGGCTCCTCTCACTTCGATGTTCTCGCGCACCTTCTTCTCCACGTCTCTGATGTTGTAGAGCTGGACGTTGGGGAGTTCGCTGAGGCGGGAATCGATGTCACGGGGGAAGGCGAGGTCGATGGCGAGCAACTGCTTCTGCTCGGGGATGTCTTCCTTGCGGATGATGAGATGAGGGGCTGAGGTGGCACTGATGAGGATATCCGTTTGTGCCAGGAACTCCTGCTTCTCATCCAGGGTATATACCTTGATGCCGAGCGGATCGGCAAGGTAATGTGCCTTGATCTGACTGCGGTTGGCGAGGAACACCATTCTGGCTCCTTTGTTCTGGAGGAACTTCAGGATATCGCTGGTCAGTTTGTTGACACCGATGATGGTGATTCTCGCATTCCTTACATCTACGTTTCCCAAAGATTCGATAATCTCGAGGGCTGCAAGACTATGGGATACGGCACCATGCGAAATCTCGGTTTCGTTGCGAACCCGCTTGCCAACCTGCAATGCGCTTTGGAAAAGGCGATGGAGTTCGGCTGTCAAGGGGCGCTGCGCCTTGGCGGTGTAATATGCCTCCTTTACCTGTCCCTGAACGGCTCTTTCGCCAACGATGGCTGATTCCAAGCCCGATACTACACGGAAGAGATGGCGAGCCACCTCATCGGGAACTTCGCCTTCACCGTAATATATCTCGCTGCGGTTGCAGGTCTTCAGGAAGATATAAGGAACTTCCTCATCGGGCTGGTTGCTGATATGAACATTATGGGGAATTCTGTTTGTCTTATTGATATGACTTCCTTGTATTTCCAAGAGTGTATCTTGTAGAAAATCATCGAAGACTCTTTCCTGCTCCTTGATGTCGGTTCCTTCAGCGAACTGGCTTTGGTCAATCGATTTGTAATGTATCATTTTCTATCAACTCTTTTATTCTGTTTCTTACTCGGATGCTTCGTTTCACATCTCTCGAATCGCTCCCCACGGCAATGGTGAGATTGTCGTTGCGATAGATGGCAGGCGAGATGAAGTCGCACTGTGCCGGGTCATCGCAGACGCTTGTCAGGATATGCCGCTGGGCAGCGAGCTGTTTGATGTGATGGTTCAACTCGTGGTCGCCTGTGCAGACGAAGAGGAGTTGCACGCCATCCAGGTCGCTCGGCTCGAAAGCCTTCTCTTTTGTTTGGAAGGGTAGTGCCTTGAGCTCATCTGTAATCTCTGGTGCCACCACCGTAGCTTGGTCGGTGAACCGTGCGAGAATCTGAGCCTTGTGGGTCGCTACCTTCCCTCCGCCAACGATGAGTATGTTGGCGGAGACGATTTTAATCGTTATTGGAAGATAGTCCATATAGACATAGATTGAATTTTATTTCTTTTTGATGAGAACCTTCCAGTAGTTCTCTACTTTCTCGGTAGAGAGAATGGTGTGACCCTCGTTCTTCACGCTTCCCGGTACGTTCTCGATAGGAGTACCGTCGTCGAGGAGAATCTCCAGAATCTGTCCGCTCTGCATAGGAGTGAGGGCAATCTTCGTCTTCACGAAGTTCATCGGACACATCACGCCTCGAAAATCCTTCTTTACATCAGGGGAGACTGCTTCTGGTTCTCCCGCAGATGATTTTTGTTCATTCTCGCTTCTGCTCTTTTGTCCCACAGATTTCACAGATGACACAGATTTATCATTGGCATTCTTGCTTTCGGAAACGCACACGGATTTCACGGATTCCACGGATTTTTCTTTCTGATTGTCCTTTTCCTTGGAATCTTTTGCATCCGTCTGAGAACTATCGCTTGGCAACTTAAACTGCAATGAATCATCCATGTTCTGATAGAGGTCGTTGAGCAGCTGTGCGAGTTCATCAATCAATGGCTTCTCTGCTATCAATGATTTGTTGTTTCTTGCCTTTTCTGTCAATACCTTGAACTTCTCTGGGATGATGCCGGCTGCGATGAAGTCCTTCTCGAAACCATTATAGACGTCATCGTCTGTGCGAGGATCGAGACCACGGGTAACGAGGAGCATTCGGTTCTCGGAGAACACGATGTCGTGGAGAAGTTTCTCTATCTTCTTTGCGTCCTCTTCGTTTACAATATCCGTGAGATTCGTGAGATCTGTGTGCGACTTATTATCGCCCAATATCTTGTCTATCTCTCCGAGTTTCTCTCTGATGGTATCCTGGTCGATTTCGATGATGTCAAACAGTCCGGCAGAGCACTCTGCCTTGCCGTATTTGATGAGCGAGAACTTCTCGTCATCGCCGAAATCAAAGAAGGTATCAGGCTCTTCCGAATACGGAGCTATCTCCTTGTATTCCGCAATCAGATCCTTCACGATGTCCACGCCTCTCTTTGCCACATACTCGTAATAATCGGCATAGTTGGTTTGCTCGGCAATCACATCACGCAGGTAATCTTCTACGAATGCCGGAATCTTCTTGGCAGCGATGTAACCCTGCTGAAGGTCGATTTCGTGCTTGCCTTTTACCGGCAACCAAACGGTGTATGCTGGATATGGGTCATCGCCCACACGTCCTACACGACCGCTGAATCCCAGGTCGCCCCAGGTAGCTAGCGCACAGATGTTGGTACAGCCGTTCATACGAAGCTCGAAGTCTGGAATGGCGTCGAGGTTCAAATCGCTGTTGAGAAGCTGCTTGGCAATGCCGTCGATGGCACCCTTTGGCAAACAGATTCCCAGGCGGCAGGTATCGGCACCGGTGCAGCAGGTGAGGTTGGTAACCACCACAGGATAATCAATCTGATAGACACCCAGTTTCTTGAAGAAGGTGTAGATGTTGGTGAGATATTCCTCTGGGATATTGCGCACCTGAATCTGCTCTTTCTTGGTGAAGCGGATTACGTCGTTTCCATAGTTGCCCAGGTATTCGGCTACTTCTGCGAAGAAATCCGTGGAGTTGTTGCCGTGGCGCAATGGGATGTAGGAATACCAGAGGTTCTCCTTCAGCCCCTCTGCATTGGTCTGCTTGTGGGCGTAACGGCGCTTCCAGGTTTCGAAATCGGTTGGAGTTTTAAGTGGAGGGAAGTTGGGCTTGTGATGCTCCAATGGCAAAGCCGGAGCCTCGAAATCGATTGAGACATCTTTCTTAAGTTCCTCAAACTCTTCTAGATACAATCGCTTGGCTTCTTCTGTGCCATATTTATAGAACACGTATCTCATGCGTGCCTTGTGGCGATTTCTTCTGTTTCCGTATTTATGGAACCAGTTTTTCAATGCCTTTGCTGCACGGTAGAGATCCTTCTCGGGAAGGAAGTCGAATACCTCCCAACCGGTGTGAGCATTGCTGGCTGCACTACCGGCGATGAGCACTCTGAATCCTCGCTGTCCGTCCTTGATGCGTGCCTGCAGACCCAGGTCAGCGATGTAGGAGTAGTTGGCCGTAGCCACACTGGTATCTATTGCCACCTTGTATTTTCTAGGCATCGTGAACGAATCTTTCTCGGCGATGAGTCGGGAAGTGAGTTCTTCCACGTATGGATAGACATCGAATTCCTCATCGGCGGTGAGTCCGCTGCGGTCGTCCACCATCATATTGCGTACGGTATTACCACCGCCACCTGCGCTGGAGATGCCCACCTTTTCCAGTTTCTTGAGAGCCGGAACGGCATCTTCGATATCAACATTGTGAATCTGAATCTCCTGTCGGGTGGTAACGTGGAGATGCGAAGTGGAGAGCTGGTGACCCACAAAGGCAATCTTGGCAAGCTGCTCTGGGGTGACAAGACCGCCGGCACAGCGAAGGCGAAGCATATAGTGCTGGTTCTTGCGCTGCTCGTAGATGCCCATAGGCACACGGTTCGACTTCAACTGACCAGCCTGAATCTCGCCCGCCTTGAATTGGTCGATGAGTGACTGGGTATAGTCCAAGTCTCCGTTTAATGTAGAAGGTATTCTGTACATGTTCTTGTTTCGTTTTAAAAGTGAACTTCCTTATCCACCACCTCTCCATTCAGAACCTTGAATGAATTGAGGTGAATCTTTCCGTCGAGCAATGAGAGGATGGCGTAGCGGATGTTGGGATCGTTAGCCAGTCTCAGGTCTTCTTGCGATGGGCGGGAAGGCGATGCTGGATGACTGTGCCAGTTGGCGAGTATCTTCAAGCCCTTGCTGCGCGCATATTTCAGAGCCGCAAACTGGTCTTTGGGAGCAAAAGAAAAGTGCTCCTCGCTGTGGTCTATGTTCTCCATCCAGTAGCTTTCCGTCACCACATCGTTCTTGCCCAGAAGGAGTCCGCAACTCTCGATGGGAGCGTCCTTCTTGGCTTGCTCGATAATAACCTTGATTACGTCGTCGTTAATCTTCATAAGCTATAGCAAAATTATCACTGATAAATCATCACTGAATCTTAGTGGTGTTTCAAATCACACGCAGCCTGCTCATAGTCGATGAGATGATC
>OIYP01000780.1_pt1 | contig 19225 bp, 15 predicted proteins | sample 1588261 | NCBI WGS metagenome assembly OIYP01 (sample SAMN03283293) | human gut metagenome | biome: human-associated habitat; material: feces | host: Homo sapiens | place: Peru | collected 2012
CGGACGTGTGGTAGTGCTCGGCCCTACCGGCAAGAACTTTGCAGCCGGCATGAGCGGCGGTATTGCCTATGTACTTGATGACCAGAACTGCTTATACAAAAATCTGAACAAGGAAATGGTTCTCATGGAAAAGGTGGACAACAAGGCAGATGAAGAAGAGCTTCTGCATATGATTGAAAACCACACCAAAGCAACCGGTTCCTTAAAGGGTGCGGAAATCTTAAAGCATTTTGAAGAATACCTGCCCAAGTTCAAGAAGATTATTCCGGGTGATTACAAGCGCATGCTCCACCTCTCCGCACAGTTTGAGGAACAGGGCATGGGCAAGGAAGAGGCACAGATTGAGGCCTTTTATGTAAGCGTAGGAAAGGCATAAGGAGGGAAGGAACAATGGAAAGCATCGAAGAAAGAATAAAGAATTTTGAGGAATTTCATGATGTGGCACCTGTGGAAGAGGCAAAAAAACAGGCAGACAGATGTATGGACTGCGGCGTTCCTTTCTGCCAGGCGGGTATGATGATTGCTGGCATGGCATCCGGCTGTCCCCTGCACAATCTGATACCGGAAGTAAACCAGCTTGTCCACAGCGGCAGAATGGATCAGGCATACAAGAGACTGGCAAGCACCCACAGCTTCCCGGAATTTACCGGAAGGGTCTGCCCGGCACTCTGCGAAGCAGCCTGCACCTGCGGCGTGCATGCGGCTCCCGTATCCACGAAAGCCAATGAAAGAACCTTGATTGAATATGCATATGCCAACGGTCTTGTGGAAGAAAAAGAACCGGGTGTGCGTACCGGCAAGACGGTAGCCATCGTAGGAAGCGGTCCTTCCGGACTGGCGGCTGCCCAGCTCTTAAACAGAAGAGGTCACAGGGTAACCGTTTTTGAAAGAAGTGACAGACCGGGCGGACTGCTCCGCTACGGCATTCCCAATATGAAGTTAGACAAAAAGGTCATTGACCGGAGAGTGGATTTACTTACTAAAGCCGGTGTGGAATTCCGCTGTAATGTAAACGTGGGCGTGGATGTGACGGCGGAGGAACTGACACAGCAGTATGACAGCGTGATTTTAGCCTGCGGTGCATCCCATCCCCGTGACATTTCCGTACCCGGCAGGGATGCGGAAGGCATTTACTTTGCTGTGGACTTCTTAGGTAAAGTAACGAAAACCTTACTGGACAGTGATTTTTCCAAGGTGCCTTACGAACTGGCAAAGGGAAAACAGGTTCTGGTTATCGGTGGTGGCGACACCGGCAACGACTGTGTGGGAACGGCAATCCGTCTGAAGGCGGCAGGCGTTACCCAGTTGGAGATGATGCCCCAGGCACCGCTTACCAGAACGGAAAGCAACCCCTGGCCCGAATGGCCGAAGGTCTGCAAGACGGACTACGGTCAGGAAGAAGCCATCTTCGTATTCGGCAAGGACCCGAGAGTGTACCAGACCACGGTAACGGAATTTATCAAGGACGAAAAAGGACATGTGAAAGCAGCCAGAACCGTAGAACTTGCGCCCACAAAGGATAAAAAGACGGGCAGGATGCTGATGAAGCCCATTGAGGGTACGGAAAAGGAAATCCCGGCAGATTTGGTGCTGATTGCCGCCGGTTTCTTAGGCAGTGAAGAATATGTGACCAAGGCTTTTCAGGTGGATGTGAACGAGAGAACCAATGTGAAAACGGCACCCGGCTCCTATATGACCAGTCAGGACAAGATCTTCTGTGCGGGTGATATGCACAGAGGACAGTCCTTAGTGGTATGGGCGATTGCGGAAGGCAGAGCCGTAGCCAAGCAGGTGGATGAATACCTGATGGGTTACTCCAATCTGTAAAAAAAAGAGGGCATGTGAAAAAGGTATGTTTCCCGAATTTCGGGAACCTCCTTTCGCACATGCCCTTTATGTATGCTCTTTTCCAGCAGTTTCCTTTTCTGCACTTTACATTTTTACAGGAAAGGATTTTGCAACTTGTAAAACTTACTCCGCCTTTTCAAAGCTTAACATGGAGAAGGCTTTGGAAGCTGCTTCTTCGGAAGCCTGGCTGGCAAGCAGGACGCCGGTTTTGGCGCCGTCAATGTCCACAATAAAGTTATGCTCCATGCCGGTTTCCCCGTCGTATTCATAATATAAATAAGTAATACCTCCGGTGCTTTTATCCTCTAAAACCGTGGCATCCGGGTCGGCATCCACGACTTCCCGGTAGGAGTCGGTATAGCCCTCTAAAAGGAAAATGCCGGTCAGAATATCGTTCCCGTCCTTGTCGGAAACGGTGAATTGTCCGTTTTCCTGGCTTAAATCATAGCCTTCTTTCACATTTAAGGTTACTTCGATCTGTTCCCCCGTACTGACATTAAAAGTATAGGACTTGTTGGCGTAGGTGGAGCAGGCGCACAGGAAAAATACGGACATAAGAAGCAGAAGGGATAAATACTTTCTTGTTTTTTTCATGGAAATCTCCTCTTTACATTTTTTATAATAATATCAGCATAACACGGGATGCGCTAAAATGCAAAAGATTGCATGCAATATATGGAAGCAAAATTTTGTTGCAAAATATTGCTTGTAAGTTTCGTTGACAAATGACAGGGAAGCCTTTAAAATTATGCATTAGCAAAGAGGGAACCGGTATGAAAAAGAAGATAGGGATACACATCGCCATGGTGGTCTGTGCCGCAGTTTTCCTGTTTTCGGCAGGCAAAATTGTATGGACGCTGGCGGAACAATATAAAGAGGATAAGGCATTCTCGGATTTAGCAGCCAAGCTTTCCGAAGTCTCCGGATTTTCGGGGGAGGAAACAGACAGTTCGGATGTGCAGAATACTTCCGGTGCAGAGAACGGGAACGCCGGCAAGGACGGAGCAGGGGACGGAAGTGCAGCGGAGACAGCCACGGGGACTGCTTCGGCGCCCAAAGAAAAGGTGGCAAGAAAACCGAGGACGGTCATGGAAACGGATGCAGCTACCGGGATGCTTATGCCGTATCTGCCCTTTTATGAGGAAAACCCGGATTTTTACGGCTGGATCTGTATAGACGGCACCAAAGTGAATTATCCGGTGATGTATACGCCCGCAGATCCGGAATATTATCTGCGGAGAGCTTTCGACGGTTCGGATGCCCGGAGCGGTACGCCTTTTTTGGATGCTTCCTGCACGGAAGAGGGCAATCTGTATGTGGTATACGGGCACCGCATGAAGAACCGCACCATGTTCGGCACCCTGCCTTATTACGAGAAGAGGGACTACTGGGCAGAGCATCCGTACATTTATTTTGATACCTTATACGAGCAGGGGACCTATGAAATCGTGGCTGCCTTCTACAGCAAGATTTATGAGGAAGGCGAGGCGGGATTCCGTTATTATCAGTATAAAAGCTTAACGGATGAACAGACCTTTGCAGACTTTAAAGAAGGGGTTGAAAAATCGGCCCTGTATAAAACCGATGAGGAGCTTATGTTTGGGGATAAGGTTCTGCTGTTATCCACCTGCAGCTACCACACAGATGAGGGAAGATTTGTGGTGGTGGCGAAAAAACTGACGGAAGAGTAACTACTTCCGAAACAGCCCGGGGTAAGGACTCTGGCACTGTGTGAAAGGAAAAAATGAAAAAGATTGTGATTATAGGGGCCGGACCGGCGGGTCTTACTGCCGGTGTGGAAATTTTGCGGAAAAATTCTCAGTATCAGGTCGTAATATTGGAAGAAAGCGGGTTCATGGGCGGTATTTCCAAAACAGTAAATTGTGACGGAAACCGTATGGACATGGGCGGTCACCGCTTTTTCACCAAAGACAAAAAGGTTATGGACTGGTGGAAGGACATGCTGCCCGCCGATTTTCTGGTGAGGAAAAGAGTGTCCCATATCTATTATCGGAAGCATTTCTTTGACTATCCGGTCAAAATGAATTTCACAACGATTAAAAATTTAGGCCTTGTGACCATGCTGCAGGCAGGAATGAGCTACCTGAAATCCTGCATCCGGAAACGGAAGGAAAATTCTCTGGAGGATTTTTATATCAACCGTTTCGGAAAAAAACTGTACAGCATTTTTTTTGAAGGCTATACGGAAAAACTGTGGGGACGGCATCCCTCGCAGATATCACCGGATTGGGGTGCCCAGCGGGTAAAGGGACTCTCGGTTTCGGCGGTCATAAAGGATATGTTCGGCAAGGTTTTCCGCAGCGGAAAAAGAGAGGTGGAAACCTCGCTTATTGAAACTTTTTATTATCCGAAATACGGTCCCGGACAGATGTGGGAGGCGGCAGCGGAAACATTCAGATCGCTTGGCGGGGAGATTTGGTGCGGCTGCAAAGTAACGGGACTCACACAGGCAGACGGCAGAATAAGCAGGGTTTCCTATGAGCAGAACGGGGAAACAAAGTACCTGGAGCCGGACGTCGTTTTTTCCGGTATGGCGGTAAAGGATCTGGTGGCAGCCATGAACGATGTGCCCGAAAGGATTGGAAAAATTGCTTCCGGGCTGCCTTACCGGGATTTTGTGACGGTCGGGCTTTTAGTGGATAAGGCAGCCGTAAAAAAGGTATCTTATGGGAAAAAGAATTCCGGTAAAAAGAGGAAACCGGCATTGCTTCCGGACTGTTGGATTTACGTGCAGGAGCGAGCGGTAAAAATGGGCCGCATACAGATATTTAACAACTGGTCGCCCTACCTGGTAAAGGATGCGGAGAACACTGTCTTTCTGGGGCTGGAGTATTTTTGCAAAGAAGGGGACGCTATGTGGAACATGTCCCCGGAAGAATGGCGGAATTTCGGCACCAAAGAACTGATACAGATGGGTATTCTTTCTTCCGGTGCAAAGATACGTCTGTCCCATTGTGAAAAGGTGAAAAAGGCGTATCCCGCTTATTTTGACACATATGCGGAAATGCCTAAGCTGCGCCGGTGGCTGGACGGCATCGGAAATCTTTACTGCATCGGCAGAAACGGGCAGCACCGGTACAACAATATGGACCATTCCATGCTGACAGCCATGACGGCGGTGGATCGTCTGTTTGACGAAAAGAAGGACAGAAAAGCCATATGGCAGGTCAATACGGAGAAGGAATACCATGAAGAAGGGTGAGGGGAAGTAGGAATATGCTTTCATGTTTTATTGCGGTAATCGTATTTTGCGTCCTGTTCTGGGTTACTTACCTGACCTGTAAGAAAAAAGGACCGGTGGAGTTTTCCCGGGGAGAAATTCTGTTATTTTACATAGCTACCCGGATAGTTCCGCTTTTTATGTTACAGACAAGAAGCAGCCGGAACCTGCTTTGTCTGTCAACGGAATGGATGATTTTAGGACTTCTGTATTTTTATATCAGCCGCAGACGGACAGCGTCTGCACAGAAAAGGGCGCTTGCTTTTTATCTGTTTCAGCCGGGAATTTCCTGCCTTATTCTTTCCGGCAATCTGAAAGCCATGTACCTGACCATGTTTGTACTGACGGTGCTTTGTATGGCGGACAGACTGCTTCAGAAAAAAAACATCGGCAGGGAGGCTTTTTTGCCGGAGTATCTATACGGCGGTGCCGGACTCTACCTCTGGAATATTGCCACGCAGATCTTACTGCAGCACGGCAGGGATATGGGAAATGTGGGAAATATCCCGGTGGCATATATTTTTTCGGTGTGCCTTATGGGAATGGCGGTTGTGACGGCGCTGGTGCGGGCGCTTGGAGCACCGGGACAATCCGATGCGGCTGCGGCAACCACACAGACTGCCGCGGTAGCGGAACCCTTAGTACAGGATGTCAGTGACGGCGGGCGGGAACAATCGGCAGCAGCGCTTACACAGACATATGCAGCTGCAAACAGCCGCCTTACGGCAAGGGATTTTTTCTGTATGGCGGCGTTTACCCTTATTTTCGGCATCTGTATTTTTTACCGGCTGGGCAGCCTGCATACCCCGGAAACCTTTGAGACCATAAAGGTGGGGGAAGTAGGAGAAAATGAAATTGTCCTGCAATTTGACGGAGAACAGCCGATTTCCGAAATTTCCGTTTATCTGGGCTATAAGGGAAAGCGGGAAATTTCGTTTTCGGTATATGACAGGAGTACCGATACCTGGGAAATTGTAAAGAGCCGGTACTCGGTGGAGAGTGCATTTTGCTGGAATAACGTAGGGATTGACCGGACGGTATCTTCCCTGGGAATGGTTCTCATGGAGGATGAGGCACAGATTATGGAAATCGTCTGTCTGGATGATGCGGGAGAGCCGGTTCTTCCCGCCAATGCGGCGGATTATCCCCGGCTTTTCGATGAACAGGAATTGTTTGTCAGGGAACCGACATATTATGATGAAACCATGTTTGATGAAGTATACCACGGCAGGACGGCTTATGAATTCCTGCACGGGCTTTCCATCTATGAAAACACGCACCCGCCTTTGGGAAAAAGCATTATTTCCATAGGAATTGCCCTGTTTGGCATGAACCCCTTCGGCTGGCGTTTTATGTGTGCACTGTTTGGAACACTGTTAATCCCGCTTATGTATCTGTTTGCCCGGAAAATGTTTTGCAGGACGGACATAGCCTGTCTGACTACGGTACTTTTAGGGACGGCATTTATGAATACGACATTGTCCCGGATTGCCACCATTGATATTCTGGTTGCATTTTTTTCAATATGCATGTTTTTTTGCATGTACGGTTACATACAGGCGCTTTCAGAAAACAAACCGATGCGGCAGCAGAGATTCTGGCTTCTTTCCGGCGGCATTTCCATGGGACTTGCCGTTGCCATCAAGTGGACGGGAGTGTATGCGGCAGCAGGTATTGCTGTTTTGTTTTTCAGCTTTCTGCTCGAACACATCGGCGGGATAAAGGGAATAAAGGAACATGGGAGTTTCCTTGTGAAAACAGGTCTGTGGTGTGTGCTTTGTTTTATCGTCATACCTTTTGGCATTTACACACTTTCTTACCTGCCCTTTGTAAAGGCTTATCCGGACAAGGGACTTTTCGGGCATATGATTGCCAATGCCGGGCTGATGCTTAGTTATCACAGCAGCTGCGTGTTTGACCATCCGTATTCCTCGGAATGGTATCAGTGGCTTTACGGAAGCAAACCGCTTGCCGACAGCAGGGTGTATTTTGCGGACGGCACCGTCAGCGTGGTAATGACCTTCTTAAATCCGCTGCTTGCCGTAGGCGGGCTTATCGCCCTGTTTCACCAGCTTTATCTGTGGAAAAAAGAACACTGCCGCAGGGCGTTGTATTTAATCATAGCCTACGCAGTCATGCTTCTGCCATGGCTTTTCATACACCGGACAGTTTTTATTTACCAGTATTTTATCAGTTCGCTTATTTTAGTGCTGATGATTGGAAACTCCGTATCCGTAAGCAGGCACGGAAAAAGAAACATACTGGTTCTTTCCGGCATCAGCATCGCACTGTATGTTCTGTATTATCCGGTGCTTACGGGGCAGAGCATCCGTGTGGATTTTGTAAATCAGGTACTGGAAGTGCTGACTGACTGGAATATTGCTTAGGAGGGAGGACACTATGAAAACATCTTTCAAAAAAGCTTTGCTTTATACGGGTGTCCTGCTTTTTGTTCTGCTTTCTTATCTTATAAGCAGGGTTTTACGGTTGGAACAGGGAAACATCCGGTATGTGCGGTATGCCAATCTTCTGTTTCAAATTTCGGGGGTGGTTATTCTGCTGCGGGACTGCCTGCGGAAAAAGGAAAAGAATACCTACACGGAAGAACAGATTACCGGTCTTATTCTTGCCATGGGAATTTTCATGCGCGTGGTTTACCTGCTTTATACACCGCTTACCGTCCGCTCCCATGATTTGTGGGGAATTGACCTGTCGTCGGGAGGGCATGCTTCTTATCTGCTTCTTGCCATGCAGGGGATGCTTCCTCCGGATAACTATCTGCAGTTTTACCAGCAGCCCTTGTACTATTTTGCGGGAGCCTTTTTTTCAAAGCTGTTAAACGGGCTTCTTGGCTGTTCGGAAGCGTATTATCTGGTGGATGCGGCAAGGACGGTTTCCTGTACTGCGTCCTGCTTCAGTCTGCTGATTGCCTGTGCTATTTTCAGGGAATGCGGACTTTCGGGAAAGGGTCTGTACCGGGCTTTGCTCCTTGTCTCCTTTTTGCCGGTTTATTTTCTGAGCGGAGGAAGGCTGGGACCGGATGCTCTTTGCGGAATGTTTATGCTTCTGGCATTTCTTTTTACCCTGAAATGGGAAAGGGAAAAGAGCTGGAAAAATACGTTGCTTCTGGCGGTTATCTACGGACTTGGCATGATGACCAAGATATCCATGGCAACACTGGCATTATTTACGGCGGTGGTTTTTTCGGGGAGTTTCCTTAAAGCGTGCAAGAACGGAACCTGGAAGGGACTTTTACTAAAATATGCGGTCTTTGGCACAATCAGCCTGCCGCTGGGACTCTGGTACAGTCTGCGGAATTATCTTCTTTTCAGACAACCGCTCACGTATGTGCTGGAAATGTCCAAGGACAGTGCGTTGTATACGGGGGACCGGTCGGTCTGGCAGAGACTGTTTCTCTGGGATATCGGGAACCTGTTTACCACCCCCTATGCCAATGTATGGACAGATTACAATCTTCCCGTGTATGCCCTGAAGTCTTCCCTGTTCGGAGAATTTCAGTTTACCTGCTATGGCTGGATACCCGCAATGCTGTTGTTTTTTAACACCGTACAGGCGCTTTTTTGTATCTGTGCCATGGTGCATTACATAAAATGGAAAGAAAAAGACAGGGAAAGAAATTTCTGCCTTCTGGCAGCGGGAATTTTCTGGATGGGCACGGTGTTTTTTTACCTGCGGTATCCTTTCGGATGCAGCATGGATTTCCGCTATATGTTGTTTCTGCCGGTTCCGGTTGCCGTGCTGTTCGGCCGGTGTGAAGCTTTTCATAATGGACATACGGAGGCGGTACAACGGCTGGCCGGGCTTTGGAGCATCGGCTTTGCCATAAGTTCCTGTCTGATGTATGGATAAAACTAAGGTCTTACATGCATGCAAATATATTTATTGTGTGAGGAAGTATAGAAATATACTTTCAGAAAGGGAAAACAATGAAGAAAAAGAAAACCAAGTTATTTTCATGGACGGTGGCATCCGTAGCAGCCCTTACCCTGCTTTGCGGCACATGGGCATCTGCAGCGGTGTCATTGACCTCCGGTGCGGACGGTATTTACCTGCGTAACTCCGGCCAGGAGTATACGTTTCAGGTAGACGTTCCCAAGAACCATTTTGTGGCAATCCGCGTGGATGGGGTATATCTTATGGGAGAGAAAGCTCCTGTACAGATAGGTATTGAAGTCGGCGGAACCGCACCTGTTGTTACTCCGGCACCGGAAACACAGGCCCCTTCGTCTACCAAGATACCGGCAGCAACCACTGCTATACCCAGCTATGCACCGCCTGAACCCAGTGAAGCGCCTACACCCAGCGAGTCTCCTGTAAATCCCAGCTATGCACCGGAACCTACATCCGGTTCGATCGTTTCCACAGGAGCTAAAAGTGCTGTTTCAGAATTACCTTCCCAGAGCAATGCAATTGAGGCACTGGTAAAGCTGGCAGCACCTGCAGAAGCCAATGCAGAGACCTATTATGCTACCATCGGTCTTCCGGCATCCTATCTGGATACCCTGTCCGACGGCAGCCACACGGTTGTCATGGATTTCGTAGAAGGCAGCGTCAGCACCACCATTACCGTTACCTCCGATGCTTCCATGCTTACGAACGGCAACCCTTCCACCGGCGATACCACCCATGTACTTCCTTATGTGCTGCTTGCAGCAGGAAGTGCCTGTGTTCTGGTATTTCTGACTAAAAAGGAAAAGAAGGAAACAAAATAAAATAAGATTTACCCATTTTTGCATGCAGTTAAGATAATACGGGGTGTCCGGAAACGGATGCCCTGTTTTTATTGCCGAAAACGCAAAAATATGCTATGATAAATACATATTTTTTTCGTGTTTTGGAAAGGGTGGGCAGGTCATGCCCGAATATGTTTTTATGAGAAAGAGGTGACGCATGGAAAGTGCGGATTTTAAGGAAGGCGTAATTCTTCCCGATGGAGGCTATCTTCCCATGAAGGAAGGGCATTTGCATACACTGATGAATGTAACCGGCATACCGGAAGCGAAGCTCTGGGAGATGATTCCCAAGGACGATTCTCCGCTTTTCTGGCTGATTGCCTATACCGGCTGTGTCATCACAGATTTGAATTCCTCCGTGGGAATGAAAATGACGGAGGCACAGAGAGCAACCTATGACAGTCTGGTAACCCGCGGCATTATTACGGACAAATACTATGATATTACCGAGGAGAGAAAGAAAAGAGCGGAGCTGGAAAAGCAGCGTGCCGCAGAATAAAATAAAACGATAGAAAAGGAGATTTTTCTCATGAGTAAAAAGAAAGCAGTTGTTTCCCTGGGACACGAAGCACTCGGTTCCACTACCTTAGAGCAGTTGGATGCCGTTAAAAAGACCGCAAAGGCACTGGCAGATTTAGTAGAGGACGGCTACCAGCTCACCATTACCCACAGCAACGGTCCGCAGGTCAGCATGATTCACAAAGCAATGACCGAGCTGCGCCGTGTTTACATTGATTATACCCCCGCACCCATGTGCGTATGTTCCGCTATGAGCCAGGGTTATGTAGGCTACGATATCCAGAATTCCCTTCGTGCAGAGCTTCTGGACCGCGGTATTGTGAAAACCGTCAGCACTGTTTTAACCCAAGTAACCGTGGATCCCTATGACGAAGCTTTCTATGAGCCGACCAAGAAAATCGGCCGTTATATGTCCAAGGATGATGCGGAAATCGAAATCAAAAAAGGCAACTATGTAGCAGAGGAAGAGGGTAAGGGCTACAGACGTGTGGTAGCGGCGCCTTCCCCCATTGATATTGTAGAAATTGATGCTATAAGGGCACTTTCCGATGCTGACCAGATTGTCATTGCATGCGGTGGCGGCGGTATTCCCGTGATTCCCCAGAAGCATATCTTAAAGGGTGCGTCCGCTGTTATCGAAAAAGACAGCATTGCAGGCAAGTTAGCATCCGATTTGCAGGCAGATACGCTGGTTATTCTGACCGGTGTGGATAAGGTTTACAGGAATTTCGGTAAGGAAAATCAGGAGCCGATTGAAAAGATGACTGTAGCGGAAGCAAAGGCTATGATGGAAGCCGGTGAATTTGAAGCGGGCACCATGTTGCCGAAGATTGAAGCAGCCGTTTCCTATCTGGAAAAAGTACCCGGCGGCAGTGTTCTTATCACCTCCATGGAGCATGTAAAGGATGCCCTTAAGGGAAAGAACGGAACCGTGATTACGGCATAAAAATCATAAAAATAAGGAAGGGCTGCCGCATTAGCAATTTTGCTGACCGGCAGCCCTGTTTTTTTGCATATTTTTTAACCCCATAGTAGAAAAGTCCTTGAATTTGACTCAGAGATAGGAAAAGTGTTACAGGGTCAAAGAAAGAAGTGCCGGACAGAAATTTAATTTGACTCTGTATGAGGAGAGCGTAAAATGAGTCAAAAATGCGTACTACTTCTGCAGATTTTCCACGGCCTCTTCCAGGCATTCAAAGAATTCTGCAAAGGTCTTCTTACAGCAGGAAGGATTTTCAATGACAATGCCCTCTGCAAACAAGCCGGTAACGGCAAAGCCCATGGCGAGTCGATGGTCGTCATGGGTTTTTATATGAGCGGGCCTCGGAACTCCGGGATAAATGGTTATGGAGTCGGCTCTCTCCTCGCAACGGATACCCATGGCAGTGAGATTTTCGGCAATGGCACTTAAACGGTCACTTTCCTGACCACGGATGTGACCGATGCCGGTAATGGTAACGGGGCTGTCGGCAAACGGAGCGATGGCGGCAAGAGTAATCGCCTGGTCGGAGCAGGAGGACATGTCCACGGTGAGGCCGTGCAGCCTGCCGGAAGTATGGGAAACAGAGCCGGAAGCATGGGAAACAGAGCCGGAAGCAGTTTCGGAGCCTGCATCAGCAGACTTTACACCGGCAGACTCTGCACAGACAGCAGGTCCGGTTATGCAGATGCCTTCATTTGTCCGGGTAACCCGGCAGCCCATTTTTTCAAGGATGTTTAAAAATTCGGTATCGCCCTGCAGGGAATGTTCGGGTACGCCATCCACAATGACACTGCAGCCGGACAGGGCAGCCAGGGCATAAAAATAGCAGGCGGCGGAAACATCCGGTTCAATGGCATAATCCTGTGCCCGGTAAGTCTGCCCGGCTTTTATAAGAAAAGTGTCCGGGGAAGGATGTCCGGTCAAAACGCCGAACTGTTCCATCATACGGCAGGTCATTTCGATATATGCCATGCCGTGTGTACCGGCCACTTTGATTTTCACATCCTCTTTTGCCAGGGGAGCAGCGATTAAAAGAGCGCTTAAAAACTGGCTGCTTTTGTCAATATCAATGGTAAGGTCCGTGTTCTGAAATCCGCGGGCATGCAGGGTAAAGGGGAAAAATCCCTCTTTTTCCGCAAAGGAAATGTCACAGCCGACGGACTGTAAGGCGGAAAGCAACGGTGCCATGGGGCGTTTTTTCATCTGTTCGGAAGCATCTAAAAAGAACTCTCCTTCCGACACACCAAGTACGGCAGACAGAAAGCGTGCGGCGGTGCCGGCGCTTCCCACATACAGGGAGGCTTTCTTTACGGGCAGTCTGCCGGAAAGTCCGTGCACGGAAACTTCACCGGTTTCGGGCCTGGATGCCACATCAAAGGACAAATCCGAAAGACACTGCAAAAAATGGGAAGAATCCTCGGAGAACTGGGCGCCGGTGAGATGGCTTTTTCCGTCGGAAAGCATGGCAAGCAGCAGGGCACGGTTGGTGATGCTCTTGGAGCCGGGAACCTTTACATGTATGGTTTTATGGGAAAAATCGCCTGTCAGGACAGGTACGGGATATTCGGAAATACTTATCATAAAATCTTCATTCCTTCCAAAGATTAAATCTTTGTTCAGTGTATCATGATTTCTCAAAATTGTAACTAATTTTATAGGTATTTCATATAGAAAAAGTCGGTTGTTTTTTATCCCCCGGATACGGTATAATTTTTTTAAATGTGAAAGTCTGCAAACAGATACAGCAGACAAATGAAAACCGGAAAGGATACGAATATGCTGTTTATTGGTGTGGATTTAGGAACCTCCGCAGTAAAGCTTTTACTGATGGACGAAAATGGTAAAATAAAGAAGACGGTTTCCCGGGAATACCCCCTGTATTTCCCGCATCCCGGCTGGTCTGAGCAGAAGCCGGAGGACTGGTACATACAGTCGATGGACGGACTGAAGGAATTGCTTAAGGATGAAAAAAAGGAAGAGGTTGCCGGCATCAGCTTCGGCGGACAGATGCACGGTCTGGTGCTTTTGGACGAAAACGATGAAGTTATCCGTCCCGCTCTTTTGTGGAATGACGGCAGGACCTATGAAGAATGCGATTATCTGAACAATGTAATCGGTAAGGATAAGCTTTCCGAATATACGGCAAACATTTCCTTTACCGGATTTACGGCGCCCAAGATTTTGTGGGTAAAAAATAAAGAACCGGAAAATTTTGCAAGAATTAAGAAAATCATGCTGCCGAAGGATTATCTGGCATACAGGCTGTCCGGTGTGCACTGTACCGATGTTTCCGATGCATCCGGTATGCTCCTCTTTGATGTAAAGAACCGGACCTGGTCTAAAGAGATGTGCGAAATCTGCAGTGTGAAGCCGGAGTGGCTGGCGAAGGTTTACGAAAGCTATGAAGTGGTCGGCACCCTGAAAAAAGAGGTAGCGGAGGAATTGGGCATTCCGGCTGAGGCAAAGGTGATTGCCGGAGCGGGTGACAATGCGGCGGCAGCTGTGGGCACCGGCACCGTAGGAGACGGCAGATGCAATATTTCCTTAGGAACCAGCGGTACGATTTTTATTTCCTCCCGGAAGTTCGGTGTGGACAAAAACAATGCCCTGCATTCCTTTGACCATGCGGACGGCACCTATCATCTGATGGGTTGTATGTTATCCGCGGCATCCTGCAACAAATGGTGGATGGATGAAATCCTGAAAACCAAGGAATACGCCAGGGAACAGGAAGGTATTGACAAACTGGGAGAAAACCACGTATTTTTCCTGCCGTATCTCATGGGAGAACGGTCTCCACACAACAATCCCAATGCCAGAGGTACATTTACCGGCATTACCATGGATACCACAAGAGAAGATATGACACAGGCGGTGCTCGAGGGCGTAGCCTTTGCACTGAGGGACTCCCTGGAAGTGGCAAAGAGCCTGGGCATTCCCATTACCCGCACCAAAATCTGCGGCGGTGGTGCCAAGAGTCCGCTGTGGTGTAAGATGATTGCCAATATTTTGAATTTGAAGGTGGACAAAATCGAGAGCGAAGAGGGTCCTGCACTGGGAGCGGCCATGCTGGCAGCGGTAGGCTGCGGTGTTTACGGCAGCGTGGAAGAAATTGCCGAGAAGATGGTGAAGGTAGTGGATACCATTGAACCGGATCCTTCCATTGCCGCAAAATACGATGAAAAATACGCACAGTTCAAACAGATTTATCCGGCGATGAAACCGGTATTTGATGTGATAAAATAAGGCGGCGCATAAGGCTCCGGAACGGATGAAATAAGGACGGCGGCGCGTAAGGTTCCGGAACGGATGAAATAAGGACGGCGTCGCGTAAGGTTCCGGCACAGACGGAATAAGAACGGCACCTCAAAAAGAAAGGATTTGGTGGAAAGATGGAAATTAAAAAAGTTACGGATGCGGCATTCAAAAAATACGGCCGCGTCATCAGCCATGTGGATGTGGCAGAGCTTGTTGCAGTATTAAAAGAAACTCCCATTCCCGCAGATGTGGTTTATGAACCCTCTGTGGAAAGTCTGGAAAAACTGCCTGTAAAGGAAGAACTGTCCAGTGTTATTTACGGAGAAATGCCTATTCAGATCGGTTATTGCAACGGTCATAACAAGAAATTAAACGCCCTGGAATATCACAGAGATTCCGAAATTAACATTGCTGCAGAGGATGCGGTACTGATGCTCGGTTCCCTGCAGGATGTGAAAGCAGATTTTACCTATGATACTTCCAAGGTAGAGGCGTTCTTGGTACCCGCAGGCACTGCGGTGGAAATCTATGCAACCACCCTGCACTATGCACCTTGCCATGTAGAGGACGGTGGCTTCCAGGTAGCGGTTGTTCTTCCGAAGGGCACCAATTATGAGTTAAAAACAACCCATGCCAAGGTAGAAAACGGCAAGGCTCCCAGCGAAGATGCCCTGCTTGCGGCAGTCAACAAGTGGTTGATCGGCCATGCGGAAGGCGGACTTCCCGAAGGCTCTTTCTTAGGTCTTAAGGGCGAAAATTTAAGCCTGTAAGTATAACAAAATGAGAGAATAGTAAAAGAAAACAAGGAGGATAAATCCTCTCCTCGCATGAGGATATGCTATGCATGCATAGCAGGATTTTGCTCCGCAAAAACAAGGAGGATAATATTATGAGTAATTTTCCCGAAGTAAAAGTAGGTGTGGTTGCAGTCAGCCGTGACTGTTTCCCCGAAAGCTTATCAGTCAACAGAAGAAAGGCCCTGATGGAGGCCTATACCGCAAAGTTCGGCACCGGTAATGTGTATGAGTGCCCGGTTTGTATCGTAGAAAGCGAAATTCATATGGTACAGGCGCTCGAAGACATCAAAAAAGCAGGCTGCAATGCTCTGTGCGTATATCTCGGAAACTTTGGTCCCGAAATCAGCGAGACCTTACTGGCAAAGCATTTTGACGGACCGGCTATGTTCATCGCGGCAGCAGAAGAAAGCCAGAATAACTTAGTTGGCGGCAGAGGCGATGCTTACTGCGGTATGTTAAATGCCAGCTACAACCTGAAGCTCCGCAACGTAAAGGCTTATATTCCCGAATATCCCGTTGGCACTGCAGAAGAATGTGCAGACATGCTGCACGACTTCTTACCCATTGCAAGAGCCATCATCGGTCTTTCCGATTTAAAGATTATCAGCTTCGGTCCCAGACCGCTTAACTTCTTAGCCTGCAACGCACCCATCAAGCAGCTTTACAATTTAGGCGTGGAAATCGAAGAAAACTCCGAACTTGACCTGTTTGAAGCATTCAACAAGCATGCAGGTGACGAGCGTATTCCCGCAAAGGTTAAGGAAATGGAAGAAGAACTGGGCAAGGGCAACTTAAAGCCGGAAATCCTGCCTAAGCTGGCACAGTACGAACTGACCCTTCTTGACTGGGTAGAACAGCACAGAGGTTACAGAAAGTATGTAGCGATTGCCGGAAAGTGCTGGCCTGCCTTCCAGACACAGTTCGGTTTTGTTCCCTGCTATGTAAACAGCCGTCTGACCGGTATGGGCATCCCCGTATCCTGTGAGGTGGATATTTACGGCTGCTTAAGCGAGTTTATCGGTGCCTGCGTCAGTGAGGATGCTGTTACCCTGCTTGACATCAACAACAGCGTTCCCGCTGATATGTACAAAGAGTCTATCGAAGGCAAGTTCCCTTATACACACAAGGATACCTTCATGGGCTTCCACTGCGGCAATACCTGCTCCAAGAAGCTGGCATTCTGCAACATGAAGAACCAGATGATTATGGCAAGAAGCCTGCCCGAAGAAGTTACCAACGGTACACTCGAAGGTGACATCATGCCCGGCGACATTACCTTCTACCGTCTGCAGAGTACTGCAGACTGCAAGCTCCGCGCATACATTGCACAGGGCGAGGTACTTCCGGTTGCCACTAAGTCCTTCGGCAGCATCGGCGTATTTGCTATTCCGGAAATGGGCAGATTTTACCGTCACGTTCTGATTGAAAAGAACTTCCCTCACCACGGAGCAGTGGCATTCGGTCACTTCGGTAAAGCTCTGTACGAAGTATTCAAGTACATCGGCGTTCCCATCGAAGACCTTGACTACAACCAGCCCGCAGGCGTAAGATACCCGACCGAAAATCCTTTCGCATAATATCCTTTCGCAAAATACATAGAAAACAAAAGGTGCAGACTTTAACTTCGTCTGCACCTTTTATTTTCTTCAAATTTGACCTAAAGAAGGAAAAAGGCGCACAGGGTCAAAAGAAAAAAAGAAGAAATGAAGGAAAATATGACCCAAAGAAGGGAAGAAGCCAATAGAGTCAAAAGACCAAAGGAAGAAGGAGAGAAAAAGTTGACCTAAAGAAGGGAAGAAGCCAATGGGGTCAAAAGACCAAAGGAAGAAGGAGAGAAAAAGTTGATCTAAAGAAGGGAAGAAGCCAATAGGGTCAAAAGACCAAAGGAAGAAGGAGAGAAAAAGTTGACCTAAGGAAGAGGAGAAGCCAATAGGGTCAACAAAAGGAAAAGGAAAGGGAAAAAAATTGACTCAGAAAAGCAAAGAGACAAATAGGGTCAAATTGGTAAAAAATAACTATGGGTGAGAGAACACCCATAGTTATGAGTTCACTTTATTCGCCGTCCGTATAATACAGAACGCCTAAGGTGCCGGGACCGCAGTGGCTGCTGATCACACCGCCGGCTCTGGTAACATAGATATTTTCAAAATGGGACAGGCTCTCTAAGTATTCCTTTATGGGCGCTACAATATCATCGCTGCAGCCGGAGTGTGTGATGAATACACAGTTCTTATCGGCAGCAAGCAGCGCCTCTTCCTGGTCTTTGGCATATTTCAAAAGCACGGAGCCAAGCTGACCGCGGTATTTTTTTGCTACAATCATGGCGCCGTCCTTTACCACGATTTCCGGTTTCAGCTTTAAGGTATTGGCAAGCAGGGCGGTAACGGAATTGCAGCGGCCGCCGCGGGACAGATAGGTCAGGGTATCAATGACAAAGCTGGCACTGACGGCAGACCTTCTTTTTTCTACTTTTTCCACAATGGAGGCAGCGCTTTCACCTGCCATGGAAAGTCTGGCGGCATAGAGAACCTGCAGACCGATTCCGGTGGAAAGACTCTGGGAATCAATGACATGCAGCTTGTCATAACCGGCTTCCTCTCCAATCAGACGTACCACATTGCAGGTAGTGCTCATCTGGGAAGAAATACCGAAGAAAACAATTTCTCTGTCCTCGTCCATGAAAGGTTTCAAAAGGGAAGCGGCATTGTCGATGGTGACAGCAGCCGTTTTGGGAGTGGTCTTGTTGGCATCCGCCCATTTGTATATTTCTTCCGGTGTGGTTTCAATGCCGTCAAAGTAGCTATTTTCCCCCATTACGATACAAAGGGGAATAATGGTAATGTCATACTTTTTAATCAAATCCGCAGACAAATCACAGGTGGAGTCTGCCACAATCTTTACATTCATAGAGTCGGTCCTTTCATTCTTGTTTCAAAATAATGCAATTAGTATACTACTTTATTGCAGAAAAATCAAAGAGTTGTCCTTGCATAGTTTGTAAATTTACGTTATAATGCTTTCTGGGCAGATAATTCTAACTATTCTATATTCTAAGCCGGTTCATACCGGTATCTGAAACATTCGGAACATCCTGCTTATTATTCCATTTTTGCAACAGTAGAAACAGATACACGAAATAAAAGATTTTGTTGTATCAAAAAACAAACCAAGATATAATATAGATACAGTTGGATGCCTTTGCGGATAACGTATCTATCGTTATTCCGGACAGAAGGAGGAAGACTGTGAGTACAGAACTAAAAAACGCAGTAAAAGCGGCGGATGCCATTCCACAGTATGATATGTGTGTCAAGCGTCTGCTGGCGGAAAAAAACATTATTGCCAACATTCTTGTAAATGCAGTGGATGTATACAAAGGGATGGTCCCGGAGGATGTGGTGCCGTATATTGAAGGAGAGCCCTATATCAGTATGGTGCCGGTGGAGCCGGGGCTGACCAATACAGCCCGGGAAGAAAACGGGCAGAGGGTTATAGGACTCAATACGGAAAATCAGGAAATTCACGAAGGACTCATAAAGTTTGACATTATTTTTGTCCCTATTTACATTTGTGTGTCTGATGTATCAACAGTATAATGATACATTTCACGAATTGCGTATGCAATTAGAAAATCAAGTAGTCCAAATTCCATAAAATGAAATTTTAGGGCAAATTACAGACATTGGCTTGGCTGTAGTATTTTTAAACAACGTGTGTTAGACTACTGTTATACAAATCGAAATTTATAAAGGAGAATATTGATGAAATTATTTTTATGTTCGCACTTTTCAAGTGTAGGAAGTCTGATAAAGGAAGAAATTGAAAA
>OIYP01000786.1_pt1 | contig 19119 bp, 19 predicted proteins | sample 1588261 | NCBI WGS metagenome assembly OIYP01 (sample SAMN03283293) | human gut metagenome | biome: human-associated habitat; material: feces | host: Homo sapiens | place: Peru | collected 2012
GGAAGCCGTATCTTTGTACCAGAGGAAACGGCTATCCCACGCGGATAGCCGTTTTTTGTGTCCTGCGACGACCGACATCGCCGCCATATGGCAAAATCGGGGCGGTTTTTCCGGGTAACTTCCCTAGGGCCCGGAAAAATTTGCTCCGGGCAAATTCAGATTTTCCCCAAGGAAGTTTATCTGCGGCTACGTTTTAACACGCGAAAGCCGATCAAAAGTTAAAGAGGTTAATGTGCCGTCTGGGTAATTGGGGCAAAAAGGTGAAGCGGCAGATGATGCGATACTATATTATGGGGCCGTCAGGCAACCTCGAGCGCCCCGGATTCGTCAACCGAAAAGAAGATATATGTCTGTGCGAGCCCCAAGCACAAAACACCGCAGACAGTCCGCCGGAGCCCCCCTTGTTCGCCGAGAAGGGCTTGGGACAGAAAAATTCCAATCCGAAGCCTGTGTCGCAATGACTTCGGACTGGAAATTGAGCTTTCTCGATTTTACCGGACAGCAATAAAACGGTTGATATCCACATCGTGAAAAATAACACATCATGAAGCGAGGGTACGTCTTTCGACGTACCCTCGCTTCATGCCAGTATCCGGCAGATTGTGTGGGCAAAGATGGATTCGAACCACCGAAGGCGTAAGCCAGCAGATTTACAGTCTGCCCCATTTGGCCACTCTGGTATTTGCCCTGTTTCTTTTTGCGAATGCAAAGTTAGGCATTATTTCTGCAACTGCCAAGCATAATCGACCATTTTTATCGCAGTAACCGCAAATTCATCGCCTTTGTTACCTAACTTGCCGCCAGCCCGTTCCTCGGCCTGCTCCATGTTATTGACCGTTATCAGTCCGAAAATGACGGGCTTTGAACTTGTGGCGTTAAGCATCCCAATGCCTTGGCTCGTGGCTTCACATATATAGTCGAAATGCGGCGTATCGCCCCTGACCACGCAACCTATAGCTATAATCGCATCCACATAACCGTATTTTATCATTTGTGATGCGCCAAAAATAAGTTCAAAGCTTCCCGGTACACGGGCTACGGTGATGTTGTTCTCGCTGACCCCGTTCTTGCGGAGTGTTTTAACGGCGCCATCGAGCAACTTATCTGTAATGTCATTGTTCCATTCGCTGACAACTATTCCGAAACGCATATTGGTGGTATCCGGAAGGGCTTCAGACTTGCTGAGGAAATCAAAATTCTGACTTGACATATAAGACTTGGGATATTCGTTATGAAAGGAATTAGACATCGGAGACCCATAGAGAGGCAATATCCGTGTAAGAGGTTTTACTCGTCTTGCCCATCTAATTGTCTTCGATGCCTAATCTTCGAAAATAAATAGATGTATTAGTGTATGTGTTTTTTACTTTGTGCGCTCAATATACATATCGATAGCCGAGGAGTTCATACCTCCACCGCTCAGTCCGAATTGCGGATAGTCCTTCTTGATCTGCTCATAGAGCTTATGTGCTTCAGCCTTTTTGTTCTGGCTTTCCAGCAGTTTGCCGGCTTCAATCAGGCAGAGCGGACTCAGGCTTGCATTGTCAGCCTCCGATGCGGCATCCTTGAAAGTCGAAATGGCCTTGTCTATCTGCTTATCGCACGCATAGCAGTTTGCAAGTGCGGCAAGTGCCATAGGCGAAACGCCCTTGTCTCCCTGCGGGGAATAGGCCTCGAGGTATTTGATGGCTTCTTTATAATTGCCCAAGTGGTAATATGCCACGCCAGCCAGATAAGTAGCCATATTGGCCCCGTCGCCACTACCCTTTGAGAGTTTGATGAAACCAGGGAACTTACCGTCTCCCTTCAGAGCCTTGTTGTAAAGATCCGTGCTTTGCTTCTGCTGGTCGGCCCTGAATTGGCTGACGAACAACTTTATGGAGTCAGGAGCTATTGTGGTCAGCATACCTTGTGCCCGGAGTGCAGTGATCAGGGTTGAATCAGGCATGGCAAGGACTTGTGCATTTTGCGCCTCAGCCTGCTGGGCATCATTCATCAGCTGAAGCCCGGTGGTGATTTGAGTCTGTGCCTTTTCGTCGGCAGGCTTAACTACAAAATAATGATAGGCAAAATAGCCTCCAACAATAATGACTAGCGCAATAGCCGCAATGATGAGTTGCTTCGGATTTTTCAGCGAAAACTTAGAAGCGCTGGAGTTGGATGTTTGATTTTCCTTGGTCATTTGTATTTTTATATCTTTTTGTTTCGCAAAAGTCAGCGGCAAAAGTACGACTTTCCTTGTGATTGGTAAAGCCTTTCGGGGTATTTTTTCTTCAGCCATGATTTTTACCTCCTCGCTTATTGCTCATACGCCGTGTCCGAACTAATTTTGCAGGCGCTTTCTACTGAAGGCATTTCAACGCTGAATCATGCAGTTAAACCGTCTTTCAATCATCAATTATAAGAATCTTGCACAAGTGGACTTGGAGCTGTCGCCTAAAATCAATGGATTCATAGGCAACAACGGCATGGGCAAGACCAACGTGCTGGACGCAATCTATTATCTCTCGTTCTGCAAGAGCGCGACCAATGTGCTGGATGCCTCCAACATCAGTCATGATGCTGATTTCTTCCTGCTTCAGGGTAGGTATCACAGCGACGACAGCTCTCCACTTTCTGTAAGCTGCGGCCTAAAGCGCGGGGGACGCAAGACGATCAAATGCGATGAGAAGGACTGCCGAAAAATATCCGAGCATGTGGGTCGCATACCTCTGGTACTGTTGTCACCGGCAGATTCCCAACTGGTATCCGGCGGGAGCGAGGAGCGCCGCCGCTTCATGGACACTGTCATTTCGCAATACAACCGTCTGTATCTGGCCCATATCATTCATTATGACAGGACACTCAAGCAAAGAAATGCCTTGCTGAAGAAGGAAGATGACTTGGATCCCGGGGTCTTGACTGTTCTTGAAGGGATGATGGCCGCTGACGCGGCAGTCATATATGATGCAAGACAGCAGTTCATCGATGACTTCCTGCCAATATTCAAAATGTTGCATCGCCAGCTTTGCCCGGCAGAAGAGGACGTTGATGTCAAATATATCACGCACGGTACCCGTGGCGATCTGGCTGGTCTGCTGGAGAGCTGGCGCAACCGTGAGCGTATAGTTGGATATACGCTTCACGGGCCGCACAAGGACGATCTGGATCTATTGATGAATGGCTATTCAATCAAGCGGGAAGGTTCCCAAGGGCAGACCAAGACTTTCTTTATCGCCATGAAATTGGCCCAGTTTGTATTTCTCAAAAAACGGGCCCATTGCAGCACGCCAATCCTCTTGCTCGATGACATATTCGACAAGCTTGATGCAGAGCGTGTCTCCAGAATTGTCGATTATGTCAATGGAGATGATTTCGGACAGATCTTTATCACGGACACAAACCGTGATCATCTGGATAGCATATTGTCGCACTCAGACAAATCATATAAGCTGTTCCATGTCTCACAAGGGGCGGTAGACGAAGTGAGTGCGTCTGTACTTAACAAGGATCAATGATGGAACGCCGTAAATCTGAATTGCTGGACAGTGTCTTGATGCGTTTCATGCGGGAGAACGGCTTGGAGACGCCATTGAACGAGTACCGCTTAATTCAAGCGTGGCCCGCTGTTGTGGGAAGCGCTCGTTCCAGTGCCAGTGAGGCGCTTTACATTCGCAACCAGACACTTTATGTTCGCGTCGGGAGCCCGGCGCTCCGTGCCAATCTTGCGATGGAGAGGCATATCCTGGTACAAAAGTTGAATCAGACGATACACACCGGCGTGATTACGGACATTGCTTTTGTTTGATCACACACTGGGCCTGCATCAGCGTGTAGCTGTGCCAACATTTCCGGTGAGGCAAAGAGATGTTCGACGTTGCCGCTACCTTTTCTTGGGCTGCTTGCTGAATTTATAGGCTACCTGCAGCATGGCGTAGGCGGGCAGGTTTTCGAGCGCCACGCGTGGGTTTCCCCGGAAGAAGTCCTCACCGCTGACCAGAAGACTGCTGACATACTGTCCGTTCACGGTGATCTGTCCGTCGCGCAGCTCAAAGCCCGGCAGGCGCTTGATCAGGCCGTCGAGCATGGAGCCTTCAGACAGCTGGAAGGCATCTGCATTGTAGACGAGGGTATCACCCTTGACGACCATGCGGATCTTCGAGGCCGTCACGGTGGCCTCGCCGAGTTGTGTGTCACGCGGCTTGGCCTTCTTTTTCAGCAGTACTTCTCCGATGATAAAGTAGCGGAACTCCCGACGATTCATCTTTCTCTTTTCTATACTGCGTTTGATAGCCCTCCTTGGAGAAACGGAATATACAATCTTGGCGTGGAATCTGCACATAGCCGGCACTTGTGACTCTCCCATATACGTTATGGGGGTACCCGTATGAGGTAATGGTTCTCTTCGTATCAAATTCAGCAATGAGCGAACTATCCGTACGCATGATCTCCACATGCACCCCCTTCAGCATTTCATGCGTAAAGCTGTCCATGACTCTGCCATAAAAGGCCACGCTGTCACGGGCATTTTGAGCGGAAACGCCTTGGAAGAAGGCTATAAGCAGAAGAAACGTGTAAAAGCGTACCATGTGCATACTGTCCTAACTTCTTTGAGGCATAACAAAAATGAAGCTTGCAATCAAACCGGAATCAATATTTCAGACATGACTGTCGCGGACAAAGTTGCAATTATTTTTATTTACAGATGACAAATGCGACCAGAATAATAGATTTTCCATTTCTGAGCTCAAAGTTCACTTTTTGTCTGACTGTAATGTCCTCAGTAGCATGAGACGGGCCACAATGCCCAATTTTATAAGGATTGGAAGGCCCCAATCCAATATTTATATCTAATTTTGCCCCATCTTTTAAACGAAACGAATGAAGCAAATGAGACCAGTCTATTCCAGCATTATGGCCTCGGCCCTACTGCTCTCAGCCTGTGACGGCGACCGAACCAGAATAGCCGGGAACACGGGTACGGCAGCCCCCGATACTACAGTGGTCGACACGGTTGCCCAAGCGGTTGATACCGTCATGCCACCAGCTGCCGCAGACGGGCTGTTCGACGACTTTGTCTACAGTTTCATGCACAACAAGCACTTCCAGCTGCAACGTATCAAATTTCCGCTGCACAACACGATCGACGGGCACGACACGCCTATCGATAAGACGCGGTGGCGACACGACCCACTCTATGTACATAAGGACACCTACACCATCCTGTTCGACAACGAGCGCTCCATGCGCAACGAGAAGGATACGTCGATCCACCATGTGACTGTAGAGTGGATCTACCTGGACAAGGGACGTGTCAAGCAATACCATTTCAGCAAGGAGCACGGCAAGTGGATGCTCACTGCGATTGATAGCCACGCCTTGGCCCAGAATGCCAACAGCGACTTTTTCAAATTCTATCACCGCTTCTCCACCGAGCCCAGCTATCAACTGGCACACATCGACAACCCCTTCAAGTTCAAGACCTACGACTCCGACACATTCCAAGAAATCGACGGGGTGCTTGACGCCGCGCAATGGCCGGACTTCCGGCCCGCGATGCCTGCCCATGTCATCACCAACATCGATTATGGACAGAGATACGCTCCCGACGGACGGCGTGTGCTTGTCATCACGAGTCCATCGGCCGGCATGAGCTGCACCCTCAGTTTCCAGAAGAGGCGGGGCACATGGAAGCTCACCGGCATGAAGAGCATCTGATCACTCACCCAACGAACCATGATCCAAGAAACCTCATACTCTCTTCTGCACCACAACACATTCGGACTGCCGGCCCGGTGCCGGCGTTTCTGGGAATATACCTCCGTCAGTGAGTTACAAGATGCACTGGCGGCAGTTCACCATGCGTCTGAGGGGGGATTCCTTCATATCGGAAGCGGCAGTAACCTACTATTTACGAAGGATTTCGACGGTACAATTCTCCACTCGGCCATACGGGCCATTGCCACCACTTCGCAATGCGGCACAACAGTCGTCGTACGTGCCGGCGGAGGTGTCGTCTGGGATGACTTCGTGGCCTACTGCGTTGACCATGGCTACTACGGCCTTGAGAACCTCTCCGCCATTCCGGGCGAAGTGGGGGCCAGCGCCGTGCAGAACATCGGCGCCTACGGCAGTGAGGCCTGTGATTTCATCAATGAAGTGACTGCGATAGAACTTGCAACCGGGAAGTTGCGTACATTCCGTCCTGAAGATTGCCACTACGCCTACCGGCAGAGCATTTTCAAGAACGATCTGCGCAGGCTGTATGCGGTCACAAGTGTCAGTTTCAGGCTCTCTTCCGTTTTTCAGCCAAACTTGAGTTACAGCGCCCTTCAACACACGCTGGAGGCGCACCGTATCGCCCCCAGCCAACTGACAGCTGAGCGCCTGCGCCAGCTCATCTGTGACGTGCGCGCCGCAAAACTGCCAGACCCCAAGTTCATCGGTAATGCGGGCTCGTTTTTCATCAACCCCGTCGTAGACCGGAAAAAGTTTGAAACGTTGTTGAGCTGCTATCCCGGTATGCCACACTACGACTTGGACGACGGCGTGAAGATTCCGGCCGGCTGGCTCATCGAGCAATGTGGCTGGAGGGGACGGCGGCTGGGAAATGTCGGTGTCTACGACAAGCAAGCCCTCGTACTCGTCAACTACGGTGGGGCTGAGGGGAGGGACATCGTCGGCCTCAGCGATGCCATCAGGGCCGATGTGTCTGCTAAGTTTGGCATAGACATCCATCCGGAAGTCAATTTCATCTGATGACTACGCAGCACACTGAAGCCCCAACCACGATTATGAGACTGCGCTTTCTGGGAACCGGAACCAGCACTGGCGTACCGATGATAGGCTGTCAATGCCCGGTGTGTACCTCAGCGGATCCTCACGACCATCGGCTACGCACCTCTGCGCTGTTGCAGACAGCGGCAGGCACCAGTCTGCTTCTTGACTGCGGTCCTGACTTCCGCGCGCAAATGCTCCCCCTCCCCTTCCGGCCACTAGACGCCGTGCTCATCACCCACGAGCACTACGACCATATCGGCGGACTCGATGACTTGCGCCCCTTCTGCCGTTTTGGGCCCATTCATCTTTGGGCTGAAGACAACACACTGACGCATATCCGCCAATGCATGCCCTACTGCTTTGCAGAACCCCGCTATCCGGGCGTTCCTGACATCAGGCTCAATACAGTAGTAGCTGGGCGTGTTTTCCACATCAATGAGCTGGAGATTCTGCCACTGCGCGTCATGCACGGCCGACTGCCCATCATCGGCTTTCGCATAGGCAGCATGGCCTATATCACAGACATGAAGACCATACCCGCAGAGAGCCTTGACGCCCTGCGTGGCATACAAACACTTATCGTCAATGGCCTCCGGTACAAGCCGCACGGTAGCCACCAGACCATCGGTGACGCCATCAGGCTCGCGCAAACATTGGCGCCGGAGCAGACGTATCTCATACACATGAGTGATGGCGCCGGCCTGCACCGTGACTTGGAACTGAGTTTGCCGCCAAACATACACGCAGCATACGACGGACTGGAAATAGACTGCTAGCCACGTGGGCATCGCAGCGCCCTTTCCCTTTTACAGCAAAGCCGTATGCCTTTGAAACAAAAGGTGGGCATACACACTCGGCAAACGGGCTGGGCCCGATTCACTAAAGAGGGCAATCTCTCATATGCTGCAACTGCCACGGCCTTGGAGGAGGTGCTTGTTGACGTAGCTCTGTACCGCCTCCTTGTAACTCTCTGAAATGGGTAGGCGCTTCTCTCCGAAAACGATCTGCCCCCGCTCCATAACCTTGACTTTGGCCATATTGACAATATAAGAGCGATGGACACGCAGAAAGGTATCCGTCGGCAGATAGTTCTCAACCGTACGCATCGACGTCAATGAGAGCACAGGCTTTCGGTCTGACTCCAAATAGATCTTCACATAGTCTTTGAGTCCCTCGATATAGAGTATGTCATCAAAGCGCAGGCGTATCAGCTTATAGTCGCTCTTGACGAAGAAGGAATCTGGTGCTTCTGCCTGCGCAGTGATCTCCTTGACCGCCGTCTCCTTGCTGTACGCATCGAAGACCTTGCGGGCTGCGGTCAGAAAGTCCGTGTAACTGATGGGCTTGAGCAGATAGTCGATGGCGTTGACTTTGTAGCTGTCGATGGCGTATTGGCTGAAAGCTGTCGTGAAGACAATTCTCGTGGTTCCACCGAGCACCTTGGCGAAGTCGAGGCCATTGAGCTCCGGCATTTGTATGTCGAGAAAAAGCAAGTCAACAGGATCGGTCTGTAGCGTATAGAGTGCCTCTACAGCGCTACCGTAACAACCCTTGAGCTCCAAGAACGGCGTCTTCCCGACGTACGATTCAAGAAGCCTGACGGCCAAAGGCTCGTCGTCAATGATGGCACAGGTGATGGTCATGGCGTATGCTTTGGTTTAATCTGGCTTTGCCGCACCCTCAGCAGGTGCCGCACCAAGGTGAATAATGATTTCTGACACATAAGTGGCTGCATCGGCGTCTGTACCATAATGCCATTCGTAGTGGTCGGAATAGGCATGCTCCAACCGGCTTCTGACCTGCTTCAAGCCTATCCCGCCTGGGCTTTTGTCACTTTCGCTCTTGGGAAAGTAGCTGTTGGAGCAAGTGAAGACGATACGGCGTTCTTCCGCAATAAGCCTGATGGCGATGAAACTCGGCTGTGTCGGGCTGACCCCATGCTTGAACGCATTCTCTACGAGCGAGATGAAAACGAGCGGTGCCACGGCATGCCGGTCACCCGGCGGAAGATCCAATTCAATATCAAGCCTGACATTTGCCGACAGCCTGATACGCATCAAGGCGATATAAGTCTTCAGGAACTCCACCTCCTTGCTGAGGCTGACAAACTGCGCCTGGTTCTCATAGAGCACATAGCGCAGCAAGTGGCTCAGCTCACTGATGGCCTGTTGGGCCTTGTCGGCATCGAAGGCCGTAAGGGCGTAGATGTTATTGAGCGTATTGAGCAGGAAGTGAGGGTTTATCTGGTTCTTTAGGTTCTTCAGCTCAGCCTCACTGCGTCCCAGCTCAGCCTCCTGCCGTGCCACCTCAGCCTTACGCCATTGCACGCTCAGCCGCACCACCGCCGCCAAGAACACCAGGAAAGCCATCGAGATGAAATTGCGCAGGAAAAAAATCGTCTCGAAGACCATGGGCGTCCACTCGTGCATCGGTCTGGCACGATGCGGATGATGGCGCATCTCAATGGGCGGAAGCAGCGTGACATAGAGATCGCGACTGGCCATGAAGGCCAAGATGAGCACGATATTGGTGACGATGAACGCCTTGGTGCGCCGATCTTTGAGAATGAAGCGCGGTACGAGGTAGAAATAGTTGATGTAGAAAATCATGCACGACGACAACGGGAAATAAAGCCGTTGGAAGTAGGTGACCCAGTCTACCTCCTCGCCCCACCTGCGCATAAGCAGGGGGGAGGCGAAGATGTAGGTCCAGATGCAAATGTGGATGATGATTTCCACCGTGCGTTCGAATTTGCCTTTCTTATCCATTGGGAAGAATGTAATATTCATCGTAGTGGCGGCAAAGTTAATGATTATTTCTGACTGTCACTCATAGCGTATGGCCTCAATCGGGTCAAGCATGGCTGCCTTCTTGGCCGGATACCACCCGAAGAAGATGCCTGTTGCCGTACAGACGGCAAAACTCAACAGCACGCTCCAAGGCTGTACAAGCACTGGCCACTGGGCAAAGACGTTGATGGCCCATGCGGCACCAAGACCGCACAATATGCCAATGACACCACCGGCCACGCTCAGCAGGACTGCCTCAATGAGGAACTGGCTGAGGATGTCGACGCCGCGGGCGCCGACAGACATGCGCAGGCCGATTTCGCGCGTGCGCTCCGTCACCGAGACATACATGATGTTCATGATGCCAATGCCGCCGACAACTAGTGATATGCAGGCCACGACAAGCAGCAGTATGGTCATCGTGTCACTCGTGGAGTTCATCATTGAGGCCATTTCCTCCTGTGACCGGATGTTGAAGTTGTCCTCATCGGTTCCTTTAAGCTTATGGCTCTCACGCAGCAACTGCGTGATTTCCTCTATGGCTTGGTCTGTCATACCCTCGGTGAGTGCGGAAGCGTTGATACCCTGGAGATAGGTGACGGAAAGTATTCGCTTCATCACCGTAGTGTAAGGTGCCAGGACAAGGTCATCCTGATCCATGCCGAAAGAGTTGTACCCCTTCGACTTGAGCACACCGACTATGCGGAAGGGTATGGTACCGAAACGAATGACGCGGCCCACCGGATCCTCACCATTGGTGAAGAGGTTGTCGGCGACGGTCTTGCCGATGACACAGACCTTGGCACTTGCCTTGACATCGTCTTCGGTAAACATGTCACCGTCTTCGACCTTGAGCTGGCGAATCTCCAGATAGTCGGGAGAGATGCCGTAGAGTGTCGAAGGGGTATTGTTGTTGCCATTGATAAACTGTCCCGACGAGTTCACACTCGGGCTGATGGCTGCCAGATAGTGTGTGTCATCGCGAAGCATCTCATAGTCTTTGAGCTTCAGGGTCTGCATGTCACTGGCGTCCTGACGGGCACCGCCAGGGCCCCTATCTTGCCCTGGCCTGATCATGATCATATTAGACCCCATCTCAGCGATATTCTTCTGTATGCTCTGTTTCGAGCCTTGCCCGATAGCCAGCATGGCGATGACCGAGGCTACGCCAATGATGATGCCAAGCATCGTCAGGAACGAGCGCAGCTTGTTGGCCGCGATGGCACGCAGGGCTATCTTGAAAAGATTGGATATATGCATGGAAATACGTTGTAAAATGTCTGAAGGCTGGCGCTGCGGGGAGCTTCCCCGCAGTCTAGTCCTCCTGCGGCGCCGGCAGCGCGGCAAGCGCCTCAGCCGCAGACTGTATGTTTGTGTTCAGCTTGTCTTCCTTGATCTGCCCGTCGCGCAGTACGATGTTGCGGCTGCTGTAGAGTGCTATCTCTGGGTTATGCGTGACGAAGATGATGGTGCGCCCAGCGGCATAGAGCTTCTGGAAGAGCACCAGAATTTCGAAAGACGTGCGTGTGTCGAGGTTGCCGGTCGCCTCGTCGGCCAGAATGACGGCAGGGTCATTGACGAGGGCGCGGGCGATGGCCACACGTTGCATCTGTCCGCCAGACATCTGGTTGGACTTGTGGTAAAGGCGATTGCCCAGTCCCACCATTTCGAGCGCCTTGATGCTGCGCTCTTTCCGCTCACGGGCAGAGACAGCGGCATTGTACATCAGGGGCAGCTCCACATTCTCAACAGCTGTAGTCTTTGGCAGCAGGTTGTAGTTCTGGAAGACAAAGCCTATCTTCCTGTTGCGGAGAACGGCACGATCACGGCGCCGCATCGTGCGGACCGCCACACCGTCAAGGTAGTACTCACCACTCGTCGGCGTGTCAAGGCAGCCTAGCTGGTTGAGCAAGGTGGACTTTCCCGACCCCGACGTGCCCATGATGGTGACGAACTCGCCCTCGTAGATCTTGAACGAGACACCACGAAGGGCGTGTACCACCTCGTCTCCCACGATGAAATTGCGCTTGACGTTTTTCAACTCGATAACGACCTTGCGCTCTGTGGTTGGCTTATTTTGTTCTGTCATAAAGAGAATTCCTTTGTGGTCTTCGTATCTAAGGACTAGGCACTCTGTGGCCGGTCATTTCTTGCTCTTGTTATTGTTGCGCGGGCCGGGAGCAAACGGACTGCGCTCGCTCTCCTGGCTGGCGGCTGACTCGTCTGCACTGACGCTCGTCAGCTCCGTGATGACGCGGGCACCCTCCTTGATGCCACTGATGATCTGCGTGCGTGTACCATTGGTGATACCGGTCTGCACGGCATAGGCCTTAAGCGTATTCCCCTCATTGACCCATACTTTGTGGGCTCCCTGGCAATCCACGATTTTGTCACCGGGATTGACGGTTTCCTTGGTCGGTGTGAAGCGGAGGGCCTTGGTCGGCACGCTGAGGATGTTGTTGCGCTCAAGCGTATTGATGGTGACATTGGCCGTCAGTCCGGGCTTGAGTTTCAAGTCTTGGTTGGGCGCGGAAATGACCACCTCATAGGTCACGACGTTGCTCTCCGTCGTAGCCTCTTGGCGCACCTGGGTGACGACGCCGTTAAAGGTCTCGTTGGGATAGGCGTCAACGGTGAAAGACACATTCTGTCCTTCGGCGACTTCACCTATATCGGCCTCATCCACATCGGCCACGACGCGCATATCGGTCAGGTTCTTGGCTATGGTGAAGAGCGTCGGTGTGCTATAGCTCGAAGCCACGGTCTGGCCCTCTTCGACATCCTTGCTGAGGATGATTCCGTCTATCGGGGCGGTGATGATGGCATAGCTCAAATTGGTCTGTGCTTTCGAGACGGCCTCCTTGCGCATGCTGTAAGTGCTCTCAGCCTGCTGGTACGAGAGTTTGGCCGAGTCATACTCATTGTCACTGATGAGCCCCTTGTCGTGCAGGGCCTTGATGCGGCTATAGTTGAGGCGCTGATAGTCCAGATCGCTCTTGGCACCGGCCAGGTTGCTCTTGGCGCTGTTGAGCTCACTGATAAGGTTGGTCTTGTCGAGCTCGGCGATGACCTGGCCTTTCTTGACCACAGAGTTGTAGTCCACATATATCTTATCGATGATGCCGCTCACCTGCGTACCGACGTCTACCTTTGTCACAGGTTCGATGGTTCCGGTAGCGGTCACGCTATTGCCTATAGTGGCTTTCTCCACCTTGGCTGTCTCGTAACCGACAGTTGCGGTCTGGTCACCGCCGCGAAGCAAGAAGTAGGCGGCGCCGGCAATGACAACCAGGCCGATAGCTGAGATAATGATATTCTTCTTTTTCATGATATAAAATGGTATGCTAGGGGTTCTTCAGGGAATGTGCCTGTATGATGTCTTCTAATGGTATGCTTAAAGGGCCACTGTGCCGCCGGCATAGAAGTTAAGGAGCGCACGGTTGAGCACTGTGGTGTATTTGTCTTGAAGCATGCTCTGTTCTGCCGTAAGCAGGTTCTGGCGGCTCGTGAGTAGGTCGGCGATATTCTTCAGTCCTAGGCGAAACTGCTCCTGCAAAAGGTCGTAACCGGCCTTCATGCTCGCCACGTTGTCCTTGGCTGCGACATATTTCTCACGGTTGTTGGTGGCATTGAGCCAGTAAGTCTCCACCGTGGTGTAGAGTTGCTTTTGCGCGTCGAGCAGATCCAGCTGCGAGGTGACTTCCTGCACCTGGGCTTTCTCGACAGCGCTTTTCGTCTGCCTGTTGTCCAAGATGGGTATCGACACGGAGAGTCCGATGTTGAAGTTGAAGTTACGCTTCACTTGGTTGAAAAAGTCCGACTGGTTACCGGTGAGGTGGCTGTCATTCAGTCCGCCGGTCATGCTGACAGTCGGCGAATAAGCCGCACGGGCCGTCTTCGTGGCCAGCCGGCTCTGTTCAATGGCAATCTCACTGCTCTTGATCTCTGGACGGCTGTCGAGGGCTGCGGCATACACGGCAGCCTTAGAAGGTATAGCCGCCAGGGCCTGCTCATCGCTGATGCTGACTGTGGCGATGTCGATATCTGCCTCATTGTTGATTTCCAGAAGCTGCTTGAGCTGTGTCTTGTAATTCGCTATCTGCGTCTTCGTGTTGACCACGTCGTAACGGCCGCTGCTCACCTGCGCGGCCAGCTGCGCCAAGTCGGCCTTGGATATCTGCCCTTGGCGGAGCATCTCCTCACCACGTGCCAGCACCATGGAGTCTTGGCTGAGAAGCGTCTCATTGACCGTGGCGGCTTCCTGCATATAGAGAATCTGCACATAGAGCTGCGTGATTTGTTCCTGAATGGAATTGGCTTGTATGCTCGTTGCCAGTTCTGCCGACTTGATGCCGAGCTCGCTGTCCTTGATGTCGTTCTGGCGCTTGCCACCGTCCCAGACAGTCCAAGAGGTGGAAATGCTGTAACTGCCGCTCTCTGTGGCCTTGTGCGAGGCAGATGACGTGATGCCGCCATTGACATAGTTACTGCCGCTCTCCTGGAACGGGCGATAGTTGAGCGCCTGTGTCACATTGGCATTGAGGTTTGGCAGCAGGCCGGCCTTGGCCTGCTTACGGGTGATGCCGGCAGTCTGTTCCGACATCTGGTTTTTCTTGAGCTGGATGTTGTGCTGCAAAGCGTAGTCGATGCAGTCCTTCAGGCCCCAGGCCTGCTTCGTCTGTGCACTGATGCTTGGCATGGCCATGACGGCCAGCAAGGCGTACGTCCAAAGGCGCTTGTTCATGATATGTTCTTCGTTATGGTGGATTGATTTGTTGGTGCAAAATTAAAAAGCGGCTCAATCTGGGCAGAAGCTTATACAAATGTTATAGACACATAATCGACGAAAACGGGGTTTTTATCGGCTAATGGGAGGGGCGGACAACTCCCACCCCGTCTTTGCAACCCGGTTGCGGCCTGTCCGCTTTACCTTTGCAGCATCAAACAAACAACATCATATCCACATGAAAATAAAATTGCTCCGAATCATTCTTGCTGCCGCACTTCTGGCCTCTGCCGTATGGCTGGAACGCACTGGCGGCCTGCCCACCTGGCAGCTGCTGCTCGTCTACCTCATCCCCTACCTTGTGGCCGGCTACGACGTAGTGGGCGAAGCCATCGAAGGCATCTGCCATGGCGACGCGTTCAACGAAGACTTCCTAATGACCATCGCCACAATCGGTGCGCTGTGTATCGGATTCTTGCCCAACACCGCGCCAGAATTTGCTGAGGCTGTGTTTGTCATGCTGTTTTTCCAAGTCGGAGAACTGTTTGAACACTATGCCGAGGGCAAAAGCCGCCGCTCCATATCTGGCCTGATGGCCATACGCCCCGACACGGCCAACCTGCTGCACACAGACGGACGAATAGAAGAGGTAGCGGCAGAAAGTGTCGCAGTCGGGACGGTCATCGTCGTCAAGCCGGGTGAACGCATCCCTCTCGACGGTGTCATACGGACTGGCAGTTCATCGCTCAACACCGTGGCACTGACCGGTGAAAGCCTGCCACGCGAAGTCGGCACCGGTGACGCTGTGGCCGCCGGCTGCGTCAATATCAGCGGTGCGCTCGAAGTGGTGGTCAAGAAAGCCTTTGCCGAGTCAACAGCCTCTCGCATCATCGCGCTCGTGGAGGAAGCCGGTGAGCGCAAGTCGCACAGCGAGACGTTCATCGCACGCTTTGCACGCATCTATACCCCCTTTGTGGTCGGCGTGGCCATTGTTATGGCCATCGTACCGCCGGTGCTGTCGGCAAGTTTCGGGCAGAGTTTCGCCACATGGCTCAGCCGTGCCCTGACATTCCTCGTCATCTCTTGCCCTTGTGCCTTGGTGATATCGGTACCGCTCGCTTTCTTTGGAGGCATCGGCGGAGCTTCACGACGGGGCATTCTCATCAAGGGAGGCAACTTCATGGATGCCCTGTCGCGCTTGGACACCGTCGTTTTTGACAAGACGGGCACACTGACCCGTGGACAGTTTGATGTCGAGGCCGTTCACAGCGCAGGCCTCGACGAGAAACAGTTGCTCCACCTCGCGGCCCACGTCGAGAGCCTCTCTACGCACCCCATTGCAGCCACACTGCGCTCGGCCTACCCCTGCACGGCGGACGGCTGCACAGTGGAACAAGTACAAGAGGTGGCAGGACAGGGCATACGCGCCGTCGTAGGCGGACGCACGGTCTGTGTCGGCAATGAAAAGATGATGGAAGCCATTGGCGCACAGTGGCGTCCATGCCACAAGGTGGGTACCATCATCCACATTGCCATCGACGGCACCTATGCGGGGCACATCGTCATAGCCGACTGCCTGAAACCTGATGCCGCCACCGCCATCGACAGACTGCGCCGCCTAGGCATAAGCCGTTGTGTCATGCTGACCGGCGACAGCGAGCGGGTAGCCACTGACGTTGCTGGCCGCATAGGCATTGATAAGGTCTACAGCCAGCAGCTTCCGGCCGACAAGGTGAAGCACGTCGAACAATTGATCAGCAGCAAACCTGCCGGAACTGCGTTGGCCTTCGTCGGCGACGGCATCAACGACGCTCCGGTACTGGCACGCGCCGATGTGGGCATCGCCATGGGAGGACTGGGCGCCGATGCCGCAATCGAAGCTGCCGACGTCGTGCTGATGAACGATCACCCGTCAGACGTTGCCACCGCTGTGAGCATCGCCCGCCGTACAGTTGGCATCGCCCGCCAGAATGTGGTTTTCGCCATAGGAGTCAAACTCCTCGTGCTCGTGCTGGCCGCCATGGGCATCGCCACGATGTGGATGGCCGTATTCGCTGATGTCGGCGTCACCGTGCTTGCAGTGCTCAACGCCATGCGCACACTCAGGGCAAGCACTGGAACCGGCATCTCCTGAAAGCCAATACAATCCATCCTAGCGAAGCGACTGGGAAGCGACTGGGGCAGTGGCAATCACACTCTGGACGTCTCCCCCGCTAGGGTACATAGGCTGGAACTGAATCCCATTTCGAAGTGGCAAACAGCCCCCCCACGCAACCACCTTGCACAATCTCGGCGGAAGTGACGATTTAAAGGAAAAGGCCTTCTTCGGGTGCATTCTTTTTAGTACTTTTGCTGTGTCGGAAGCAGGCACCCATACGGGGGAACAGAACAAACGTATTGCCCCATCGCCATTCGACAAAACGGCATTCTCACATTTTTTCAATACAACAAGCATTATGACTTTAGACAATTGCAACTTCAAGGGCAAGAAAGCCATCGTCCGCGTGGATTTCAATGTGCCTCTAGATGAAAACGGCAAAGTGACAGACGACACCCGCATTCGCGGCGCCCTACCCACGCTGAAGAAAATTCTGGCAGATGGCGGTGCGCTCATCATCATGAGCCATATGGGCAAGCCCAAAGGCAAGGTCAACGAGAAGCTCTCACTCCGCCAGATCGTTGGTCCGGTAAGCGAAAAGCTCGGTGTGCCCGTAAAGTTCGCCCCTGATTGCGCAAAGGCCGCAGACGCCGCCGCCGCACTGAAGCCTGGAGAAGTTCTGCTTCTTGAAAATCTTCGCTTCTATCCAGAAGAGGAAGGCAAGCCCGTCGGCATCGACAAGACCGACCCCAACTATGAGGCCGCCAAGAAGGAGATGCAGGAACGTCAGAAGGCTTTCGCCAAGACCTTGGCCTCTTACGCAGACTACTACGTGAACGACGCATTCGGCACCGCACACCGCAAGCATGCCTCAACGGCTGTCATCGCCGACTACTTCGATGCAGACCACAAGATGCTGGGCTATCTCATGGAGAAAGAGGTTCAGGCCGTAGACAATGTGCTGAGCAACATCAAGCACCCCTTCACCGCCATCATGGGCGGCTCTAAGGTGTCTACGAAAATCGGCATCATCGAAAACCTGATGGACAAGGTGGACAATCTGATCCTTTGCGGCGGTATGACCTATACATTCGCAAAAGCCCTGGGCGGACAGGTCGGCCTCTCCATCTGTGAAGATGACAAGCTGCAGCTCGCCTTGGACATCATCGCCAAGGCCAAGGCCAAGGGCGTCAACCTTGTACTTGGAACTGACTGCGTTGCCGCAGACTCTTTCTCGAACGATGCCAAGACACAGATTGTACCTGTCGGCGAGATACCCGACGGTTGGGAAGGCCTCGACGCAGGCCCTGAGACCCGCAAGGCATTTGCCGAAGCCATCGAAGGGGCCAAGACTATCCTGTGGAACGGCCCTGCCGGTGTGTTCGAATTTGACAATTTCACAGCCGGCTCACGCGCCATTGCCGACGCTATCGCTAAGGCCACAGCAAACGGTGCCTTCTCGCTCATCGGCGGTGGCGATTCTGTAGCCTGCATCAACAAGTTTGGCATGGCCGACAAGGTCTCTTACATCTCAACCGGTGGTGGCGCCCTGCTCGAAGCCATCGAGGGAAAAGTCCTTCCCGGCATCGCCGCCATCAAGGGCTAAGAATCTTTAAGACATAAGCACAAAGAAAGGGCGGGCACATCTTGCATATCCAAGTGTGTCCGCCCTTGATATAAACACAATGTAACGGGCTACTTACGAAAATGAGCAACTACATATTGGAAGTCTGCACTGGCACCGTGCGCTCCGCCCAATCAGCATGGCGCGCGGGGGCACATCGCTTGGAGCTCTGCTCCGCCTTGGCTGAAGGCGGAATAACACCATCACTGGGTTTTCTGAAAAGCGTGATGGCATTGCCCCATTGCAAAAAGCACGTCCTGATACGTCCGAGAGGGGGAGATTTCCTGTACAGTGCAGGCGAGCAAGCTGTAATGGCAGACGATATCAAAATTGCAGCCGATAGCGGGGCCGACGGTGTCGTCGTCGGTGCGCTCACATCTGAAGGCGACATCGACACTGCCGCCATGCAACGCTTCATGGAGGCTGCCGGCGACATGAGTGTGACATTCCACCGTGCCTTTGACGTCTGCCGGTCGCCAAGGCAAGCGCTAGAGGAAATCATCGGCCTAGGCTGCCAGAGAATACTCACGTCTGGCCAAGCGCGGCATGCTGAAGAGGGTCTGGAACTGCTTCGGAGCCTAGTCAAACAAGCGAGAGGGCGCATCATCATCATGCCAGGCTGCGGTGTCAACGCCACAAACGCACGCCGCCTACTCGAAGAATGCGGAACAACGGAGATACACGCCTCCGCATCAGCGCTGACCCAAAGCTTCATGGTATACCGCTCAAGCAATGTCTCGATGGGGCAAAACAGCCACGACTACGACGTACTGGAAACGCAAGAAAACTTGGTCCGTGAAATCCTCAACGCCATCGGATAAATCCCCACCTACTGTACAGCTCTGATTTCCAATGACTCTTAAAAATCACCGTCGTCTCCATTCAAATTTAGGCGAAAAATAAATGGCAAAAAACTTTGCCCATACCCGACAAATGTGTAATTTTGCATCGCTTTTGGAAGAATGACGGGCACTTAGCTCAGCTGGTTCAGAGCGTCTGCCTTACAAGCAGAGGGTCGGGGGTTCGAATCCCTCAGTGCCCACCACTAGAGATTTCCAGAAAAGGGTGCTTAGCTCAGCTGGTTCAGAGCGTCTGCCTTACAAGCAGAGGGTCGGGGGTTCGA
>OIYP01000787.1_pt1 | contig 19096 bp, 15 predicted proteins | sample 1588261 | NCBI WGS metagenome assembly OIYP01 (sample SAMN03283293) | human gut metagenome | biome: human-associated habitat; material: feces | host: Homo sapiens | place: Peru | collected 2012
GGGTGGCATTCCCGTCATCATCCCGCCGACGGACAACCGCGTACTGCTGACCTCACTTCTCGACCGTCTGGACGGCCTGCTCCTCTCAGGGGGCGCTGACGTCAACCCTCTCTGCGACGGGCACGAGCCCATACCCGAGCTCCACAGCATCAGTCCCACGCGCGACTATGCCGAACTGCTGCTCGCACGGCTGGCCTACGACCGCAACATCCCGCTGCTGGGCATCTGCCGCGGCATCCAGGTGATGGCCATCGCTCTGGGCGGCAGCGTCCACCAGGACTTGCGCGCCTGCCTGCCGCCGGAGACGTCGCTGATCAAGCACAGCCAGGATGCCCCAAGGCACACCCCGACCCACTTCGTACACAGCGAGGAGGGCTCGATCATCCGCCAGTTGCTCGGCGAGGACTTCGCCGTCAACTCCTTTCACCATCAGGCCGTCGCCGAGCCCGGTTCGCGGCTGCGCGTCACGGCTCGCGCCGCCGACGGCGTCGTCGAGGCCGTCGAGAGCACGGAGATGAAACCGATCATCGGCGTGCAGTGGCACCCGGAGTGCTTCGCCATGGCCGACGACCGGTCGATGGCCCCGCTCTTCAGCCACTTCGTCGCCAGCGCGGAGAGCTTCCGCCGCGCCCGTGCCCTGCACCATGACATACTGACGCTCGACTCGCACTGCGACACGCCGATGTGGTTCGACAAGGGGGCCGATCTTGCCGTCCGCCGCGACGATGTGCTCGTCGACCTGCACCGCATGAGCGAGGGCATGCTCGATGCCATCGTCATGGCCGCCTACCTGCCGCAAGGCGGACGCTCCGACGAAGAGCTGGCCGCCGCCACATCCACCGCCGACGCCATCATCGCACAGATCAAGCAGCGTGTCAAGCAGGCGCAGGGCGTACAGCTCGTCCTCACCCCGAAACACCTCTTCGCCGCCAAGGCCTGCGGGCGCAAGGCCGTTTTTATCGGCATCGAGAACGGCTATGCCATCGGGCGCGACTTGGCTAACGTGGAGCGCTATCGCCGCAGCGGCGTCATCTACATCACGCTCTGCCACAACGGTGACAACGACATCTGCGACTCGGCGCGACGCTCCAACCGCGAGCACGGCGGCCTGAGCGACTTCGGGCGGCAGGTGGTCGAGGAGATGAACCGCACGGGCATCATGGTGGATCTCTCGCACACCTCGGAAGAGACCTTCTATGACGCCATCGCCCTGAGCACGGTGCCCGTCATCTGCTCGCACTCCTCGGCGCGCGCACTCTGCAACCACCCCCGCAACCTGACCGACGACCAGTTGCGCGCCATCGCGGCCAAGGCTGGCGTGGCGCAAGCCACCTTCTACAGCGGATTCCTCCGCGAGGAGGGTGAGGCCAGCATCGTCGACGCCGTGGCCCACATCATGCACATGGTCGACGTGGCAGGCATCGACCACGTCGGCATCGGCTCCGACTTCGACGGCGATGGCGGCGTGCGTGGCCTGGCCTCGCCGGCCGACTATCTCGTGCTGACACAGCGCCTGCTCGCCGAGGGCCTCACGCCAAAGCAGTTGCGCAAGCTCTGGGGCGGCAACTTTGTCCGCGTCATGAGCCAGGTGCAGTTCGACGGTTACATCAAATTCTGACAGCGCCCCGGCGCCACTTTTCCACCAGTCATGAACCACAACCACTTATTCCTCACCGCCGCCATCGGTCTGGCCTTCGCCGCCGCCATCGGCCTGACGGGCTGCAAGACGGGCGGCAGCAGTGCCGCCGCCGACACCGACGCCGACACGACGGCCCTGACGCCGGTACGCTTCGACGCCGACTCGGCGTTCAGTTACCTCAAGGCGCAGTGCGACTTCGGTGCCCGCGTGCCCAACTCTGAAGCCCACCGCCGTTGTGGCGACTACATCGCCGCACAGTTCCGCCGCCTCGGCCTGAAGGTCGACGAGCAGCGTACCACGCTCACCGGCTGGGACGGCAAGCGCCTCAGCGTGCGCAACATCATCGCCTCGTACAATCCCGACGCCGCCGAGCGTGTTGTCATTGCCGCCCACTGGGACAGCCGCCCCTGGGCGGATGCCGACCCCGACAGCAGCAAGCACCGCCAGCCGGTGATGGCGGCCAATGACGGCGCCGCTGGCATTGCCGCCATGATAGAGGTGGCCCGGCACTTGGCCGAGCTCAAACCGGCCGTCGGCATTGACTTCGTCTGCTTCGACGCCGAAGACTACGGTGCGCCCTACTGGGGCCAGGCCGACCCGCAGGGCCGCGACTGGTGCCTGGGCTCGCGCTACTGGGCCGAACAGGCCGCCGCTACAGGTTACCGCGCCCGCTACGGCATCTTGCTCGACATGATTGCCGGACGCGACGCCGCCTTCCGCTACGAGGGATTCTCGAAGCAGCACGCCGAAGCCGTCATGCAGCGTATCTGGCAGACAGCCGGAGAGGTGGGCGCGGGCAGTCTCTTCATCAAGGAAGACGGCGGCTACGCCACCGACGACCACGTGCCCATGAACGAAATCGCGGCGGTGCCGACCGTCGACATCATCCCCTACCTGCCCGGCACCGACAACAGTTTCGGCGTCACTTGGCACACCACGCACGACACGCCCGAGAACATCTCGCGGGAGAACCTGCGCCTCGTCGGGCAGACACTCCTCCAGCTGCTCTCGGAAGAGATGTGACACACAACACAACACTAACACCATAACTCATGCAAACCATCAACGAACTGCAGGCAGAGGTCGTCGAGGAGTTCTCAGAACTCGACGACTGGATGGATCGCTACCAGCTGCTCATTGACCTCGGCGAGGAGCAACAGCCACTGCCCGCCGCCGAGAAGACGGAGCAAAACCTCATCGACGGCTGCCAGAGCCGCGTATGGCTCGTCTGCGACGAACGCGACGGCCGCCTCTACTTCCGCGCCGAGAGCGACGCGCTCATCGTCAAGGGCATTGTCGCCCTGCTCATCCGCGTCCTGACCGGGCACACGCCGCAGGAGATACTCGACGCAGACCTTCATTTCATCCACGACATCGGACTGACCGAACACCTCTCGCCCACGCGCAGCAACGGCCTGCTGGCCATGATCAAGCAGATGCGCATGTACGCTCTCGCCTACAAGACCAAGCTCGCGGAGGGATAGACCTTACCCAAAGAAGGGCTGAGGACGACGAGCCTTTTCTGGAAAATAGAAACGCTTCAAGGGGCGGCAAGCTGAAAACTTGCCGCCCCTTGAAGCGTGTATGGCACCCTTGGGGATAATATAATATACTGGGTGCCAGTTTCCCATCCAGGACACCGCGATGTCCCGGAGCGGGGCGACCTATCGTTAGGCTAGGCCGAAGATCCGCATGTCCTCGTCGACGGTGGAGATGCCGCTGATACCGAAGTTGCTGACCAGCACCTTGGCCACATTCGGCGAGAGGAAGGCCGGCAGCGTGGGACCGAGGTGAATGTTCTTGACGCCCAGAGAGAGCAACGCCAAGAGCACGATGACAGCCTTCTGCTCGTACCAAGCGATGTTGAAGGCGATGGGCAGCTGGTTGATGTCGTCCAGTCCGAAGACCTCCTTCAGTTTCAGGGCGATGACAGCCAGCGAGTAACTGTCGTTGCACTGTCCGGCGTCGAGCACGCGCGGAATGCCGCCGATGTCGCCGAGCGGCAGCTTGTTGTACTTGTATTTTGCGCAGCCCGCTGTGAGAATCACCGTGTCTTTGGGCAGTGCTTGGGCGAAGTCTGTATAGTAGTTGCGGCTGCGCATGCGGCCGTCACAGCCCGCCATGACGACAAACTTGCGGATGGCGCCGCTACGGACAGCCTCGACCACCTTGTCGGCCAGTTGCAGCACTTGGTTGTGCGCGAAGCCGCCGACGATCTCGCCCGTCTCGATCTCGCGCGGTGGCTGGCAGTGCCTGGCTGCTGCTATGACCTCGGAGAAGTCGATGTGGCCGTCGGGGCCGGCCTCCAGATGGCGGCAGCCCGGAAAACCGGTGGAGTTGGCGGTGAACATGCGCTCCTTGTACGCCGCGTTGGGCGCGGGCGGCACGATGCAGTTGGTGGTGAAGACGATCGGGCCGTTGAAGGCGGCAAACTCCTCACGCTGCTTCCACCACGCATTGCCGTAGTTGCCCACGAAGTGCTTGTACTTCTTGAAGGCCGGATAGTAGTGGGCCGGGAGCATCTCGCTGTGCGTGTAGACGTCGATGCCTGTGCCCTCAGTCTGCTTCAGCAGGTCCTCGATGTCGTGCAGGTCGTGTCCGCTGATGAGGATGCCCGGGTTCTTGCCCACGCCGATGTTGACCTTGGTGACCTCGGGGTTGCCGTAGCGGGTGGTGTTGGCCTTGTCCAGCAGGGCCATGGCCTTGACGCCGACTTCTCCGGTCTTGAGCGTGAGGGCCGTGAGCTCATCGATGGAAAGGTCGCCGCGTGTGATGGCGGCGAAGGCGTGCTGCATGAAGGCGTGAATCTCCGGACTGTTGAATCCCAGTCGCATGGCATGCTCGTGATAGGCCGCCATACCCTTCAGGCCGTAGACGATCAGCTCATTGAGCGAGCGGCGGTCCTCGTCGGCCTCGCGCATGACGCCGACCGTACGGCTCTTGGCCGTGTAGTCGCTCCGGTCGCCGTGCCAAGTGAGCTCGTCGAGCGTGGGCACGGCGATGCGGTGTGCCTCAAGCTGCCGCAGCAGTGCGTCGCGCAGCGCCAGTCCGTTGTCCACCCGTTTGAGGATGCTCTCGTCGTCGAAGTTGGCATTGGTGATGGTGGAGAAGAGGGCGTCCGTCACGAAGTGATCCGTCTCTTCCGGGACTGGGCATTCGTGCTGGCGCAGCAGGTCGGCGACCACCGACACGCCGCGCACAGTGAAAAGCAGCAGGTCCATACAGGCGGAGGTGGTGTACTTCTTGCCGCAGACACCTTGCAACACGCAGCCGGTGCCTTTCGCTGTCTCCTGGCATTGGAAACAGAACATCTTGTTATCTTCCATGTGTGTGATATTGATATGATGGGGTTATGTCCGTGTGCAAGTCCAGAGCCGGTTCCGGCCAGCACGCCAATAATGTGGGCGCGGACTGGTTCAGGTGCCGTAAAGTCCTTATATTTGCAGGCGCAAAGTTACGGCAGCGCCTGCGACTCTACTGTCGCATACGTTACAGTGCCTATTAAAAAACCTATAGCGCAATTTTTTATGGAGACCCCAGGCAGAATACCGTTGTTTGAAGATGTGCCCCAGACCATTCTCGACGAGTGGATGGCCGATACCTCAAACGTCTACCGCTTCTATAAGGCACACGAGTGCGTCGTGCGCCAAGGGACACCGTGCCGCTCGCTGCACCTGCTCATGGAGGGCACGTTGCGGGCCACGATGACCAATGCCGACGGCAGGGAGGTCACCATCGAGGAGCTCTCGGCGCCCGCCGTGCTGGCGCCGGCTTTTCTCTTCGGGAGTGAGACGCGTTTCCCGGTCAACTTGACGGCATTGGCCGACAGCCGTGTGTGGCTCGTCAGCAAGGACAGCCTGCTGCGCTTCATGCGCGAACAGCCGTCGGTGATGACGCGCTTCATTGCCGAAATCTCCGATCGCTGCGTCTTCTTGAGCAAGAAACTGAACGCCTTTGCCCTGCAAGACCTGCGCAACCGCGTCATCGGTTACCTGAAGACGTATGGGCGCATTGCCAACCAGCAGCAGGTGGCCTCGGTGCTGGGGGTAGCGCGGCCATCGCTGGCCCGCGTGCTTGCCGAACTGCAACGGGAGAACATCGTCAGGCGTACGGGCAACGAGACGGTGCTGGTGGTATAGGGTGGCTTCTCGAGGGGCCAGAGGCGTCAAAGCTGAAGTTCGCATCGGCTGCAATGCCATTCATCGCCGCATGTACCGGTCTAAAATTCGAGTTTAACACTGCTTGCTTTCGGCGCCCGGAAGCCGTATCTTTGTACCAGAGGAAACGGCTATCCCACGCGGATAGCCGTTTTCTGTGCCCTGCGGCGACCGATATCGCCAACATATGGCAAAATTGGGGCCGTTTTTCCGCGCAACTTCCCTAGGGCCCGGTAAAATTTGCTCCGAGCTAATTCAGATTTGCCCTAGGGAAGTTCCACTGAAGTCCCGCTTTAACATTCCGAGCCTGCCCGAAGGTTAAATAAGTTAAGGTGCCGTTCCGGCAATTGGGGCAAAAAGGTGAAGCGGCGCGTGGCGTGGTGTTATATTGTGGGGTATTTTTGTTGGCGTGTCATGCGACACCGATGGGCTGCAACGGAAAAGGCCCCGCAGCGGCATGGAGAGTGTCGCTGCGGGGCCGTAGGGTGCGTGGGCACCGGCCTTTATGGCTCAGCCTTGATGCCCTTGTAGAGCAGGTAAGCCTCGTCGCGCGTCAGTGCCTTGCCATACATGCGGGCGATGACGACATCGCCGTTGAGCGAGAACTGCGCGTTGCCGCTGCCGTTGCAGTCGCCGCCGATGGCAATCCAGTGGGCGTCGGTGTTGGACGGGAAACCAAAGCTGCCCTTCGCCTCCATCTCGCCGGCCGGGCGACCGTCGACGTAGATGCGGGTCTGCTGCGCCGCCTTGTCGTAGACGCCGACAACATGGTAGTAGCGTCCCTTCTCAGCCGTGACACTGCTCTTCAGGTTCTTGTAGCCGCCGCCGACGTGGCAGTAGAACTGGATCAGGCCGCCGCTGGCCTGCTCGATGCCGGCGCCGCCGCTCTCCTGGGCGCTCAGCGGGCAGACATTGCCCGTCGTGTTGGGCTTGTAGAGCACCTCGAACGAGAAGCCGTTGGCAAAAGCCTTGCCGATGGCGTCGGTCTTCGTGTAGTCGACACGGTAGAAGTTGCGGCTGTTGCCGGCGAAGGTGGCTGTCCAGCGGTTGTAGTCGGTGTTGAGATACGTGGCTGGCATCTCACTGCCCGTCTTGACCTCGACGGCACGGGCCGAACTGTCGGTGGCCTTGCCGCCCTCGGCAAACGTGATGTCGAAAAGATCTGCCACAGGCGCGACGACACCCGGTGCCGGCTGGTAGCCCTCCGTGGTGAAGGCCGTGGAGCTCAGCGGTTCCGACACATTCTTGTAAGAGTCGAGAGCCCGGACACGGGCCGTCATGGTCTCACCGTCGGGGATGCCCTCCATGCGTACGGTGAGCGACGCAGGCATGCGGTTGTTCAGGTAGTAGCCAGAGAAGATGCTGTGCGTGGCGAGCACGTCGCCGTCGGCGTTGACGAGGTCGATGACATAGTGGTGCACGTTCTCGTCGTCGGTGGCCTGCGGGAAGCTGACGGTGCAGCCCTCGTCCTTGACCTCACTGACGGTCACGGCACTGCCGTCGGTCCACTTCGGCGCCTCACCACCGGTGCGGGCAGAGGTGTAGGTGAAACGGCTGCCGTCGTGCGGTGCCTGCACGGTCCACCGGGGCAGGATTTCGACATCGCCGTAGGTGTCCCAGCGCTGGATTTCCACGTTCCAGTCGCGGTCGACATCGACGATACAGCCCTCGGTGACATAAGCGTACTTGTCGGGGTGTATGCCCTCGTTGACGACGCCCGGCTCGATCTCGCTGTAGGTCGTGCTGCCGTCGTTGATGGTCGTGAAGTCGCCCTGATGGATAGAGCGCGGGTCAGCGAGCGGGAAGTGGGAGTGGCCGCCAAAGAGTACCACCTGCGGGTACTTCTTGAGCGTGGATGTGAGCACGTTGGAGCCCCAGCCGCCCTCACCGTCGCAGGTGCCGTAGACGGTGTTCATCGGCGGCACGTGGGTGAAGACGAAAATCGGTTTGCCGGGATACTTGGCCGCAGCCGTGGCCAGGTTGTCGGCCAGCGCCTGCACCTCCTCGGGAGCATAGTCGTCCCAAGAGCCGCCGTCCATACTGGTGGTGATGAAGGGGAAGCCCTTGATGTCGACCAGGCGGTGGTAGGGCTGGTTGAGGACGAGATAGTTGTCGAGGGCATTGTCGGCGTAGTTGTCATGGTTGCCCATCATGACATAGACGGGCAAGTCCGCCGGCACGATGCTGCGGTCGTCGAACACCTGCTGGAACTGCTTGTACTGGGCCGGCGTGCCCCAGTCCGTCAGGTCGCCGCAGACGAAGATGGCATCGACGCGCGGCGTCTTGGCCAGGAGATGGCGCAAGGCTTGCGGCACCTTGACCATCGGGCCCTCGCCCTGGCTGTTGCCGAAGTGGGTGTCGGAGATGACGGCGAAGCGGGGATAGCCGTTGAAGCGCTGTGTCACCGTCACGCTGGCGGCCTCGGCCTTGCCGTCGCGGTCGGCGAAGGTGATGGTGGCCGTGCGGCTGTCGCCGGCGGTCTCCAGTGCCGTGGCCTTGAAGGCATAGGTCGTGGCGGTGCCGCTGGCGGCGGTGCTCGTGGTCACCCATTCGGGGGTGGTGACGTCGAGCGTCACATTGGCGGTGACGGTGACGGTGAAGTCGGTGGCGTTGTCGTCGAGACTGACGCTCGCGCGGTCGGTCAATATGGCAGGACCGGTGCCCAGCTGGGCGACGGTGAACTTGCGGCTGTTGCCGTCGCGGGCGATAACGTCGACGGTAGCACGGCGCACGCCCTTGCTGTCATTGGCAGCGGCGGTGACGCTGATGTAAGATGTGCCCTTGGCGGCCTTGCACCAGTCGTCCGACGTGGACAGCGTGTACTTCAGGTTGGTCTTGATGTCGACGGTGGCGCGTCCGCCCTGCGCGTCGAACTGCAAGGCGGAGGCCTGTTCGCCGAGGGTGAGGTAGCTGCTGCCCTCGGGGGCTGCCGAGGTGACGAGCACCACCTGTGCCGATGCCGCTACGGCGAAGGCGAAGGCGGTGAGGGCTGAGTATAGTCGTTTCATGATGTCTCAGGATATGTGTGTAGTCGGTATGATGTGTGGAATGTGCTTGATGTAAGGATGAATCATAGGTGTATCCCGGCAGGGGGCTTACTTGACGATGACCTTAGTGGTCTTACCGCCGGCGGTGACGAGATAGATGCCCGGTTGCAGCGGCTGGCCGACAGGCATGCTGACGCCGCTGAGCGTGTGGATGCGGCAACTGCGCCCGACGATGGTACGCCCGACTAGTTGGAAGCCGGTGTCAGCGGTCGGGTAAGCCGCGATGGCCGTCGCCACGGTCTCGACGCGCTCCAAGCGCCAGGCAAAGGGCGAGCCGGGCAGTTTCTTCAGGTCAGGCTTGTTGGCGGCCTCTGCCTCGGCGTCCGACGCCCCCATATAGCGCTCGATGCGGTCGTTGCTGTCGACGGCGGAGAAGGCATACTGCTTGTCGCCCAAGTAACTGGCTGTCCATGAGTTGCCCGTGGCCACGACGGTGCCCGCCTTCAGGATGTTGAAGAGGCCATAAGGCTCTGCGGCGGTCTGCAGCACGTGCCCGGTGGCGCGGTTGATCCAGCGTACGCCCTTTCCCGTGTTGACAGCGCGCCACTGCGCCCGTGTGTCACTGTCGTCGGCGCTGGCCAGACAGATGTCGCCCGGTGCCGACGCGTCGGTGTCCGACGTGGCGGGCTCGTTCTCCCGCACAGCCTGTCCGCCGAAGTCGGCCGAGGCATTGGCCAGCCGGTAGTAAGTCTCCGTCTGGCCGTCGCTGAACGAGATGTTGGGGTCTTCGAAGGCGACGAAACGGAAGCGCGAGTTGCTGCCAGAGCCATAGGTCGTGCCGACGGTGATGATGGCGTAGCTGTAGCCGCTGTTGCCCTGGTGGAGCCAGAGCTCCCCGTCGGTGACGGCCTTCGCGAGCTCAATCTGGTAGTAGTCGTCGAGCGGGTTGAACTTGAACGTCTGCGCCGACACCGTGCCGACGACGGCCACGGCACTGCCCTCGTCCTCGTCGTAGGCCACGTCGAGGAGGCGGCCTGTGGCGCGGTTGATGAGGGTGTAGCGCCCGGCGGCGTTCTTCTCGAAGCGCCAGAGCTGCCGTCCCACCTCTTTGAGGTCGAGCGAGGTGGAGAGGGCCTGCCCCTTCACCTTGTTGGCGTCGGTGACAGTGAAGACGAGTCCGGAGCGGCTGTCGTCGCCGAGCACTTGGACATAATACCACTTCGGCGCAGCTTCAGTGCTGACGTCGGGCAACTGGGCAATGGCGGGCAGGCAGCCGGCCAGGCTTAGCGCACATAGCAGAATGGCATGTTTCTTACTTTGCATAAGAATTGTTGTTTGTAAATTAAGTGAAACTTAGATGAGTCCGCACTGTATGCGGATGGTGTACAGCTTGATTAAGTAAGGATAATAGGAGGGCAGTGCGGGCGCTGTCGGGCTATTCTTTATTCTTCGCCGTCCGCTTGCTCGCGGCGGCGGTTGCGTGGGAAGTGCTCCAGCACTTGCTCGCGCAGGAAGCGCGTGTCGAGGTGCGTGTAGAGCTCAGTGGTGGCCATGCTCTCGTGCCCCATGAGCAGCTGGATGACGCGCAGGTTGGCGCCGCCCTCGAGCAGATGGGTGGCAAAGGTGTGGCGCAGGGTGTGCGGGCTGATGGTCTTGGCGATGACAGCTCGCTCGGCGTAGAGGCGCAGGTTGTGGAACACGGTGATGCGGGAGAGGTGCTGGCGGCGCGCGGCGCTGATGAAGACATAGTCCTCCTCGCCTTCGCGCGGACAGATCTTGTCGCGCTCGGCAAACCAGAGGCGGAGCTCCTCCAGCGCCCTGGGCGAGAGCGGGATGAGGCGCGTGCGGTCACCCTTGCCCGTCACGCGGATATAGCCCTCGTCCATGAAGAGGTCGGAGAGGCGCAGGCCGCAGAGCTCGCTGACGCGCAGGCCGCAGCTGTAGAGCATCTCGAGCATGGCACGGTCGCGGCGACCGTCGCGGTGGCCGAGGTCTATGGCGTCGAGCAGTGCCTCCACCTCACCGACGGAGAGCACCTCGGGCAGGTGCTTGCCATAGCCCGGGCGCTGGAGCAGCTCGGAGGCGTCGGCGTCGGTATAGCCGTCGAGCAGCAGGTAGTGCGTGAACGACTTGACGCCCGAGAGGATGCGGGCAATGGAGCGCTCGGAGATGCCGAGGTCGGCCAGCGCGGCCGTGAAGCGGTGAAAATCATCGAGCTGGAGGCGGCAGATGTCGAGCCGTTGCTCCTCGGCAAAGTCGAGGAAGCGGGCCACATCGCGGCAGTAGGCCTCGCGGGTGTTGGCAGAGAGCCCCCGCTCGAGCATCAGGTAGGTACGGTACTTGGCCAATATGGGCGGCTCACGCCGCTGCCGAAACCAGCGCGGGTCGGCGCCGTCGGGCACTGCGGGCCCGGCGTCCTGGAGCAGCGAGGAACTGTCTGCTAATGATTTCTCTGAAGACGGAATATCCATATATTTTTCGTACCTTTGCAGTGGCAGGCCGGAGGTGGCTTGCCGGACATGCCTTTGCGCAGAGCAAAGGTAAGGCTTTTATCTGATAAACGCTACATATGAAGCTGAAGTTTTTGATCATCAACGGCCCAAACCTGAATCTGCTCGGGCAACGCGAGCCCGGCATCTATGGCAGCGGCACGATGGACGACTGCCTCGCCGCCCTGCGCGACCGCTACCCCAACGTGGAGCTCGACTACTACCAGAGCAACGTCGAGGGATTCCTCATCGACCGCCTGCAGGCCGCCATGACCGACGGCACAGCCGGCGTCGTGCTCAACGCCGGCGCCTACACCCACACCTCCGTCGCCCTGCACGACGCCATACGCGCCGTGGCCTTCCCCGTTGTCGAGGCGCACATCTCCAACGTGCACCGCCGGGAGGAGTTTCGCCACCGCTCGCTCATCTCACCGGCCTGCGCCGGCATCGTCTGTGGCTTCGGCCTCGACTCCTACCGCCTCGGCGTCGAAGCCCTGCTCGGACTGGCCACCGCACGGCAGCAAGGCTAGACACGCAACTGACTGACTATTACATACACAAAAACAGACATGTACAAGAAAACCAAGATTGTAGCCACCATATCCGATGCCCGCTGCGACATCGGCCTGCTCCGCTCGCTCTACGAGGAGGGCATGAACGTCGTGCGCCTCAACACCGCCCACCAGGGCCCTGAGGGCATGCGCCGCGTCATCAACAATGTCCGCGAGGTGTCGAGCCACATCGCCGTGCTCGTCGACACCAAGGGCCCCGAGGTGCGCACCACGCGCTGCGAGGCCCCCATCGACTTCAAGGCCGGTGAGATGGTGGAGATTGTCGGCGACCCCGGGCTGCTGACCACCCACGAGCGCATCGCCGTCAGCTACACCGGCTTCGTCGGTGACCTGGGCGTCGGGGCGCATATCCTCATCGACGACGGCGACCTGGGACTTTTCGTCGAAGAGAAAAACGGCGACAGCCTGATTTGCCGCGTCGAGAACGACGCCACTCTGGGCTCGCGCAAGAGTGTCAACGTGCCCGGCGTGCGCATCAACCTGCCCGCGCTCACCGAGCGCGACAAGGCGAACATCCGCTTTGCCATCGAGGCCGACGTGGCCTTCATCGCCCACTCGTTCGTGCGCTCGGCCGCCGACATTGAGGAGGTGCGCAGCCTGCTCGACGAGGCCGGCAGCGACATCCGCATCATCGCCAAGATTGAAAACCAGGAGGGCGTGGACAACATCGACGAGATTCTCGAAGCCGCCGACGGCATCATGGTGGCCCGCGGCGACCTGGGCATCGAGGTGGCCCAAGAGCTCATTCCGGGCATCCAGCACCGTCTCGTCAGCAAGGCCATCCGCGCCCACAAGCCGGTCATCGTGGCCACGCAGATGCTCCAGAGCATGATCCGCAACCCGCGCCCGACGCGCACCGAGGTGACCGACATCGCCAACGCGGTCTATTCGCACGCCGACGCCCTGATGCTCTCTGGCGAGACGGCCTATGGCGACTACCCCATCGAGGCCGTGCGCGTCATGGCGCGCATCGCCCAGCAGGCCGAGAAGGACATCTGGGAGGAGACGGGCGAGATAGACATCCCCCTGCCCGAGCACCCCAACGTGACGGAGTTCTTCGCCAAGGAGGCCGTCATGGCCACGCACCGCATGAGGCTCCGCGCCATCATCATGGACAGCTACACCGGCCGCTCAGCCCGCTACGTCTCGTCCTATCGCGGCAAGTGCACCATCCTGGCCATCTGCTACAAGGCCAAGACCGTCCGCCACCTGGCGCTCTCCTACGGTGTCTACGCCATCTACATGCCCATCAAGAGCTACGGCCACGAGTTCCTGCTCGCCGCCCTGCGCAAGCTCCTCAGCGACGGCATGCTCCGCATGGACGACCGCATCTGCTACCTGGGCTCGCAGCGCAAGGAGCAGAGCACCTCGTTCATGGAGATGAACATCGTGAAGAACCTCTTCGAGACTGAGGGCGAGGAGACGTACCCCAACTGACGCCGCACCGCGCCCCATGGAGACCGCCAGTGGCCACCCGGCCACCACTGACCCTTACGCCGAAGAGGAGGCCCGCGACCGTGCCGCCGCCCTCGACGACTATGTCTTGGCGCACATCACGCCGGAGGACGACTACCTGCACCGCCTCTACCGCGCCACCAACACGCAGCTGCTCCGCCCACGCATGGCCTCGGGCCACCTGCAGGGCCAGCTCCTGCGCATGCTCACGGCCATGATTGCGCCGCGGCTGGCGGTGGAAATCGGCACTTACTCGGGCTATTCGGCCCTGAGCATCGCCGCCGGCATGAGCCTTGGCGCCACACTTCACACCTTCGAGGTCAACGACGAGCAGGAGGACTTCACCCGCCCGTGGCTGGAGGGCTCGCCCTATCCGGGACGCATCGTCTTCCACATCGGCGACGTCGCGCAGTTGCTCCCGCAGCTCGGACTGGCGGACATCGACATGGCTTTCATCGATGCCAACAAGCGGGCCTACGTGGCCTACTACGAGCTCATCATGGCCCGCCTGCGGCCAGGCGGCTACATTCTGGCCGACAACACGCTCTGGGACGGGCACGTCGTCGACCCGGCCTACGACCGCGACGCGCAGACCGCCGGCATACGCCGCTTCAACGACGCCGTGGCCGCCGACGAGCGGGTCGAGAAGGTCATCATCCCCCTGCGCGACGGCCTCACCCTGATCCGCAAGCGATGAGGCCCGGCCTGTAGCACCACCCCCGCACACACAGCAATATATAAATATGGAAACAACACGACAGCAGAAAATAGCCCGCCTGCTCCAGAAGGAGCTGGGCGACATCTTCCAGCGGCAGACGCAGAGCATGCACGGCGTGCTCGTCTCCGTCAGTGCCGTACGCATCAGCCCAGACATGAGCGTCTGCAGTGCCTATCTGAGCATCTTCCCCTCTGAGCGCAGCGCCGAAATCATCGGCAACATCAACCGCAACGTGCGGCAGTTGCGCTACGAGCTCGGCACCCGCGTGCGCCACCAGCTGCGCATCATTCCCGAGCTCCGCTTCTTCGTGGACGACTCGCTCGACTACATCGAGCACATCGACGAACTCCTCAAAAAATAAACACGCGGCGCGGGCCTGCCCCGCGCCACCGCCCCATGCGTCTCTCTCTCTTCTTCGCCCACCGCTATCTCTTCTCCAAGAAGAGCCACAGCACCATCAACCTCATCTCGGCCATCTCCGCCGGCGGCATCGCCGTCGCCACGATGGCCATGGTGTGCGTGCTCTCTGTCTTCAACGGGCTGCACGACCTGTTCAGCGGGCTCTACGCCAACTTCGACCCGCAACTTGAGGTGGCGCCCGTCAGCGGCAAGTATGCCGACGCCGCCGACCCTGCTCTCCAGCGCGTGCGCCGGGTGGCGGGCGTCAGTGTTGTGGCGGAATGTTTCCAGGAGAACGCACTCATTCTCTACAAGGGCAATCCCATCGTGGTCAGCGTCAAGGGCGTCGACGACAACTTCAAGCGCGTCAATGGGCTCGACAGCATCGTCTACGACAGCCGCGGCCTCCACACGCCGGTTCCCAACCTCTCAGCGGCAGGGGTCAACTATGCCCTGCCGGGCTACGGACTGGCCCTGCGCATGGGCATCGACTTCGGACAGATCCAGATCTGCGCCCCGCGACGCGGCGAGCGCATCAACCTGGCCAATCCTGTGGAGAGCTTTAACGTGGACGACATCTTTTCCTCGGGCCATTACTTCCAAGTGCAGCAGAAACAGTACGATGAGAACCTCATGCTCACCTCGCTCGACTTTGCCCGCCGCCTCTTCGAGCAGCCTGACCGCGTGACGAGCCTCGCGCTCAGGCTGAGCCCCGGCGCCAGTCTGGCGCAGGTCAAAAGCCGTGTCGCCGAAGCCGTCGGGCCGCGCTATGCCGTGCGCGACCGCATCGAGCAGCACGAGAGCCTCTTTCGCGTCACGGAGATAGAGAAACTGGTGGCCTACTTCTTCCTGGCCTTCATTCTCATCATCGCCAGTTTCAACCTCGTCAGCTCCGTGGCCATGCTCATCATCGACAAGCGTGACAACGCGGACACGCTCCGCTCGCTGGGTATGGGTGAGCGCGCCATCAGGGGCATCTTCCTGGCCGAAAGCCGGCTCATCACGCTCATCGGCGCCGTCTTGGGCATCGTGCTCGGCCTGTTGCTCTGCTGGCTCCAGCAGTCGTTCGGGCTCATCTCCTTCGGCACGGCTGGCGACTTCATCGTCGACGCCTACCCCGTCAGCGTGCGCTGGACAGACGTGGCCCTCATCTTCGCCACTGTCATCGCCATCGGCTTCGGCACGGTGTGGTTCCCCGTCAGGTACCTCTGCCGCCGCATGCTCTGAGTCACGCCGCACACCATCATCCACCACCACATCACTATCACCCACATTCACAAGAGGCCTGCCATCATGTTCAAGCAACTGCCCCCCGTCACCAAGAATCTGCTCATCATCAACTGCATCGTCTATCTGGCCCAGGTCGTGCTCAAGCAGCGCGGCTACGACCTGACCGACACGCTCGGTCTGCACTTCGCAGCCGCTCCGGGCTTCCACGTCTGGCAGCTCGTCAGCTACATGTTCCTGCACGCCAGTTTCACGCATCTCTTCTTCAACATGTTCTCGCTCTGGATGTTTGGCCGCATCGTGGAGCAGACGATGAGCGCGCGCCGCTTTGTGCTCTTCTACTTCGTCTGCGGCATCGGGGCCGGTATCTGCCAGGAACTGTGGCAGACGGGGCAGTACTTCATCGAGGGCCTCAACCGCTACGACAGCGTCATGGATCCCTCTGGGCTCACCATGTCGATGGACGCCTTCCTCAACAGCTGGACCACCATCGGCGCCAGCGGCGCCTGCTACGGCGTGCTGCTGGCCTTCGGCATGGCGTTCCCCAACGAGCGCATCATGCTCCTCATACCGCCCATCCCGCTCAAGGCCAAGTATTTCGTCGTTGGCTACGCCGTCATTGAGCTCATCTCGGCCTTCGCCTCCAGCGGCAACATCGCCCACTTCGCCCACCTCGGCGGCATGCTCTTCGGTCTGGCGCTCATACTCTACTGGCGCCACCACGATCGCGGGCGTGGGGGACGGTTCCGCAACTGGGAGACGTGGACGCCACGCCGCAGCCGCACCTTCTCCGAGCGCCTGCGCGACGGCTGGCGGCGCTTCTCCGCCCGCCGCCCTAAGATGGACGCCAAGCGCGGCGGCAAGCGCTTCAAAGACCGCGACGCGGACTACCGCTACAATGAGCGCACACACGAGGAGGAGGCACGCGTCGATGCCATACTCGAAAAGATAAAGCGCTCCGGCTACCAGAGCCTCAGCGACGAGGAGAAGCGGATTCTCTTCGACAACAGCAAGCGCTGAACCCGCCGCGGCTTTCACAGAACGGCCCGGCTCTCACAGAATACATCGGCTTTCACAGAACACCGTGACCATGAAACTACGCCCATCGAAACCCTTCGCCCAACGCCTGACAGTCGGCGCCGCCGTCTGCGCCGTCGTGCTGCTGTGGCTCTGTGCGGCCAGCGTCTTCGTCAACCCGCTCTACTGCCGCTATCTCGGTGTCGTCGGGCTGGCCTTCCCCTTCTTTCTGGCCGGGGTCTTGGTGATGACCGCCGTGACGCTTGTCGTCGCTCCCCGCCGCGTCTGGATACCGCTCGTCGGCCTCGGCCTCGCCTTCTTCAGCATTCGTGATTACTGCCCGCTCAACTTCCCCACCGACCCACCAAAGGGCAGCATCAAGGTGCTCTCGTTCAACACCGAGAGCTTTGGCACGGGCAAGAAGGACAGCGCGGGCCGCAACGCCATCTGCGCCTACATCGTCGGGCAGCGCCCTGACATCGCCTGCCTGCAAGAGGCCAATATCTTGCCCGAGGCCTTCGAGAACGACGTGCTGCCGCTGATGCGCAGCGTGTTTCCGCACTACGACACGCTCAACCTGAGCAGCAACGTGCTGGCCTGCTTCTCGCGCTACCGCATCGTGAAGAAGGAGCTCATCTGCCAAGGCACGACCAACGGCAGCGGCGCCTTCACCCTGGTGCGCCGCCCCGGCGACACCATTCTGGTCGTCAACTGCCACTTGGAGTCGATGCACCTCTCCAACGACGACCGCCAGCAGTACCACACCCTCGTGCGCGACCCTGAGCGCAGCGACGTCGAGGGCAGCTCGCGCATGCTCATCTCCAAAATCTCCAATGCCGCCAAGATCCGCTCAGTGCAGGCCACCAAGACGGCCAACTTCATCAAGCGCCACGCCGGCAAGTCCATCATCCTCTGTGGCGACTTCAACGACACGCCCATCTCCTTCACCCACCACCGCATCGTCTCCGCCGGTCTGACAGACGCCTACGTCGCCACCGGCCGCGGCATTGGCCGCTCGTTCAACCGCGACGCCATCTACGTGCGCATCGACAACATCATGTGCTCCGACGACTGGAAGCCCTATGCCTGCCACATCGACCACAGTTTCAAGGGCTCCGACCACTACCCCATCGTGGCCTATCTGAAGAAGAAGAAATGAGCGGCACTGTCCCGGGGCTTCTGGCATGGCATGGCAAGCCAAGGCTTGCGTTCCCAGTGTGACGGTCTGGCCGCCTGTTGTAAAAATCCAGCTTTGCCCCAAAACTTTTGGGGTTTAACACAACTTGCTTTCAGCGCTTGAAAGCACTATCTTTGTGGTAGAGGAAGAGGCCATCCGCGCGGATGGCCTCTTTTCGGACCCTGCTGCGCCCCTGCATTGCCCGTATATGGCAAAATCCGGCCCGGTTTTTCGGGAAACGGGCCCTAGCCCTGGAAAAATTTGCTCCGAGCTAATTCAATTTTTCCGGGAGGAAGTCTCATCGAAGTCCCGTTTTAACATGCCGAACTCAGACGAAGGTTAAATAGGTTAAGGTGGTGTTCCGGCAACCGGGGCAAAAAGGTGAAGCGGCAGGTGGCGCGGTGTTATATTATGGGGCGCTTCATTGGCAGGCGGCGAAAGCCCCGGGGCGGGGGTACCTTCACACCAACCGGGGGTGCGAAGGCGTCTCTGATGGGCGGCACGGCAGGGACAGCTGAGGCCACGAAGCGACCGCCGCGCGCAAAAATCCAGTGGCCGCTCTTCGCCATTCCGCCCAATTGCATTAACTTTGTCAGCATGAATACATCAGCCACGCAGGCGGTGCGCATATCCGTCGTCATGTGTACCTGCAACGGTGAGCGCTTCCTCAAGGAGCAGCTCGACTCCATCATGGCGCAGGAGCTCGCCCCGCACGAGCTCATCATTCAGGACGACGCCTCGACAGACAGTACCCCTGACTTGCTCCGCGCCTATGCCGAGACGCATCCCGGCACCGTGCGCCTCTTTTTCAACGAGGAGCGACTGGGCTTCAACCGCAATTTCCACACGGCCATGCTGCGGTCCACGGGGACACACGTGGCCATCGCCGACCAGGACGACATCTGGTACCCCCAGAAACTGCGTCGCCAGGCCGATGCCATCGGTGGCGCCGACGTCTGCTTCTCGGCCTACGACCGCGACCCGGCCTACTCCGCCCACCCCGTGCGGCACGTCTGCCCGAGCGGCGACCTGGCAGGACTGGTTTTCAGCAACGTCATTCCGGGGCATACCCTCCTCGTGCGCCGCGATTTTCTGGATCGCGCCGAGGCTTGGAACGAGGGGTTCTACTACGACTGGTGGTTATGCTCCGTATGCAAGTCGTTTTACGAATGGTGCTTATATCCACGGTGTGCCAGTCAATGTTCCTCGTACATCGATGATAGAATATAGTTGGTCCTTGGGTACTGTCCCCCGCTCGC
>OIYP01000788.1_pt1 | contig 19084 bp, 16 predicted proteins | sample 1588261 | NCBI WGS metagenome assembly OIYP01 (sample SAMN03283293) | human gut metagenome | biome: human-associated habitat; material: feces | host: Homo sapiens | place: Peru | collected 2012
ATGCGCCGCCTACATTGAGGGCTACCGCTTTGTCCCAGCCGGGAAGACCTGGACGCGGGAGGATGGTGCGGTGTTTACCGGGGAGATGGCCGCCCCCTGGAAACCATGGGCGGAGCTGGACGCGGCTCAGCGGGTGTATGAGCGGGAGCAGGTGCAAAGCCTGACGGCCCAGAACGCGGAGCTGCTGGATGCCATGGCGGCTATGGTGGAGGATGTGTACAACGCCGATGTGGCCGCAATTGAGGAGGGATAAACGCTATGATTAGCGTATCCATAAATTTTTACTTTTGGAGGAATTTTGTTATGTACAAGAGCATGAAAACCCTGATCACCAAGCATTTTTACAAGACCGGCGAGGCCGCCCAGAAGAAGCTGGACGTGTTTTACGCCGTCAATCGGCTGAGTGACGACGAATACACCGAGCTGACGGCCCTGGTGGAGACGGTCTACGGCGCTGACGAGACGGAAGACAGCGAGGTCTAACAGAACAGGAGCCGCGGCGAGTGCTGCGGCTCTTTTACAAAGGAGGACAGTATGGCAGAGACGACCAAAAAAAAAGAACTGTATGACGGCAGTTATCTGGACCGGCTGCAGCAGAGCCAGGCGGCGCTGGCCAGCCATCTGACCGCCAAGCCGGGAGACTATCAGAGCAAGTACCAGGGGCAGATTGACCAGGTGATGCAGAGCATCACGAGCCGGAAGCCCTTCCAATATGACGTGAACGCTGACGCCCTGTACCAGCAGTACAAGGACCGGTACACCCAGATGGGCCGACAGGCCATGCAGGACACCATGGGACAGGCGGCGGCGCTGACGGGGGGCTACGGAAACACTTACGCCCAGAACGTGGGGCAGCAGGCCTATGGGCAGTATATGCAGGGGCTGACGGATAAAATCCCGGAACTGTATCAGCTGGCGCTGGACAAGTACGACCGGGACGCGGCGGCGGAGAAGGAGAAATACAGCCTGTACAAGGATGCGGATTCCACGGATTATAGCCGCTGGGCTGACCGGGTGAACCAGTGGAATACGGACAGGAGCTACCTTTCCGGGCGGGCCGACACGGAGCTGAGCCAGGCCATAAGCATCAGCAACACAATGTATGCCCGCCTTGCGGAGCTGGCGGCAAAGGGGTACACCCCCACGGATGACGAGCTGCGGGGGGCTGGCATGACCCGGGAGCAGTGGGACAAGCTGCATCCGGCGTATGTGCCCAGCTATGCGCCGGTGGAGCAGGTGGCGGCTCCGGCCTACGGTGGAGGCGGAAGTGGAAGAGGCTCCGGCGGTTCCTCCGGCGGCACAGGCGGTCCGAAGACGCTGGAAGAGCAGTATGCAGATATGGCCAGAAACGGAGCAACGCAGAAGGAACTGTACTACTTTGCCCAGGAGGCCAAGCAGAACGGCGCAACGGCGGCGGACATCCGCAAATGGAGCACAAAATATATGCACGCCAGTTCCGGCAAGTAATAAGGAGAGGACAATATGGCACTGCTTTCGACATATCAGAAGTTCAAAGAGAAAAACGCTCAGGGGAACCAGGGCGGCCAGATCGAACCGCAGAAGCAGGAGACTCAAAAGGAGAGTTCCGGCAGCGGCCTGATGAGCACATACCAGCAGTTCATGAGCAAGAAGCAGGGCGGGACGCAGGCGGTCTCCCCTGCCCAGGACTACAATCAGAGAGTATGGGACGTGCTGCAAAGGGTGGACAGCGCCAACGCTAGCCGAAACGGCGGTTGGAGTGCGGACGTAACCGGCGGGAACAGCCTGGAAATCAATGCGTTGCTGCGGGAATACGATGCCTATGAGGGCGACAAAAGCGGCATGACGGACTACCGGAATATGCTTCTGGGCTACAACAAGCAAATGCAGGAGCTGAACGGGTATTATTCCAAATTCCGGGACAGCGACGACTATGACCGGCAGAGAAGCGGGTATGAGAATTTTGGCGTGGGCTATTCCCCTGACAGTTGGGGACTGAGCGACAGTGAGGCACGGGATATCCGGAAACAGCAGAGCCAGAAGGATGCGCAGGAATCCCAGCGGGCGCTGGCGGAGTATACGGCGGCGAAGAAGGAATTCGAACGGGTTGATTCCGAGTGGCGGACTATGGATGACCGCTACAGGAGCTTCACCATTGACGAATATGACAAGGACCTCACCGAAAAATGGCAGGCCGCAAAAAAGCGAATGACCGATGCGGAGAACAGTCTTCTTGGGGCGAGGAACCGAACGGATGCCTACAACGCTACCTGGGGGAAGGTTGATAAGTACGGGGAAATGTTCGATGCGGCAAAGGGCACGGACACAAGCTATACGGGGCCCGGATATGAAAGCATTGCAGACTGGGAGAATAAGAAGAACGAGGAACAGGCTGCCCAGGACGCCCAGGCACAGAGACCGGACTATGTTCCCGGGGCGCTCCGGTATACCAGCGACACGGAGCCTGTGGCGGAGGACCGGCTGGGCCTGTGGCGGAGCCTGACACCGGAGCAGAAACAAGATGCCGTGAACAGTTCCAACGTGCAGCTGAACAACGTCGTTATGGCAGGGAATGACGGGTACTGGGATCTTCTGACGGACAACGAGGTGGAGACCTACTACTATATCAAGGGAAAACAGGGGCAGGAGGCTGCCAACCAGTACCTGGATGATATGTACATTGAGCTTTCCCGGCGGAATGAAGCGGGGATGGTGCAGGGTATTGAGAACGCCAGTGCGCTGGAGAAGACCGGCATGGTGGCGGCGAGCGTGGGTGCAAACTTGGTTGGTGCCATTCCCGCGGCCATGGGCACTACGGCAGACCTGATTGCAGGCCGGAAGAACCCCTACAGCAGCAGCGGGCTTTTCAAGCGGTACGCTTCCTACGTCCGGGGCGCCGTGGGGCAGGATATCGGCGACTGGACGGAAGACCAGCTGGCGGACAAGTACGGTAAGGCATTCGCCGCAAAGGCGGGAGAATTTGCAAACCAGACCTTCCAGGCGTTTATGGGCGGCGTGGACAGCGTGGCGGGCGGCAAGTTCTTTGGCCAGGGCCTTGGAATTCCTGTGGGGCCTTTTGATATGCACGTGGGCGGCTACACCACCGTTATGGGCCTGGGCGCTTTTGCAGACCGGGCACAGGAGATGCAGCTGAAAGGAGCAACCACCGCACAGATTGCCCTGGGGGCCATCGGCTCTGGCGTATTGGAAGCGCTGTTTGAAGACGTTTCCATGGAAGCGTTTTTTACCAACATTCTGGACAATCCGGCTACAACGCTGAAAGAGTTTACCAAGAAGCTGGCGGTTCAGATGGGCGTGGAGGCCTCCGAAGAGGTGTTCACGGAAATCGGCAACATCCTGTGGGACGGCATTGTAATGGGCAAGAACAGCGACACGGAGACGGCGACACGGGAATACATGTCCAAGGGCATGACGGAACAGGAGGCCCGGCAGCGGGCCACGCTGGACAACATCCAGGACATCGTATGGGCCGGTTACGGCGGCGCAATCTCTGCGGGGGCTATGGCAGCAGGCTGGCAGGCGCTCAGCAGCGGTGTGAACCGTGTTCACAGCACTGTGGGCAATTACGCCGTCGGAAGCCAGTTGCTGGAAAACGGGCGGGCTGTGGACTTGCAGGAGCAGGCGGCGAGCCTGACCAACGAGAAGAAGCGGGCAAAGCTGCAAAAGGCGGCTGCCGAGGTGGCAAGCAAGGCAAGCACCGGGGATAAGTCCTTTCGGAACACCTACCGAACCGGCAAGGTGGCGACCCAGATCGCCCAGCAGGCGGGACGGGAAGCCAGAGGCGCGGAGACGGTGGAATTCCGAAAGGCGGCCGAAAAGTACCTGGAAGGGCAGCGGGGCATTCAGAACAAGAAGCACGCGCTGAATGTTCTGACAAGGGTCTATGACGGCACGGCTATGCTGCCGGGAGACAAGGCCTATATGCGCATGATCGGCGGGGAGAAGCTGACCCAGGAAATCCTGAACAGCGTTGGCGGCAAGGAGACTTTGCAGGAGAACGCAAAGCCCAGTATGGAGGCCTCCATGCGAACCATCGGCAATGTGCAGAGCAGTGTGCTGGGCATTGCGCCGGAGACGAAGGCGGAATTTGACAGCGACAACTCCGGGCAGGCGTTCCGAAAGAGCGACAGCGAACCCATCAACATCCTTGCAAGTGAACCCATTGCCAGGGTGGAGAACGGGGTTCTGTACCTGAACACGGACGACGGGCAGGAAATCGCGGCCAGTGACGTTTCCTACGGAAACAGCGGCGAGGCGGCGGTTTACGCGGCCATCAGCAATATGCAGACGGATACGGAGACGGCCAGAAGCCTGCTAAACGGCATTGACGACAGCGGGATGAGCAGCGCGGCTTATGCGCGGGCTATCCAGAACGCCTATTACCGGGGCATGAACGGGGTGAAATTTGAGGACACCCCGGGATATTCGGACGCGGCAAAGCTGCCGGAGACCCAGCGGAGAGCCGCCTGGGAGGCCGGAAAGCAGCGGCGAGCAGCGAAGGTGAGAGAGCGGTCGGCGCTGATCGACAGCGGAAAGGCCGGGACGCGGGAAAGCGGCGTAACCATGCAGGAGAGCGCCAAGAGCATCCGGAACCTGAACAAGCAGCAGCAGACCGGCATAGCGGCGGCCAAGGCGCTGGCGGCGGCAGGGCTGCACGTAGAGGTATACGCCAGCACAGAGGCAGAGCGGAAGGCCGGGAAGCCCAACGGCATTTACCGAAAGGCGGACGGCAGCATAGCCATTGACCTGAACGCGGGCGATAACGGGCAGGGTGCTGTGGCCTACGCGCTGGCCCACGAGACGACCCACTTTATTCAGGACTACTCCCCTGCCAAATTTGAAACCTATGCAGAGCTGATCATTGCGGCGGCTGAAAGCAAGGGAATCAGCTATGATTCTTTGCTTGCCCGGCAGTTGGCACGGCTTTCGGAGATGGAGGAATACAAAAATCTTTCCGAAACGGAATTGCAGGATATTGCCTACGACGAAACCATTGCCGAGATGAGCGAGACGATTCTGACGGACACGGACGCGGCAAACCGGCTATCCCAGCAAATCTACAAGCAGGACAGGACGCTTTGGCAGAAGATCAAGGACTTTTTTACAGGGCTTGTGGAAAAGCTGCGAAACGCTTACAAGGACAGTGACCCGGACAGCGACATCGGGCGGATGCTCAAGCGGGCGGTGCAAGACAATGCAGAGATTGCCCAGGCCTGGGCCGAGGCGGTAAGCGAGGCCGGGGAGAACTACCAGTTGCAGGACGGGCAAAAAAATAACGCCCGGGAGGGCGTGAGGCTTAGCCTGCGGGGGAAAACACAGCAGGAGCTTACGGCAAATTTTCAGGCAGAGGTTGACAATGTTCTAGACAATCCATACACGTCTGGCAAGCAACTGATTGTTGGGTATACCCCCTCCTTGTATGAAAGCCTAGGTATGCCCTCCCTTCCGCTGACCATCGGTTCCGGCCACGTGTATTCCGCAGCGAAGACCGAGGCACAGGCAAAGCAGGACGGGAATTTCCACAAGGGCGTTCATTATCACGGGCTGGGTAATGCGGCTGTCAAGAACATCTACAGCGCCATTCAAGACCCTATCATGGTGATTGCGGCGAAGGATGTCAACAAGAACGCCTCCCCCCTGCGCAGCACGCACAGCGTTGTGGCCATTGTTGACATTGGAACGGCGCAAAAATCCTTGCTGGTTCCAATAGAGATTACCGCTGAGCGGAAAGTGAACGGGACACAGATGGATGTCAATACAATTTCCAGCATATACGAGAAATCCGTTGGAAACCTTGTCAACGAGGCTATTGCCTTGGAAAATTCCGGCGATGTTGGAATTTTCTACGCAAAAAAAGAAGCAACGGCCCTGCCAGTTGCCGGGGTCCAATTCCCCGCACAGCTTCAGCAGCCGATTGCTTCTAATGGCATTGTACACCGGCTTTCCGAGAAAGTCAACATGAAAGTTTCGGAAGCTACCCAGAGCCGGCAGTTCAAGCGGTGGTTTGGTGACTGGCAGAATGACCCGGCGAATGCGAGCAAGGTGGTGAACGAGGACGGGACGCCAAAGGTGGTGTATCACGGGACCAATGCGGAGTTCACGGTATTTGATCGGGCACAGGGTAAAAAGAAAGTACACCTGAATGTTTTTGGCGACGGAAACTATTTTACCGCATTACGGGAAGGGGCTTCCAGATATGGAGCCAACGTTGTCGAGGCATATCTGGACATTAAGAATCCGTACGTCAAGAAAGATGGATTTAACACAGTCGCAGATCAGATTGCAAGCGAATTTGGAATTGCGCGAGATTCCATCAAGGGCAGCGATGTTTCTTCGTTCCTACGCCAGAGGGGATATGATGGCGTAGTCATGTACGATGGCAATGGAGAAATCGTAATTGCGAACGCTTTCAGCTCTAACCAGATCAAATCTGCTACGGACAACATCGGCACCTTTGACAAGGCGAACCCGGATATCCGTTACTCCAACCGGAACAGCGGGGAGAGCCGGGTGGACAGGCTGGTGCGGAAGAATGAGGAGCTGAAGGCGGAGGCGGAGTACCTGAAGCAGGTTGTGCAGATTCAGAAGCAGGGGAACAGGAAGAATCTGCGGGACCGGGAAAGCGTGAACGACATTGCGAAGGGCATTCTGGAATCGGTGAACGCCAAAGACGGCGAGTTTGGGAAGAAACTGAACGACTTCTACCGGGATCTTGTGACGGTGGAGATGGACTACGACACCATGCAGGAAAAGGCCGGAGAGTTGGCGGACCGGGCGCTGGAACACCATCAGGCGGAGCGGGACGGCTACGCACAGGAGGTGCTGGACTTTCTGAAAAAACGGCGGGTAAGCCTGACGGAGAGCCAGATCGGCGACGCGGAATATACCTACGGCAGCCTGAGCGAATTCAAGAAGACCATCCGCGGCAGCATCATCCTCGACCAGAATTCCACCACCAGCCTTTACCAGCTGTGGCAGGAGGCGGCAGCACAGTTCCCGGACCGGTTCGGCGCGGATGTGACGGAGAGCAATATGCCGGACGGGCTGGCCCAAATCGTGGGCTGGGCGAACAGCGCCGAAAGCAGCAGCGAGGCAGAGTTCCAATACTACCGGGCAGAGCAGAAAGCAGACCTGACGCAGAAGATCCTTATGGGGTATCTGGAAGCAAAGCCTATGGAAAGCGTTTCCGACAGCATGAAGAAGGAGCTGGAAGCGCTGAAGGAGCAGCACAAGAAGGAAATCAAGCAGCTGCGCAAGGAGTGGGATGCGGAAGCGGCAGCCATGGAAAAGAGCCACGCCTATGATTTGAATGCCGAGAAGAAGAGAAGCGCCGCGGCCATCGATGCCATGAAGGCTGCCCAGGCGGCTATTGACAAGGCCAATGCTGCGCTCTGGGAGGTGGAAAGAAACGAAATAAAATTGAGTTATGACCGCCAGATGGCGAAACTCCGAACCACCTACAGCACCGACACAGCATCCTACCAAAATGAATTTTTTGAAGCTCTGAAAAGCGAGGAATACAAGGATGCAAAAAGCCCGACGCTTCGCAGAATGCTAAAGGAGCTTGCCCACGAAAAGTCGGATGGCAACAAGGATGCAGAGACTTCCCGGAAGCAGATTTATGAAAACCTCCGGCAGCAGTATGAGCTGGAAAAGGACATTGGGAAATTGGAAGCCAAAGTGAAGCAGCAGCGGGAAGCGGCGGCGCAGAAGGTGGAGAGCCGGAAGAAGACCGAGGAGCGGCACAAGCTGCAAAACACCATCGACACGCTGAACAAGTACCTCTTGCAGCCCACCAACACGGCCCATGTGCCCCAGGGATTGCAGAGCAGCGTTGCCATGGCGCTGCGGGCCATTAACGGCGTGATCGGAGACAGCAAGGCGGCGCAGAACGCGGACAGGCTGGCGGAATACGCCTACCGGCTGCGGGAGCTGGAAAAGAATCCTTCCGCCAACGGGGACAAGATCGCAGACCTGAACCGCAAAATCCAGAACCTGACCGGCAAGGACAGCAGCATGAAAGCGGCGCTGGCTGAACTGCAAGAGCAATACCACAAGCTGGAAACCCAGGGGAACAACTTGTACGACAGCAACATTGAGGCTCTGATTCAGAACACCATGGAGCAGATCGGCGACACGGAATACCGGAATCTTTCCTTGCAGCAGTTAAAGGCCGTGAGAGACAGTTACACGGCGCTGCTGACCACCATAAGGAATGCCAACAAGGCATTTGTGGCGGGGAAGAACGCGCGGATCGATGAAATGGTGAAGCGGGCAACCACAGAGCTGAGCCTGATGAAGAAGAAAAATCCCAATCAGACAGCAATAGGCAGAAACATTGACCAATTATTCTGGAACAACGAGAAGCCGGTATACGCTTTTGAGCGAATCGGCAGTGCTGTGATGAGCGAGCTGTACGATAACCTCCGCAAGGGCGAGGACACGTTCTATCGGGACGTTTCGCAAGCACGTGATTTCTTCCTGGAATCCGCGGAGAAGAACGGATTTTCCAAGTGGGACCTGAATGAGCTGAAGGAATTCACAGCGGCGGACGGGCGGAAATTCCAGCTGAGTCTGGACGAGCTTATGAGCCTGTACGCCTACAGCCTGCGGCCACAGGCCCGGGAGCACCTGACCAGAGGCGGCATTGTACTGGGAGAGAACACCAGGCGTTTCACCAAGGGACCGCTGGGGGTTACCAGAGAGACCACCTACAACGATGCCAACGCCTACACGCTGACGGATGAAACCATTGATGCCATTGCAGGAAGCCTGACCAAGGAGCAGCGGCAATTCGCCTTTGAGATGCAGCAGTATCTGGCAAAGATCATGGGTGCCAAGGGCGACGAGGTGAACATGGCGCTGTACGGCATTAAGAAGTTCGGAGAGGAAACCTACTGGCCGCTGAAATCCAGCGACGTATTCTCCGAACGGGTGCGGGCGCAGCAGGATAACCCCGGGAACAAGCTGAAAAACAAGGGATTCACCAAGGCCCTGACCCCGAAGGCAAACAACGCCATTGAGCTGAGCACCCTGACGGAGACCTGGGCAGAGCACGTGAGCGACATGAGCATGTACCACGCCTTCACGCTGCCCATGGAGGACTTCTACCGGGTGTACAACTGGACGCAGAAGGGCGATTCCAAGGGGAAGCAAACCATGGGCGTAAGGCAGATGATTCAGCAGACGGCGGGCAAGGGGGCTGTGACCTACATTGACCAGTTCCTGAAGGACCTGAACGGCGGCCTGCGGGCAGACCCCAGGGAGACGGTGAGCAAAGCCATGCTGAGCGGCTTCAAGAAAGCGGCGGTTTCCGCTTCCCTATCCGTGGCCATTCAGCAGCCCAGTTCCGTCGGCAGAGCGCTGGCCTACATTGAACCGAAGTATTTTATCGGCAGCAAGGTAGAGGGAACGAAGTTTGCCGAAACCTGGAAGCAGCTGAAAAAATACGCCGCCGTGGCGGGGCTGAAGGAAATGGGCCGGTTTGATGTGGACATGGGCAGAAGCACCCTGGAATACATCATCGGGCGAAACGGGCTCAGCACCTGGGGGAAGATCACGGACAAGGTGGACGAATTTTCCGGCTGGCTGCCGGAGATGGCGGACCAGGTGACATGGTGCGCTATCTGGGAGGCTGCCAAGCGGAAGACCCAGGCCCAGAACCCGAACCTTCACGGAGAGGCCCTGCTGCAAAAGGCGGGAGAGTTGTTCACAGACACCATCACACGGACGCAGGTTTACGATTCCGTATTTTCCAGAAGCGCCAATATGCGCGCCAAGAGCGGGCTTATGAGCATGGCCACGGCCTTCATGGCGGAGCCTACAACCACGGCCAACATGGTGGAGGACGCTATTCGGAAGTTCCAGAGGGGGGACAAGCGAATGGGCGCCAAGATGCTGAGCAGCGTTGCGGTGGCTACGGTGCTGAACGCGGCGCTGGCATCGGTGGTATACGCGGCCAGAGATGACGACGATGACAAGACCTACTGGGAGAAATACATGGCAAGTCTTGCGGGGGAGACCGTGGATTCCCTCAATCCGCTGACCTACATCCCGGTTCTGTCGGACATCAACAACCTGCTTCTGGGCTACAGCATCGAGCGGACGGACATGAGTCTTGCCTCTGACCTGATAACGGCGCTGAAGAAAATCACGACACTGTACGGAAAGTATGACGATGAGTGGAGCGATGAGGAGAAGAAGGAATGGAAAAAGAAGGTGCGTACCGCATGGCTGGACAACGCATGGATGGCCGGAACGGTTATGGGCCTGCCGCTGAAGAACGTTGTGCGGGACGTGGAGGCGGTTATCAATACGGCGAGAAACCCCAGCAACGGGGCGGAGATGAGCGCCGACACCGTGCTGAAGGCCATGGGCGACAGCGCACGGAAGAACTTCCCGATCCTCAGCTGGAAGGCGGACGAGAGCAGCAGCGACCAGTTGTACAAGGCCATCACCCAGGGAAAAATTGTGCTTGCCAGACGGCTGAAGGCCCAGTTTGGGGACGAGAAGAAGTACGAAAGCGCCCTCTTAAAGGGTCTGCGGGAGAATGACCCCAGAATCAAGACGGCGGCACAGTACGCCATCGACGGGAACACGCCGAAGCGGGTGGCCATCATCCGGGAAATCGTGGCCGAGGGGCACTACACCCAGGATCAGGTAATCAAGGCCATCAACCAGAAGGCCAACAGCATGAAGGAGAAGACCCAGAGCGGCAAGGAAAGCCCTCCGGAAAAGCTGTACGACTATTCCGAATACGTCAACGCCGCCGCCAACGGTCTGGGATATGCCGGGGACGTGCAAAAGGAGCTGATCCGCTATCAGGCGGACCGGAACCAGGAGGCGGACGGGAAGCTGACACGGCAGGAGGCGGAATCGGACGCGCTGAAGACCTTCCAGAGCAATGTCAAGGGCGACGCCAAGGACGGCTACGCCGCCGGAGAGCTGACGGAGGCACAGGTGCGGAAGGTGCTTACCGCGGCGGACATTGCCGAGAATGAGGAGCTGGACGACCTGATTCTGCAGTGGGATACGGAGCTGGAGCTGGGGGACGAAATCAGCTGGAGCAATGCGAGATATCTGGACTACGCCGAAACCATCCACCCGGCGGGAATCTCCGCGGAGACCTACGACAGCTATATCCGGACTGTTTCGAGGCTGTCCAGCATTGACGAAGACGGAGATGGGAAAGAGGATATCACGAAGCAGGAACAGGTTATTGAGTACATTGATTCGATGCCCATCAGCGCGGAACAGAAGGATGCCCTGTTCCAGGCGGAATACCCCAAAGCGAGAAAGAGCGTGCTGCGGAAGCTGCCCTGGCGATAAACGAAAAACCCCGGGGAAACCCGGGGTTTTGGGTTAGAGGAACGGCTGAAAGTAGGGTAAGATAGAGGGGAGAAAGGCGGTGGGACTATGATCATTCCGGTGAAACCGGATGCAAACGGAAATATTGATATTTTTTACGAGGGCGACGAGAACGTTACCCAGGTCTATTTTGAAAATCCGGATTCGGACTTCAAGTGGGCGCTGCACTACCTGCGGCGGGGCGACAAACGGCCTTACAATGTGCCGCTTGAAGAGGCTGACGGGGACCTGATCTGGACCGTCTCCCTGGCAGACACGGAGAAGCCCGGAACGGGCTTTGCGCAGCTGGTGGGCAGCGCGGAAGGACAGACCAAGCACAGCAGGCCATACACGGTAACGGTGAGGAAATCGCTGGGCAAGCCTGGAAGTGTACCGGCTGCGGAGAAGGCCTTTGGGGACGCTGTGGCAGCGGATGCCGCGTCGGCGAAACGGGCTGCGGAGGACGCGGAGAAAATCTACCGCTACGTAAAGCAGGGGCTGGAGGACGGAAGCTTTATCGGGCCTGCCGGTCCGCAGGGGCCACGGGGTGAAAAGGGAGCCCCCGGGCAGACGGGCTTGACTGGTCCGATTGGTCCTCAAGGGGCCCAAGGAGAGCGGGGGCTGAGAGGTGAGACCGGCCCCCAGGGTGCGCCAGGCCCCACCGGCCCCGCTGGCCCGCAAGGCGAGAAGGGCGACACCGGGCCGGAAGGTCCAGCTGGCAAGGACGCGCCGCAGATTGATGACAGCGCGGTGACGGACAGCAACCCGTGGAGCAGCAAGAAGATCATCGAGACGCTGTGCCCGCCAATTGCGGAAAGCGGCAACTCCGTGACGTGCTACCCGGTAGCGGGGTATCCGCTGGGCTGTAAGGTGAGTTGGGAGCCGACGCAGGCGGGAGAGGGTGACCCATCACCTGACAATGTCCGACCGATTAAGGGCAGAGACAGCGTGGTGGTCGAACGGTGCGGGGGGAATGTTATTGAGTTTTTAAGCACAAATGATTTCAATTCGGGCATTAAAATAGCAGTAGACGCAGAAAAAAACATTACGTTAAACGGAACAACTGTTGAAAAAAGCAATATTGTTATTGGAATGTGTCGGTTGCATTGGGTTGCGGGAAAAACTTACACCATGTACGTCAAGAAGGTGGGCGGCAGTGCCTCGCTTGGAAGCGATGATGGTATTACTTTTGCCTATTCGCTGTTCACAATGGATTATAATCATTACTTCCGTGGAGATACAAACAGCAAAAACCTTGATGCGTATATTGCAAGCAATGCTGCGTTTGCAGAAACCGAGCTTATTTTTATGCTGCAATGCTGGCGAGTAAATACAGTATTCAACAACTTTAAATTCCAAATTGAAGTTATTGAAGGCACCACCGCCCCCACCACCTACAAACCATACATCGGCAGCATCAACACCCTGACCCTGCCTGAAACCGTTTATGGCGGTGAGGTGGATGCGGTGACGGGTGCGGGCAACGAGGAATGGGGACTGGCAACATTTGACGGGAGCGAGGCGTGGACTATAGGCGGGCTTGCTGCCGACAAACGCGATTGGTATTATGTGACGCCAAAAATTGCCGGTGCAATCAACAGCCCACCGAAATCTGGTAACGAAATATGCAGCCATTACCCGCATTATGATGTGGCAAACAACAATACAGGCAAGGGCTGCGCATTGGTGTGGGGTGCCTTCCGGGTAAGATGGGGTGATATAATCCCTGAAAACACAGATGCTTGGAAAGCCTACCTCGCCGCCCAGGCCGCAGCCGGAAGCCCGGTGCAGATTGCGTATCGGCTTGCTGAGCCTGTGGCGTTCCAGGCTACAGGGAACGGGCCCATCATGCCGCTAGACGGCGAGACCAACACCATTATGACGGATGCGGACAGCGTGGCTGTTACGGGCCGGGCTGATCCGGCCCACGCCATTGCGGAGCTGCAAGCACAGTTGGCCGTTGCCACGCAGCAGCTTGCGGAGACGCAGCAGGCGATGGTGGACACCACGGCTATGGCGGTGGACTATATCTATCAGCAGGATTTAGAAGATATTGGACTGGAGGAGGCTGACGACAGTGACAATCAAACAGATACAGAGCCTGTTGACGTACCTGGGGTATAATCCCGGGGCCGTGGACGGGGAAGACGGGGCCAACACCCAGGCGGCGGTACGGCGTTTTCAGCAGGCCGAGGGGCTGGGCGTGGACGGGATCGCCGGGGAGCAGACCCAGGCGGCGCTGAAAGATGCTGTGTGGCAGGAACGGTTTGCAAAGGACAATACTGTCCCTAGCAGCGGTCAGCCACCCGACAAGACGGGGACGTTTTGGGACAGCATTAAGTACTTCACTCGGGACGAGCCCTACATTGCCTGTCCCTGTGGACGATGTGGAGGATTTCCCGTGGAGCCCGCTGAAAAGTTGATGCGTCTGGCGGACGCTGTGCGGGAGGCTGCGGGAAAGCCCATGGTCCCCACGAGCACGGTACGGTGTGATGCACACAACGCCGAGGTTGGCGGCGTACCTACATCCCGGCACAAGCTGGGGCACGCCATGGATTTTGTGATTCCAGGTATGACCGCAAATCAGATCCTGAGCATTGTGCGGAAACAGAAGAACGTGGTGTACTGCTACGCCATCAACGAGAGGGCCGTGCATATGGATATCGGAAATTAGGGGGAGTGTAAATGGAAGACGTAGATTTTGTTGGGCGGCTTTCCGCCGTGGAACAGCGCAGCAAATCCAACTCCCACCGGCTGGATGCAGTGGAGAAAAACACAGAGGCGGTAAACCATCTGGCTACCTCTGTGGCCGTAATGGCTGAACGGATGGAAATCACCGGGGACAAGGTGGACAGCCTGTGCAGCGATGTGCAGGACCTGAAAGCCGAACCTGGGAAACGTTGGAAATTCGTGGTGGAGAAGGCCGTATATATCGCGGTATCTGCCGTCATGGGTTACATTCTTGCCAAGTTTGGGCTTGGCTGAAAAAAATCGAAAGGAGAACATTATGAAAAACATCAACTGGACTGTACGTATCAAAAACAAGGCCTTTTGGCTGGCGGTTATCCCCGCTGTGCTGCTGTTGGTGCAGACCGTGGCCGCCGTGTTCGGTTACAGCCTGGACCTGGGCGAAATCGGCAATCGGCTGATTGCCGTGGTCAATGCGGTGTTCGGGGTGCTGGTGGTGCTGGGCGTGGTCAATGACCCTACGACTGCGGGAATCTCCGACAGCAACCGAGCAATGAATTATAAGAAACCGGAATAATATATGGCGCGGACGGTTCTGTGGAACCGTGTGCTGCTTGACGAATTCATAGACCTGGCTTCTCTTTCGGAAGACGAGGAGCGCGTCATCAGGGCACGGGCCGCCGGATGGAGCCGCGTGAAGATGTGCCACGAATACAATATGTCCCTTGCCGCAATTGACAGGATTGTCGCAAGGCTGAAAAGCAAGTACGATGCTGTTCAGCCCTACAGCGACAAGCTGCCAGTGCGAAAAATACGCGAAAAAGCCGACAGGTAATCGAGAGGTTGCCTGTCGGCTTTCCTGTTATTATAGAGCCATAGGAGGGAAAGCCATGTGGAAGATGTTCAACCCGAACCCCTTGGCGGCCAGAGTGGGCGACTGTGCGGTGCGGGCTGTGTGCAAGGCCATCGGTGCAGACTGGGAGAACGCCTATTTGCAGCTTGTGTGTGCTGGAATGGATATGTGTGACATGCCATCCAGCAACAATGTATGGGGCGCGATACTGCGGAAGAACGGTTTTGAGCGATTCCTGATTCCCAATACCTGCCCGGACTGCTACAGCGTGGCGGACTTCTGCCGGGATCACCCAAAGGGGCTGTATGTACTGACGCTCAAAAACCACGTTGTGACGGTGGAAGACGGGGACATCTACGACACATGGGACTGCTCCGGAGAGATACCACTTTATTTCTGGAAAAGGAAAGGTGACTGAAAATGTTCAATTACGGTATGGGCGGGAACCAGTTCCTATACGGGCAGCCGCAGCAGAGCCAGCAGACCCAGGGGGCGGGAAACAACATCGTCTGGGTTCAGGGCATGGCCGGGGCGAAAGCCTATCCTGTGGCCCCTGGGGCCGCCGTGTGGATGATGGACAGCGAGGAGAAGCAGTTCTACGTCAAAAGCGTGGACGGCAGCGGCATCCCGAATCCGCTGCGGGTATTCCGGTACGAGGAAATGCGGGAGGCAAAGCAGCCGGAAGCACCGACTGGGGACTTTGTGACAAGAGAAGAATTCGAAAAGCGGCTGGCGGAGCTGACAGGAGGGAACAGCAATGAATGATCTTTTTCGGCAGTTTGGCGGGAACACGCCTACCCCGGGGGGCATTGGGAACATGATTCAGCAGTTCAACCAGTTCCGGGCAAATTTCCAGGGAGACCCACAGCAGCAGGTGCAGCAGCTGCTGAACTCCGGAAAGATGACACAGCAGCAGTTTAACCAGCTACAGGGGCTGGCAACGCAGTTCCAGAGACTTCTGAAATAAGCCGGGTGCGCAACGGTTTATAATATTATTTAGGAGGAAAAAGTATGAACGATATGATGAGCCCTGCCGATGTTGTGGCGCTGACCAACAGAAACAACGACGGCATGTTCGGTGGGAACGGCGCATGGTGGATCATTATCCTGTTCCTGTTCGCCTTTGTGGGCTGGGGCGGCAACGGTTGGGGCGGCAACGGAAATTCCGGCGCTGCTGACAACTATGTGCTGGCCAGCGACTTTGCGACGGTGCAGCGGATGATCTCCGACGCGACCAACTCGCTGGAGCGGAGACTGGACAACACCCAGAACGGGCTGTGTGACCTGGGCTACACCCAGGCGCAGCTGATCAACGGCGTGCAGGTGGGCCAGATGCAGCAGGGGTATGAGACCCGGATCGCCGTCAACGGCGTGGGCCAGAAACTCTCTGACTGCTGCTGCGACATCAAGCAGGAGATCGCCGGGGTCAACAACGGCCTGGGCCGGGCCATTGAGCGCGGCTTCTGCGACACCAACTACAACATGCAGGCCCAGCACAACGCGACCATGATCGCCATCGACAAGGTGGGCGACCGGGTCATCGACTACCTGAACAGCACCAAAATGCAGGAACTTCAGGCAGAAAATCAGGCACTGCGGCTGGCGGCTTCCCAGCAGGCACAGAACAATTATCTGGTGAGCACGCTGCGTCCCACGCCTGTGCCTTCCTATCAGGTGCAGAACCCGTACTGCTGCAACAACGGCTGCGGCTGCGGCAGCTTCTGAGGAGGTAGCTTATGGCGGTTGAACTTACTGCGAACGCTGCCCAGAACGTAGCGGCTGGACAGAACGTGCTGTTTACCGACACCCCTGTTGGGTGCAATCGCGGGTATGTTGTTCACCGGGAAGGTGCCGGGCTGGTGACGCTGCGTGGCGCCTGCAATGGCTGTTCCACCTTTGCACGGTACAAGGTGCTGTTTGCCGGCAACATCAGCGTACCGGCGGGAGGAACGGTGGAGGCCATCAGCGTGGCACTGTCGCTGGGCGGCGAGGCTATCCAGCAGACCACTGCCACGGTGACACCGGCGGCAGTCGGGAACGCCTTTAACGTGGCAACGGCTGCGTTTGTGGACGTTCCCAGAGGCTGCTGCGCAAGCCTGGCAGTCAGAAACATTTCCGCTCAGGCCATCAGTGTTGAGAATGCCAACCTGATGATCGAGCGGGTGGCGTAGGAGGTGACGACATGCACGAGAAGTTATACAAGCTGCGGGACGCAGCCATGCAGGAGCTGGAGGGCATGGGGGACCGCCTGGACCGCGGTAGCGTCGAGGTGGCAAAGAACCTTGCATCCCTGATCTGCAAGCTGGACTGCATCATGGACCAGGGCTACAGCCGGGACTATTCCCGTAGGTATAGCCGGGAGGACGGCTACTCGAACCGGCGGGATTCCATGGGAAGATACGCCAGAGACGACGGCTATTCCTATGGCAGCGCTGTGGACCGGCTGCGGGAACTGGTGGATTCCCAGGGCATTGACCTGGATACCAAGAACGACCTGCACAGGATTCTGACCCGGATGGAGCAGCAGAAGGGTATGCGATAAGGCCCTAAGATAAAACGGAACACGCCCCGCCAATTAAGGCAGGGCGTGTTTTCTGGTTTGGATGAAAACCATACCGATGACGGTGATCGTGTTCGGTTTTGAATCCAATGGTGACCCGTACGGGAATCGAACCCATGTTACCGCCGTGAAAGGGCGGTGTCTTAACCGCTTGACCAACGGGCCTGGTAGCGGCAATCTGATTCGAACAGATGACATACCGGGTATGAACCGGCTACTCTACCAACTGAGTTATGCCGCCATGTGGTCAACGCAATTTCGGCACCGCCGAAATCAGCTTCCTAAGTATAGCCCAAGATTTTCCGTTTGTCAAGAATTATTTTTGTTTTTTCCTCGATTTTTTTGGAGATACTTTTTCCTGAGGTGAATCACCATGAAATGGGGAAAACAACTGACACTCTTTACCGTGGGCGGCGGCGCCTATGTGGGGCTGGAACTATTGTACCGGGGCAGAAGCCACATCAGCATGTTCGGGGCAGGGGGACTGTGCTTTCTGCTGATGGGGGCACTGCGCAAAAAGCGGCTGCCGGCTTTTGCCAGGCTTGTCGGCGGGGCGGCCATTATCACCGGGGTGGAGCTGGCCACAGGGCTTTTGTGCAACCGGGACTTTTCCGTCTGGGACTATCGGGGACAGCCCGGGAATTTCCTAGGTCAGATCTGCCCGCTGTTTGCCGCGGTGTGGATTCCGGTGGGGGCAGCGGGGATGAGCCTGTACGGCCTGACCGAGAAGCTCTGGGATCGAAAACTGGGAAATGCTTTCCCCATGGGAAGAAGCAGGTAAAATTTTTGTAAAACCGTCGGATTGCTGAATTTCCCGGAATCTGAGCCATTGACGCAGGGACTCTTTTCTGATATCATAGACTTACGCACAAAGACGTGATGAGGTCTTCGGAAGGGGGAATCCAAAATGAAATTCGCTGCGTTTGTCTGGCTGGGACTGGTGATCCTGTTCCTGATTGCGGAGGGAGCGACGGTGAGCCTGGTTTCGCTGTGGTTTGCGGCGGGAGCGGTGGTCGCCATGTTTGCCGCCCTGCTGGGAGCGGGAGCTTGGCTGCAGACCGGATTGTTCCTGGTGGTTTCCGGTGCGCTACTGCTGATGCTCCGACCCATTGTCCGGCGGTATCTGGTGCCGAAAATTACGCCCACCAATGTGGATAGCCTGGTGGGTTCCACAGGTCTCGTCACCGAGGCCATTGACAATGTGACCGCCTCCGGCCAGGTGAAGCTGGGTGCCATGGAATGGACGGCTCGCAGTACCATCGGCGAGAATATCCCCCAGGGCACCCTGATCCGGGTGGACAGAATCGAAGGCGTCAAAGTCTATGTAACCCCTGTAAACGTTCCCGAAAAAATCTGAATTCTCAAAGGGAGGTACTTAATGATGCTGTTTGTTATCATCCTTATCCTGATCGCGCTGATCATTGCGGTGCGCAACATCGTAGTGGTTCAGCAGTCCCGTGCCTACGTTGTGGAGCGGCTGGGCGCATTCCAGACCGTCTGGGGCGTGGGTCTGCACTTCAAGGTTCCCTTCATTGACCGGGTAGCCCGGCGGGTTTCCCTGAAGGAGCAGGTGCTGGACTATCCCCCCCAGCCCGTTATCACCAAGGACAACGTGACCATGCAGATCGATACCGTTG
>OIYP01000791.1_pt1 | contig 19000 bp, 19 predicted proteins | sample 1588261 | NCBI WGS metagenome assembly OIYP01 (sample SAMN03283293) | human gut metagenome | biome: human-associated habitat; material: feces | host: Homo sapiens | place: Peru | collected 2012
AAAATGGATAATTCGGCATCGTAGTACCCGGTAATGGTTCCGACGCCACCATTATTATGGATTGTTTCCTGCATGACTCGAAACGCATTTTCTCCCAGCTTTACTGTATCGGAAGTATAAATTTCATCCGTAAATTCATTGTTGAATTTCATTTTCATCCTCGCACGTTTTTCGTTCCCGCTGTTTCCCTCCGTTCCAGCGCTTCCGTTGTATCTCACAAGGCACACTACAACATTTTATATTATACCTTCCCCGCACTACCAGTTCAAGTCTTGCCAGACATTAGTTGTGTAAAAATTAGAGGCCGGTCTGCGTAAATTTTCTGCGCAAGTTGACCTCTGCTTTCATTTATCTGCGTTTTCTTTTTCCTCAACGACCTGTTCCGCGCATTTCGTTGCTTGCCTTTATGTTCATGAATGCTACGGATTTTGTTCTCATTTACCATGTTGAAAACTCCTTTTTGACAATAAAAATACCGCTGTATCGTGCGATACAGCGGGGGGACAAAGAAATGATGCTTAAGCCTTTGATGCGTTTACCTGATTGAAAAATATAATGCAGCGCAGTATAATTGTAGAAAAGTGTGTCTTTTCAGTCGAAGGATTATGCTGTTTTGCATAGTGTCTCGCTTTCTCGCTCCACTATTATGCCCATAGCAAAATAATATAGGGGTAGCATGGCTATGAGTGGAAACTGCAGTCTGCCGGTAAAGCGCAAATGAGTATCAGGATGACAAGAGAAAGCGGATGAATTGCGGCAATAAGCAGCAATTGGGTAAGACTATTCTATGGGAAGGATATAACTCAGGAGAAAGGTAATGAAAGGCAAAAGAGAATCTATTTTCACTTCAAAAGCAGTATTGTTGTCGGTGCTCGTCTTTATCATTGGTGCCATAGTTGTGATCACTTTAGGGTACAATGCAAAGAAAAGTCAGGATGAATTGAACCGTTCCAAGGTTGAACTCAACGCCACGACCTGTGCGCAGCGCATACAACTTGATATTATGCAGGGCATCAATATCACAAATACGCTGGAACAAGTTATTATCAGCGATGATGGTGAGATTCAGAAGTTTTCAGAAATAGCAGAAGATATGATGACTGATTATGTTCAGAGTATTCAAATTGCGCCAAATGGCGTTGTAACGGAAATCTATCCGGCTGCCGAAAACGAAGCCGGCAAAATCGATTTGATTCACGACAAGGATCGCGGTAAGATATCCTGTTATGCAAGAGATAATGATGTCATTACCATGCAGGGTCCCTTTAATCTGAATCAGGGAGGCTCCGGTATTGCGATCAGAAATCCTGTGTATTTGACGGACTCAAATGGCGGGAAAGAATTCTGGGGCTTTGCAATCGTCATCATCCGCGTACCGGAGATCTTTTCGGAAACATTCGATGGTCTCTCGAAATTCGGATACAACCTTAGGCTTTTAAAGACTGCATCCCCGTGGGATCAAACCTATCAGGAAATCTACTCCACCGGCACAGGCATGAAGAATGCGGCTTCATATGAATTTGATTTGGGAGATAGCCGTTGGAAACTTGAAGTTGAGCCCCAAAATGGCTGGGATAGCAATCAGAGCCTGTTTCTGATATTGGTCTTTGGGTTTCTGATGCTTCTTTTGATATCGGGATTGATTGCCGTCATTTTGAGTTTCCGCGAGGCAAAAGCGTCAGAAGCGCAAACCGCAAGGCTCAATCGTGAGTTACAGGAGGCACTTGAACAAGCCAATGTGGCTTCAGCCGCAAAGTCCAGATTTATCAGCAGTATGTCCCATGATATTCGAACGCCCATGAATGCAATTATGGGTTATACTGTGATTGCCCTTACCAAAGAACCGAAACCCGATGTTAAGGATTGTCTTGAAAAAATCAACAATAGTGCCAATCATTTGCTGACACTAATCAATGATGTTTTGGAAATCAGCCGTATTGAAAGCGGGAAAATGACCGCCAATCCGACTCGCACAAATCTTCCTGCCATGCTCGATGAGGTGGTAGACATTGCGCAGGGGTTCATTGCCAATCGGAAATTGGAACTTAAAGTGAACCGAGCCAAGGTGGCAATACCGGATGTTCTTGTGGATGAAATTCGTGTTCGTGAAGTGCTGATCAATGTTCTCGGTAACGCAGTTAAGTATACCAAAGATGGTGGGACAATCACGTTCTCCACAGAAATGAGAAAGGGAAATACATCTTCGGATATTGTGGTTATATTTACGGTTGCAGATACCGGCATTGGTATGAGCAAAGACTTTCAGGCACATATGTTTGATAATTTTACACAGGAAAACACCGATGCAAGAACGCAGTACAATGGCACTGGACTTGGCTTGGCGATTTCCAAAAAGTATGTTGATTTGTTAGGCGGAACCATTACGGTGGATAGCAAAAAGAATATTGGTACAACATTTACGATTGAAATTCCAATGACGCTTACCACAACAAAGCCGCTCAACAGTGAAGAACCAGCAAATTCTGATATATCTGGCCTTCATATACTTCTGGTGGAGGATAATGAACTCAATGCGGAAATTGCTCAGACTCTTCTGAAGACTGCCGGAGCAAAAGCTACTGTGGCGCACAACGGTGAGCAAGCCTTGGAGGTATTCCAAAACCATGCCCCCAAAACTTTTGATGCCGTTCTCATGGATGTTATGATGCCTGTAATGGATGGTCTGACCGCAACAAGGGCTATCCGCAATCTTGACCGCCCCGATGCTAAAACCATCCCTATCATCGCCATGACAGCCAATGCTTTTGCCGAGGATGTAGAAAAGTGTATTGCAGCCGGAATGGACGCCCACATTGCAAAGCCAGTCGAGATTGAAACGATCAAACGCGTAATTTGCAAGTATGTGAGCAAGTAAAGAGTTGCTAACGATAATGTAAAATGTTCGGAATATATATTACAATAAAACCCACATGGAAAGAGAAAATCTAAATTATGCAATCAATTCAAAAAAATGTTTCGGGAATCGTAATGTGTCTTGCGATTGCCATTCCTTCATGGCTGCTGGGAAAACTGGTGCCTGTTATTGGTGGTCCTGTATTCTCAATTCTGATCGGTATGGTTATCACCATGCTCCGGGCACCGGGTTCAACCTGCAAGCCCGGCATTAATTTTGTTTCCAAAAAAGTTCTTCAGGCCGCCGTTGTTCTGCTCGGCTTTGGGTTGAATCTGAATGTAGTATTGCAAACGGGAAAACAGTCTTTGCCCATTATTGTGTGTACCATCACGACCTCTTTGGTAGTATCCTATGTGCTGCATAAATTGCTGCATATTGACAGCAATACCAGTACGCTGATCGGCGTCGGCTCCTCCATTTGCGGCGGCAGTGCTATTGCTGCAACTGCACCGGTCATTCATGCGGATGATGAAGATGTCGCGCAGTCGATCTCGGTGATCTTCTTTTTCAATGTGCTGGCGGCTTTGCTGTTTCCGGTTCTGGGGCAAGCCATCGGCTTTGACACCGCCTCCGGAGAGGCTTTCGGCATTTTCGCGGGAACGGCAGTAAATGATACCTCTTCCGTAACGGCGGCTGCCTCCACATGGGACAGCATGTGGAATTTGGGGAGCCAGACGCTGGATAAAGCTGTGACGGTCAAGCTGACCCGCACACTGGCTATTATTCCGATCACACTGGTATTATCGTTGCTGCAAGCCAAAAAAGAGGGGAACGCTAAGGGTGACTTCCGTTTGAAGAATGCCTTTCCCATGTTTATCCTCTGGTTTATCTGTGCATCTGTGATCACTACTATCTGCACCTCTTTCGGTGTGCCGGCGGCGGTATTTCAACCGCTTAAAGAGCTGAGCAAATTTTTTATTATCATGGCAATGGCTGCCATCGGCTTAAACAGCAATCTCATCAAGCTGGTAAAAAGCGGCGGAAAGCCACTGCTTTTGGGTGCCTGCTGCTGGGCGAGCATCACTGTTGTCAGCCTGCTTATGCAGCATGTCATGGGGATTTGGTAATGGTGACATGTTAGCAATCGACAAATTCCAGTTTGCCTTTGTATCCCCTCTTCATAATACTTGAAGACCCAAAGCGGAAAATTATCGGGTGATGAAACAGTAAATTTGACAAGCGCTCTCTGCAAATCCTCAAGATGAGGTGAATTTGCAGAGAGCGCTTTTTTGTGGCTGAACATAAATTGTATAATTTTATAGAAAGCGTTCAAAGTCCAAATTATAGGACAGGACATGATTTATAATAGAAGTATCGAAGGGAACGGTTCCCTTCCCCAACACGAAGCGGAGGTAACTATTATGCTGAAGGATATGGATTTCGGGGTCTACGGCAAGGGCGTTGACGGATATGTTCACTATTCTCTGGCAATGGATCGTATCCGGGAAGAAGAAGAAAACCGTAAGGTGCTCATGGATGAGTTCGATAACGATGAGGATAACTTCGATTCGGACGACATTGATTCTGATGACTTTAGTTCAGACGACTGTGGTTCAGACGATTTCGGCGGTGATGATTTCTGACAGAAAACGTCACCAGTAAAATACCGCACATGATAGAAAGGACTTTACCATGAAAAAGGCTATTTGGAAAAACATTCTTTGCGCAATGCTCGTTACGCTGACTGCCTGCATCCTGTGTACCGGCGCATTCGCTGCCAAGTATACCTGCATCAAGAGTGGCTGCAACAGAGAGGCGGCTAAGGGCTCCGCCTATTGCTGGGTACATAAACCTACCAAGAGCAATTCCAGCGTCTCTGGCAGCGGTTCCAGACCGTACAGCAGCAGCTCCAGCACAAAGCATAAATACACTTGCATCAAGGACGGCTGCACCAGAGAAGCGGATAAGGACGCTGCCTACTGCTGGGTACATCGCCCTTCCAAATCTTCCACCAAGAGCAGCACTTCTTACAGCTCCAAATCTTCGTACAGCAGTTCTTACTCTGGCACTAAAAAATCTTACAAGACGTATGATTCCTATGACGATGGCTACGATGATGACGACTACGATGAGGATCGCTACGACAGCGACCCAGACTACGCAGCAGGCGTAGATGACGCTATGGACGAGTTGGATTGGTAACACAACAGTTTATGCAAAGGAGGTTCCCTATGAAAGCATTTATCACGATTACCGGATTGAAGTTCCATTTTGGCAGCAAGCCTTTTGAGGTCGGGCAAAAGGTCAAGTTGGTCAAAGAGCCTGACAATGAATATGACAGCGAAGCAATCAAGGCAGAGCTGCCGGGGCTTGGCTGCGCGGGTTATGTGGCAAACAGCCCGCACACGGTTTTGGGCGACTGCATCAGCGCCGGCAGACTTTACGACAAAATCGGAGACAGCGCCACGGCCAAAGTTGTCTATGTACTGGACAATGCGGTTGTCTGCAAGGTGAAAATTGCCGAGAAAGAAAAGCTATGCGAGCAATGCAGCGAATAACAGCTTTATACGAGCTTGTTGCCCGGTTTCGGCGTTGGGTATCAAATGACCCATATAAGTGTTGCAGAAGTTGCTGCATGATATGCCCATATTATAAAGATTGTGATGCACAAAAAAGATAAAACTTCAAGATTACGATCCCGGAACAGAAAACAAAGGTAAACTAAAATGGAAAGAGGTTTATTATGGTGCAGAGCGTGCAGAATATGGGAAACGACTGATTTCGATTTTGGCTGATGAACTCACTAAAGAGTTTGGAAGCAATTATTCGGGGCAAAGTCTCCGATACTACCGAAAATTCTATTTGTGCTTTCAGGATTTTGAGATTTGGAACACGCGTGTTCCAAATCTTAATGGGTTTGACAAAATTCACAGAACTCGCTAAAGAGGCTAAGGCTGTATACAAAATCGACAAGGTGACTTTAGTAAACTGTGAGATTTTTGAAAGGTATCTGGAGACATTCCACATCCTTTAACGTTGGCACAAAAATAGAATTATGCAGATGCTTACATTAATCCGAAAATGCAAAGAAGAATTATGTGAATATTCGGGTGGAGGACGACCTATACGCTCGTATCCGTTCTTATGCTGCACAACACCAAATGACTATCACAGAAGTTGTCTTACTGGGTTTAAGCAAGGTTTTGTCCGACCCGGAATAAGTGTCAGGCCCTTCTTCTTTCGGGAAGGAGAATTGATATGGCAACTGCACGAAAAGATTTTCGAGGACGTGTACTACGCAAAGGAGAGGTGCAACGCGCTTCCGATAAGCGGTATATGTATTGTTATACAGACCCTTTCGGACGGCGCAAATACATCTACGCAAATGACCTTGTAACGCTTCGAGAAAAGGAGATGCGCCTCACAAAGAACCAGTTGGATGGCTTAGACACTTATGTCGCCGGGTATGCAACCGTAAACTTTGTGTTTGACCGCTATATAAGCCTAAAGACAAACCTTCGGGAAACAACACGAAGCAATTATCTTTATATGTATGACCGCCATGTTCGTGAAACTTTTGGAGAACGAAAGATTGCGGACATTAAGTATTCCGATGTGCTTCAGTTTTATAACTATCTGGTTGTCATGAAGGGCTTGCAGACGAACACATTGGAAAGCATCCATTGCCTGTTGCATCCAACATTTCAGCTGGCATTTCGTGATGACATCATCCGCAAAAATCCAACCGATGGCGTACTGGCAGAGGTAAAGAAAACCTTTGGGCAAACTACTGGAACTCGCCACGCATTGACGATTCCCCAGCAGCGGGCGTTTATGGAGCACATTGCCAACCATCCAATTTACTATCACTGGTGGCCGATGTTCACGATACTGTTGGGTACAGGTTGCCGTATTGGTGAAGCGCTTGGACTGCGCTGGGACGACTTGGACTATGACAAACGCACAATCAGTATCAATCATAGTCTGGTCTATTACCCTGTTGGAGAAGATCGCACTTCTATTCTGCATATTTCAAAGCCTAAGACTAATGCAGGTATTCGGACGATTCCAATGCTTGATACGGTGAAAGATGCTTTCGAGATGCTGAAAGAAGAATAGGAAGAATCCGGTCAGTGTGATGTTGAAATCGACGGTATGACAGGCTTCATCTTCTGCAACCGCTTTGGTAATGTTCCGAATCCGCAATCTGTCAATCGCGCCATCAAAAGGATCATTGCAGATTATAATGCAACTGAGGAAGTCGCTGCAAAGAAGCAACACCGTGAAGCTGTTTTGCTACCTGATTTCTCGGCGCATCACTTGCGGCACACTTTTTGCACAAGGCTTTGCGAGAACGAAACAAACCTGAAAGTCATCCAATCGGTCATGGGGCACAAGGACATCCAAACGACTATGGATGTCTACGCTGAAGCGACTGAGCAGAAAAAGCAGGAATCTTTTGAAAGACTGGCTGCAAAACTGGACATTTTTTAATCGTTGAAGAAGCACTCTGATGGGGCGCTCAAAATGACAGCAAAATCATTGAATGACAGAAAATTGACAACAAACGAAGGGAAATAAAAGCGTAGTTTGAGGAATGTCTGATTAGCAAGCAAGTGATGTCAAAGCATCACGAAGCCTTGTAGGGTACATAGGATCAGAATCCCCACGATGAAGCCTATTGACCAGTGATTTTTTGAAAATATTGCGTTAATGCGTAAAATGCAAAGAGCGGAATACGCAAAATAGACTGTGTCACCCTCGATTTGACATCAATTTGACAGCAAATTCATGGAGAATCACGGTTCGTTATGAAGCGTGATGAATGTCAATAGAAATACGCACTGGGTTTGCATAAACCTTTAGAGCACTTCTTAGAGAAATCTAAGAGGTGCTCTGTTTTTATCCCGGTATACGGCTTCTGTCATCAAATTGGAGGATGTCTTTATGAGAAACAATTACAAACCAATTAAACCAATGCCAATTAAACCAATGAAAGAACCTGCTGGTGCTGGTCGGGGCGATAAAGGGCTGCGACCGCATCGTCAAGGAAATTATGGGATTGTAAAGCAAAAGCGACGCACCATTATGGTGCGCCGCAAATATTATGCCTGATGATAGAGAATCCATTCCAGCAGGTCATTGGCTTTTGAATGCCCGCTTGCAATTTGCAAAATAATGTCAATTAGCTCGTCCTGCGTATAATCAAGCTCAACCCCATTGATTGCCAGAAAAACTAGCATAACGTGAGCGCCGATGCGTTTGTTGCCATCCACGAATGGGTGATTGCAGACCAAGCCAAATCCAAGCTGTGCCGCCTTTGCCTGTACAGATGGATAAAGATACTGCCCGCCGAATGTGGCAAAAGGAGCATTCAAAGCAGATTCCAATAAACCATCGTCACGGACACCGGCAGTACCGCCAAATGTCTCCAACAGAGCATTATGCAGCCTTAAAACCTGTTCCTTGCTCAGCGTTTTCATTTGGCAAGTACCTCATAGGCTTGCTTGTTTTTGGCAATCAGACGCTTGGAGATTTCGAGAATGTCCTCGTCTTTCGCCTGTTGCTCGTCCTCGACTTGGCTGAACTCCATTAGCACATAACGCGGGACATTATTCTTTAAGATGACCGCCGCGCCGTTCTCATCAACCATCCGTGCTACACGGGAAAAATTCTGGTTGGCCTCCGTGATGGATACAAGATTGTCTGTGTTAATAACCATAATTCAACGCCTCCTTTGAGTATAGTATACACGAATTATAGGATATATTCAACCTATTTATTAAAGAAGGAAGGAATGCAGTATAGAAATCAAAATACCGAAAGAAGTCCGCGACTATCACGAAAACATCTTTTTCGGGCTGAATACGCGGCAGTTTATTTGCTCGGTGCTGGCGGTCGGCGTGGCAGTGGGCATCTACTTTGCCTTGCAGCCGTATGTCGGCACCGAAGAAATTGGCTGGATGTGCATTTTGGGTGCCACACCCTTTGCCGCCTGTGGATTCTTTACTTACCACGGTATGACCGCCGAACAGGTGCTTTGGGCATGGTTCAAGTCTGAAATCCTCTGCCCCAAGAAACTCGTGTTCAAATCCGACAGCTATTACTACGAAGCCATGCAGCCCGCCATCCGTGCGGGCATAAAGCGAAAGAGAGGTTTGCCTATGAAGAAAAACACCCATGACAGCGAGGAAACCGTTTGATTAAAACCCTGTCAAAAGCGCAGAAGATGGAACGCGAAAAGTTCCGTATTCCGCGCAGTGTGCAGGACGCCATTCCCATCCGCCGCATTTTTGCAGATGGCATTTTCCAAGTCGGCAACCAGTATTCCAAAACATGGTCGTTCACCGACATTAACTACGCCATCGCCAGCAAAGAGGACAAAACCAGTATGTTCCTTGATTACTCGGAACTGCTGAACGCTCTCGATTCCGGCGCATCGGCTAAAATCACGATTTACAACCGCCGCATCAACAAGGCCGAGTTTGAGCGCAGCGTCCTGTTGCCTGACAAGGCAGACGGTCTTGACGAATACCGCCACGAGTTCAATCAAATGCTGACCGCCCAAGTGACCGGCACCAGCAACAGCATCGTGCGGGAACGCTACTTAACCGTGAGCGTGGTAAAGCGCAATGCAGATGAGGCTCGCAGCTACTTTGCCCGCGTCGGCACGGATCTGGTGACGCACCTTGCCCAGCTTTCCTCGGTGGTAACCGAACTGACACTGAACGAACGACTGCATATTTTCCGCGACTTTTTCAAGGCCGGGGAACAGGCTGCGGCAGAGTTCAACATCCACGAACACGCCAAGCGCGGGCAGCATTTCAAGGATTGGTTCTGCCCCGACAGCATGGAATTTGCCGCCGACCATTTCAAGCTGGATGCCCGTTATGGTCGGGTGCTGTATTTGCAGGACTATGCCAGCTACATCAAGGACAGCTTTGTGTCGGAACTCTGCGACCTTGACCGCGACTTGATGTTATCCATCGACATCCTGCCGGTGCCGACAGACGAAGCCGCCCGGCAGCTGCAAAGCACACTGCTGGGAGTGGAAACGAATGTAGCCAACTGGCAGCGCCGCCAGAATGCAAATAACAATTTTACAGCTACGATTCCCTACGACATGGAACTCCAGCGCAAGGAAACCAAGGAGATGCTCGATGATCTGACCACCCGCGACCAGCGGATGATGTTCGGGCTGGTGACGCTGGTGCATCTGGCAGACAACAAGGAACAGTTGGACAGTGATACCGAAACGCTCTACTCCACGGCGCGTAAGCACCTGTGCCAGCTTTCCACGCTGCGCTGGCAGCAGAAGGACGGGCTGGACACGGTGCTGCCCTATGGGCTGCGGAAAATCCAAGCCCTGCGAACCCTTACCACCGAAAGCACCGCCGTGCTGATTCCGTTCCGCGCACAGGAAATCATGGAGTCGAACGGTCTGTACTATGGGCAGAACGCCGTCAGCAAGAACATGATTGTGGCTGACCGCCGCTTGCTGCTGAACGGCAACAGTTTTCGTTTGGGCGTGTCCGGTTCCGGCAAGAGCATGAGCGCCAAAGAGGAAATCGTGCAGATCGCGCTTTCCACCGAGGATGACATTCTCATTCTCGACCCGGAGTCGGAGTTCGGCTATCTGACCGAAGCCCTTGGCGGTGAAGTCATCCGCATCTCGGCCACGTCCGACACCCACATCAACGCGCTGGACATGGACCGCGCCTACGGCGATGAGCGCAACCCCATCGTCAGCAAGTCGGAGTTTGTGCTGTCGCTGTTCGAGCAGCTCATCGGTGACGGCATGGTGACGGCGAAAGAAAAATCCATCCTTGGTCGCTGCACCGAGCAGGTGTACCTACCCTACATCCGCAACGGCTATAAAGGCACACCTCCCACGCTGCAGGACTTTTACCGTCTGCTCCAAATGCAGCCCGAACCCGAAGCACAGGGGCTGGCGCTATCGTCCGAGTTGTTCATTACCGGCACGCTGAACACCTTTGCCCGGCATACCAATGTGGACACGCAGGCGCGGATCATTGCCTACGACATCCGCGAATTGGGCGAACAGCTTATGCCGCTGGGAATGTTGGTGACGCTGGATGCGATTTACAACCGCGTGATTCAGAACTGGAAAAAGGGGCGCAGAACGTGGATTTTCTGCGACGAGTTTTACATTTTGTTCCGCTACGAGTACAGCGCGAATTTTTTCTACAAGCTGTGGAAACGCATCCGCAAGTACAACGGACTTGTGACCGGGTTGACGCAGAATGTGGACGAGTTGCTGCGCTCCGACACCGCCCGCCTGATGCTGGCCAACTCGGAGTTTCTGGTAATGCTGAACCAGAGCGCCACCGACCGCGCGGAACTGGCGAAGCTGCTGAACATCTCCGACAACCAGTTGGGCTACGTCACCAACGTCCCCGCAGGCTGCGGGCTGATTCGCTGCGCGGGCAACATCGTGCCTTTCACAAATTCTTTTCCCAAGGATACAAAGCTCTATAAATTGATGTCGACCAACCCATCCGAGAAAAAGGAGTAAAGCCATGACATATAAAAATAAAGGACCGCCGAAGCGGTCCGAAGGGGTGCTGCAAACTGGAATACGACGCTATGATATTTCCTTTTCGTCATCTCTCGGTGGCCGAACATAGCGTAGCATTTCTTTTACGCAAGCACCGAATTGCAAGAAATTGGATTTTGCTTCTTTTAGTGTTGTTCCATGATTGGAGTCGCTTGGCTCGTTATCAGAAGTGATGAACGGGTCATTCTCCCAAAAGCAAACGGGACAAATATACCCACAATCTTCATCTGCCGGGACATTGTAGGTAAGAAATCCACAACAAGGACATGGATATTTTTTCATTACGGAGTTTGTTCGCCCCTTTCATTTTGCAAATTTATAGACCTATTTTAATGCTGCCAAATATTGTTTTCCAAATCCCGCAGCCGTCCCTTATAGTCATCTATCAGAGCCTGAACATTTTCCCCCTGCGGGAAGGTCACCAGATAGCCGTTCCCGGCCTCATGAAAACCGATGATTCCCGCAAGCCCTGCCATCTCGGCCACTTTCAGCAGGGTGTGGTAGTCATACTCGGCGGCACTGATATATAAATTCATGGGAGAAACCTCGCGTTTTAAAGATATAGTCCTATTATAGCGACATTCTTTCATAAATGCAAAGAAAATGCTGTATCGTCCAGAATCGGAAGATACAGCATTGCTTTTTTATATGTAATGGTCCTTTAGCCCAATTTGTTGTCTGGCCTTGACCGAGCGATTGCTCTGGCATGGTCTAAGGCGCAGTGTGTAGGTGCGGGATGTTTCCCACGATTGTTTTGATTACGAGACTTATTATAGTGGAGACTTGTGTGCAGAATTTAAAAGCCGTTTGAACGATTTTGAAACTTCTTTTGAAGAAATTATGACAGGGGTGATGCCATGAAAGAGATAAAAGAAAAACCAACCAAGCGTGTGCCGAGAAGCAATGCTGCAGGGAAAATCCCGAAAGCTGCGCTGAAAAAGGCGTGGACAGAAGCCAAGGAGAAAAGCCGAACCAAGCTGCGGGAAAGCATCTCTACGCAGGGGGAAGGCAACTATACCACAGCCCAAGACACTGCGGCGATGCTGACAGATACATCCTATTCTGCCATCAAGCAAAACACCGATTTCACCGTAGAGCAAGGCCGCAAGCTTGCCCTCAAGCAGATAGAAAAGTACCGCGAACGCCGCGCTGCAGAACAAACCGAAACAACCCGCACCCACACCGCCGGTGAGCACAATGTCAGCCCGAAACAGACCGAGCGCGGCACGCTGCCCGATGCAGAGCAACGTCCGCGTTGTGGGGCAGCTTTGCCCCGACAGCGGGCAAAAGAAAAAGCCGTCACCGCCAAGACCGCGCCACAAGATATTCGTGGTGTGACCCAAGGTCAGCGCCAACTGCGAACCGCCGCAAATGAAACTGTGCGGAGCATAACAACCCAAGCACAAATGCAGACCCGTACCCGTCAAGTGCAGCTTGCTATCCAGAAAGCCACCAGCAGCACCCGCAAGACGGCTGTGGCGGTACGCTCGGCAATACGGCATTTTCTTGTCAGCCTGCACAGTCTTGTCGCGGCCATTGCTGCAGGGATTAGCGTGGCACTCAGCATTATTATTGTCATCAGCCTTGTGGCCTTTGTGTCCGGCTCGGCCTATGGCATCTTTTTTGCCGCCAATGCCCCCAACGCCGACACAATTACCGTACAACAGGCAGTAGAAACACTGACAGTAGAATACCGCGACAGGCTGGAAGAAATCTCCGACACCGTACAGCATGACCGCCAAGACATTACAGCCAACGATGACATGTACTACATTCGTTGGCAAGATGTCCTGGCGGTCTTTTCTTCGTATGTTTCGGGAAATGAACAAGGCGCACCCGTTGCGGCACTGACAGAGGAACAGGTGGATAAACTGCGGGAAACTATGTGGGCAATGAACGCAGTGGACTATTCCACCCACCCGGAGTCGATTACCATAGACACTACCGATGAGGACGGCAACCCGACTACCACAGAAATCACCGAAACTGTCCTTGTAATCGAACTGACCCACAAAACACCCAACGAGATGGTGGCAGATTATCATTTCACCACCCGTCAGAACACCTATCTGCAACTTTTACAAGACCCGCAGTATGAGGAACTGTGGGCAGAATTGCTCGGCGGTTTTGCACAGGGCGGTGGAGAACTTATGAGCCCGGACAGCACCCGCATCCCGACAGGCACCCTGCAATGGCCGCTGCCTGTCGCGGGTACGATTACTTCACAGTTCGGTCACCGCGTGGACCCCATCACCGGCGAGGTAAGCTCCCACACCGGCACCGACATTGCCTGTGCCGAGGGCACGCCCATCCTTGCCGCCGCAGATGGAACCGTCACCGTTGCCAACGGTCTTGACAGCTGGGGCGGCAGTTACGGCTACTACATCCAAATCGACCACGGCGGCGGGCCGGAAACGCTGTATGCCCATTGCTCGTCCATCTGCGTCACCACCGGCCAGCAGGTGCAGGCCGGGCAGGTCATCGGTTACGTCGGCCACACCGGGCGAGTCACAGGTAACCATTTGCATCTGGAAGTAAGAATCGACGGCAATCGTGTGGATGCAATGCAATATTTTACAATATAAAATTCAAGAGCGTTTTTGACGGCTGTTGCAACATTGTACAAAAACAGAATCGAAAATAAATGGAAAATGAAGGACTATAAAAATCGTAAAATTGGTTACGCACAAAAAATGCCAAAAACACTGACGTTTTGCACATTCAAATAGCACCTACATGATTGAAATTGAAAGAGAACCATTTCACTGTTTCTTTGTTGATGTAGGTTTCCGGGAGTGTTACGGTTAACACAGAAGTCTACGCATGGAAAACCCATGTACTAACACTATTATCAACAAAACCACTCGACGCACAAATGCCCATCGGTTTCAAAAGCCGAGGGGCATTTGTGTGTTTTATGAAAAAATGAGCGCCTAAAGCGAGGGAGTATTCTTATCATCGTTACTGTCACGCATCTTTTCGAGAACATTTTTAAGTAGTGGGGGAATAGGAGCACCCATCTTTTCGGCATTTTCAAGGATACTGCCTAATTCGGATACAATATACCAAAACAAAACAATTGGTGTGAGCAGCATATCATAATTAAACGGAAGCGTGAGCCCGGAAATATGATTTAATGTCAATCCAAGCAGGATATCTGTCAAGACACTGACAAAAATCATTATAATACTTCCGCATTTATGCCACAACCCCTGCCTAGCTTTGTGGGAACTCCAAACACCATTTTTTATAGCAAGAACAGTGCCGGTTACCCAATCCAGCATCATACAGACGGCATAGAGAACAACAAGCCAGCCAAGCCATCCATGCAATGCGGCCCATAGGCCGATTGCGCCGATGCCGGCGGCCTTTTCGACAGAATCTGTTTGCATATCTTTCGGATTCTCCTTTTATAAGATTTATTATCAAAAGAGAGCAAATTCTGCAAAATGTAAACTCAATTTACATTTTGCAGGATTTGCTCTCTTTACTTTTTGAGCGGCCACTCAAAAAGTAAAAAAGGAGAATCACAAATGGCATACGAATTTAACCACTACTATGAGCTGCAGAATGTGGCAACAGGTAAGTATGTGAATGTTCTGGGCAATCACGAAGATGGTACTGTAAAAAATGGTGAAACAGTCAACCTGTTTAACCGCACCAACAATCCCGATCAGCGCTGGGCGCTGGAAAATTACGGCGGTAATGGCAATGTCCGAATCGTTTTGCAGCGTGGTGAAGGCTGGTACGCGCTGAATTACAACACGCGCAATGCCAACTGCATTGTTTGGCATCTGAACACGGCAGACGATATCGACACGGTTATAGCTGCGGTACAGGTAGAGAGCCTGACTGATACCTACTATCTTAAACTGCGGGATCGGGATACCTATTTAACAGCGGACGGTACAGCACTGAAATGGGCGGCCTACACGGGCGAAAAAGAACAGATGTTTACAATTCTTGAACCCGGAACCAGCAGCGATGGTAGCGATAGTGGTGCTGACTCTGACACGCCTGATTCAAAGTTGGTTACCAAATTTATCCCAGCCTACAAGGACAACTATACTAAAAGCCGCAAAGCGCAGGGCGGCACTATTTCCGAAATCACGATTCACCATTGTGCCAGTATTCTGACGATTGAGGCGTTGGGCGCACTTTGGCAGCGCGAAGGTCGAAAAGGATCTTCCCACTACGGCGTTTCTGAAACGAATATCGGACAGTATGTCCATGAAAGTAATGTGGCATGGACGAACGGCAACTGGGAGGCAAACTGCCGCGCAGTAACAATTGAGACATCTAATAGTGGTGGCGCACCGGAGTGGCCTGTTTCAGATACGACGTTCCAAACGCTGGTTACACTGGTGGCGGATATCGCCCGCCGTAATGGCCTTGGAAAATTGGTTAAGGGTAAAAATCTGACTTGGCACAGTATGTACGCTGCGACGGCATGCCCCGGTCCTTATCTTTCCGGAAAGCTGCAGGAACTGGTAGATAAAGCGAACACGATAAATGGTTTCTGATTTTTTGATTTTAGGGTTTACAAAATTGGTGCAGTAATCTCTTTACTTAGTGAACGTTCACAAAAGCACCTGACGAGGTGCAAGGACAAAATTCAATGAAGGAGTGAAAAAATAATGGCTTACACTTTTGAGCAATCTTACTATTTTCGTCCGTATCGCGGCAACAGCAGTTTTTGGCTGAACCGCTACGGCAATGGCAACATCGCATCTCACCAGAAAGCTACACTGTATACGGCAGCAGGTTCTGCTGATCAGCGTCTTAAAGTTCACAAGGTCAGTGGTGGCTGCCAGCTGCTTTCTGACCTCAACAATGCGTATGGTCTGAACATTTACGGAACCAAAGCAGGGAGTGTTTGTGACTTCTATCCGGTCTCTGGCAACTTTAACGATGCTTTGATTGACCTTTTGACCGTTGACGCAGCTAATAATCTGTACCGCATCAAGATGATCAACCACAACCTGTACCTGACTCCGGCATCCAATTCGAGCGGTGCTGCTCTGACATGGGAAAATGCGTCCAATGCAGACAATCAGATTTGGCAGCTTTGCGCGTCCCAGTCCAGCGGTGGCGGCAGTACGGGTGGCAGTACCACCATTACGATGCCCGTAAATGCAAACCAGAATTATTCCGGAAATAGTTCTTGGATTATCAATTATGGCTGTGCGGTTTGCTGTGGTGTGGACTTGGCATCGTGGAAGAAAAATAAGAGTTACACCATTTCTGATTTTGCGAACTACTATGATGAGACCAATGGCTACTACTGGACTGGTCCGGATAACTTCTCTTGCAGCGATGCCATTTCTCTGGCAAGCCTGAATGAGGCACAGACGATTGAGAAGATTCGCTCTTATGTCAAGAATCATATTCCGGTTGCCTGTCATGCAGTTGGCTCTGGTAATCGTCAGCACTGGTTCGTTGCATATGAACTGACTGGTGAAAGTGGCGGCACTTGGGCAACTGCAGGCATTAAGGTCCTTGATCCGTACAATAGCAATTCTGGCTCTACGGAGGGCCGTCGGGTCACTATTCTTGAAGCTATGCAGACTAGCCATGTGACGCTGGGCGTAGATCGTATCCGTATTCCTAACTAAAGCCTAAATACAAATAGGTAGAAAGCTCCCCGCTTGTAGGTGGAACACCTAACAAGCGGGGAGTTTTTGCGTAAAAATATTTGGAGAAGCGTCATTAAATCGGCGCTTTGAACGATATTTAGTGCATAAAAGAATAGTAGGGCATATTATATGCACATTTTCTATCTCTTGCAAGTGCCATCTTGACACCAAGGCATAGTACTTAACTTGTATTGATAACCATCATCGGTGTAGAGTGTCTCGCCATCGGATCCAGTAAAAAGCTTGTTCATTGTCTCGTCAGGCAAAAAATGAGAATCTTCATCATCAAAGTGATTAAAGTTTACACAGAACCATCGGAAATCGGTAGACAAGGTATCGTTATACGACAAGAAGCATTGGATATAAAGATTGCGCCCATCGCTAAAACAAATATCTCCAAATTGATCTGTGCCAGGGGTACCCACCCAAGGAATTCCATCTTTTGTTAAAGTGTAATGACCACTATCTCCATCTTCCTCAACATAACTTTTATAATCTAATTTTGCATAAGGAACGTCATAAATAGAATCATAGCGTGTAAGAGTATAAGTGTCGGGGGAAACCTGCGTGTCGGAAGGAGATTCGTTTGAGTCAGACGAAGATGTAGACGATGAAATTACATCAGGAGTTGCACTCGGAGAATCCGCTGTAGAGTCGCTGATAGAAATGTCCGAACGGTTGGAAATTTCTGGAGTTGATGGAGCTTCAGAAGAATTACCCCCACTGGAAGAACTGCTCGTAGTTGCAGAAGATGATTCCTGATGATTGCCGTCAGTGGAAATTTGAATGGAGCATGAACAAAGAGAAAGAACAAATAATGTACCAGCTAACAAATAAATCTTTTTTTTCATAATAAGCCTCCATATAGTCGTATGAGTTGAAAAAATTAATAGAAGATACCAAGGCGCTCTTTCAAAACTATTTATGAAAAAGCGGAAAGAAACTTTAAAGAGAGTTGTTGACAGCTATGACGTGACGCCAAAATAGCGTTTCAATTTTGCAATCGCAGTCTTTTTGCATTTGTTTATGGCTTGCCGAGACTTGTTATCTCTGGCGGCAATTTCTTGAATACTGTATTGACGGAAGTAATGGTCATAAATGACATGATACTCTTCGGTACTTAGCGCACGTTTAAGATCAAGCAGCAAGAGGTTATTGTATGTATCGGATTCGCTGAACGTAGTGTCAAACTGCAAAGGATCATAGTCAGTTTGGCTTTCAATCGAAACAGTGGGAAGCTGATGGCGTTTCGCTTTAGAAAGTGCGATATAATGATGATATATTGCCTTGTTGATATAGCTAATAATAGCACCATCTGTGCTCATGGTCAACTTGTCGAGTTGTAAATTCTTGGCAAACGCAAGTAAGAAACATTGAAAATCCGGCAACGCATCCTCTGATTGCAGGAAGAATGCATATTTCTTGAGCAGGGGAGAAAACTTCTCCAAAAGAGCGAGTGCCTGCTCACGGTCACCATTTTGAATATCTTGAATGCAAGTATAAAGAGATGATTTCATTCTCTTCTTCCCCCTTTGAAAGGAAAAAGAGAAAAATCATCTGCAAATGTAAACCGAAATTGAAAATATTTTTGTGTTAAATGTCGAACGATTTAGGTATGCACATTGTTACCGCGTCTGCATCACCGCCGTTCAGCAAGTGTAATACAGGCGGGCCATTGGCTACGTCGGCCACATAGGATGTGCCACGAGAAAACATTTGCATCCAGACGTGTGGATCAACGGTAGCCGTGTAGATGCAATGCAATACTTTTCATTATAATGTGACTCCCATAATGAGCGATTTGCTCTATAGATTTCTTATACAGAAAGCGCATACCCCCGTCCCATTACGGTTTTCAAATCATCCGGGCCTAAATCCAGTTTCTTCCGCAGCTTTGCGATATGCACATCGACCGTCCGCGTTTGAATCGGC
>OIYP01000796.1_pt1 | contig 18815 bp, 16 predicted proteins | sample 1588261 | NCBI WGS metagenome assembly OIYP01 (sample SAMN03283293) | human gut metagenome | biome: human-associated habitat; material: feces | host: Homo sapiens | place: Peru | collected 2012
TAGTGAGCATTTGCCCCAGCTTTCAAATCGACACTTACATACCGAGCAATGTTTTCATCCTTTATGAATTTAGGCAAAGCTTCAGAAAGGGAATTATTGTTATTACCATAATATACAACACACAATTTTATACATACAGAAAAGAAGTTGTCCAAATCATCAACTACTTGGTCAGGCACTTCATGCTTAGGAACCAACGAATAAATATCTTTCATCTTCTGAATTGCCCCCTTAGCAATTGTCATCTTTGAGCTATCAGAATCCGCTTTTGCTATAATTTCAGATAATATCTTCCAGGTCTTCCATTTAATGTAATTAGCAAACTGCTTAACCACATTCTCTTCCTTGGTATTGAACATTCGATAGAACTTATAACACTCTTGCAGAACGTTATCCCAAAAAGGCTTTTGAGTTCGTTCTGAAGCCATCAAAAATGCCAACCATTCATCAAGATTCATCAGATAATATGGCAGAGTAAACTTAACCATACCCTCATCGACATCACCCGCATTAGGCTTATAGAATATCGCATGAATATCATCGTTCAATTCTCTGTTAAAAGCCTTTGGGTATTCGCCATTGGAATCAAACAAGATAACCTTGGAGCCATATGCATGGTTATTCTCTTTACGGAAGACCTCCTGCAAAATGCGAGCAATTGTATTAGATTTTCCGCTACCACTATTACCTAAAACGGCAGTATGAATATTGAAAAGTCTATTGATACTTAATGATATTTTGTAGTTTATCAAACTCTTGCTATAGCCAATATCTATCGAATGATGGATTTTATCATCATCATCTTCTTCAATCTGAGAAGACAGGATTTGCTGCAGATCTTGGAACGTAACAATCTCCACATCACTATACAAGGAAGGGAATATTCCTACACCCATAGCAAACTTCCCAGAAGTAGTTATCGTTCCTATTGGTTTGACGATGAACTCACGAGAGCTATCCAGATTAAATGAAGAAAACATTTTCCCCTCTTGATTGTAATCCAAGATAGCACTGACTTCACACAAGATTTGGTCACCTGTAGCATTGTTCGTCTTCAAATAACTACCAATGTTACCAAAGTAGTAAACCTGTCCATTGATAGATACAGTAGAATGCTTGGTTGTAGCAAACAACCGAACCCTAAACTTATCATATTCTACAGACACTATTTTTCCGATCTTCATAGCTTCATTCTTTAACGGTTACAAACTAGAGTACTCAAACCTTCTTGCTCATTTCTTTGAGACCTTTGACAAAGTCCTTGACAATCTTCTCTTCTTGAGCAAAAGCATTCAAGTTTGGCATCCATTCTCTTACGGTGTAATCAAAAAAATGCATTTGAATATTATCTTTTTCAGAAACAGGATTTTTTACTTCGCCCCAAAGTCGGAATATACGTTTATCATCAATCTTGCATATTGGCTTATCCTCGGCTATATGGTCGATTACCACAAGGTTGAAAGTCGTATTGGTAGCCAATGCTCTATAAATAACGTCGTTCACATGTTCATCGTTAAAGCCATACCCCATCACAAAGAGAACGGTATTAGGCTCTAATAAGCGATGCTGAAACTCTCTAAACAAATCAACATATGGAGCACCGAGACTTTTATTTTGCTTGGTAGGAGTAGGATAAATCAGGATGTTCTTGTCTTCTTTCCATTTAGGATTTGTGTCCTCCATGATACTAAAGAAGTTGGAGTCATCCTTATCATCATCAATCCAATTCACAGAACCATGAATCTTGTAGAAGTACACCATATTCTCCACAGGCTCATACTTGTCAATACTGACATCCATACGCTTTGAATAGGTGTAATTGAACATGGCAGGATTGAAATGTTTCTTTATTCCCCCACTAAACCCGTTCACATAATGGATATTCAGATTATCCATTGCCCTTTCATTAAAGAGGTCATTGTTGGTGGTAAAGACACAGATACGAGATAAATCTTTGTTGCGGAAAGCTATCTTTTGATAGAAGGATTTATAAGTTTCAAGGACTTCAGGAGCTTTACCCTTGGCGAAATCAATATTGATACTTTTAAAGATAATTTCTTCTATGAACTTGATAAGGTCAGAACATTTTTCTTCCCTATATTTATAACCCTCACCAAAACCTTGATAGTAAGCTCTACCTGAGTATAGCACAGAGAGAATCTCTTCCAACTTGTTGTCACAAGCCTTGGCAATCTTGCCGAAACGTTTTTCCATATAATTGCCTTTCAAAGCCTTTTCAACTTTTGCATAAAGCCCTGCCATATTCGGAATCGCAGGACAACTTGTACCAGCACCAAAGAGAAAGCATACATTCTTCATGTTGAAAAACTCCGCAATCTTAGCCTTGACAGCATTCTTACGTTCATTTTCCTTAATATTATTCTCTTCAAGATAATCTGACTGACCTTGAAAGAAATGCAATTCAAGAATATTCTCTTTTATATCCTTGGCTTCACATATTTTATTATTTTTTTCCATCATACATTTCATTTTTTTATTGATTATTTCAATAAAGAGAATACAAATAGAAGAAGCATACAACCAACGAGATTCTCCTTAAAGATTCATGAATGCACAACAAAATATAGCTCTTCATGAACACATCAGAAAGTAAGACTTACCATCTCCAAACCTAGCAGAGAAAACGATTCTACTCTCTTTTTCAAACACCTGCTTGATGTCTTGGATATTTTGAGAAATATCAATTGTATCCATCACATATATTGAGTTAAATGTTTTCCCATTAAATAATTCAATCAAGAGATAATAAATATCTTTCAATTTTATTACTCTAGATATAAAAAGACAAATATTTATATATGATAAGTAACGTCAGCACTATAAGGGAAAAATCTGCAAATTTAAATGAATTTCTCCAATACTTCACTCATTTTCATTGCACTTTTATCCCAAGAATACCGAGATGTATTATGGTATCCTTTTTCTATAAGAGATTGGCGTATGCTTAGTTCACTTATTAACATTTTCATATCATCAACCAAAGAATCAATATCCCATGGGTTACAATAAAGTACACTATCACCAAAAACTTCAGGCAAACAACTTGCCTTAGCACATATTGCAGGACAACCACATGCCTGAGCCTCTAATGGTGGTATGCCAAAGCCCTCATAAAGAGAAGGGAAGATGAAGGCAGTAGCATTACTATAATATCTAATTAATTCTTCGTCACTTACACGACCAAGAATCTTTATTTTTTTATTTTCAGTGTATTTTGAAACGTCAATAGTTTTAAAGCTCTTTGATTTCAAATCACCAATAATAAACAGTTCAACATTTCTATCATGCAGAGAAAATCTCTTAAAGGCTTCTAAGATATATATGAAATTCTTATTCTCTTTTACAGAAGAAACTGCCATAAAGTATTTTTTTCCGAATAGAGACTTATCTTCATTTTTACTAAACTCTTTTGAAACTGCATTATAAACTACAGATATATTATCTTTGTTAACGTGATAGAAGTTAGATATTTCATCTTTAGAAAACTCACTAACAGTAAAGATATGCTTTGAGGTTCTAATGACTAAAGGAATTAATATTCTGTATAGAAGAACAAAACTCCTAGAAAATGTATGAGGATAACGAATATAGGTGATATCGTGTATAGTTGTTACTTTATTACGATAAAAAACTGGTGCCGTATTTGAGAGGTTTACTAATAAAGGAGAACCATTTTTTTTCAAAAATTTAGGTAAGTCCCATTGTTCCCATAAATGACCAGTATGTGTTCCTATAACCTTTGCACCTAATTCATTAGCAACATGCTCATGAAGAATACCTGGAGGACAAGCAAACAATATATTTTCACCATAAATAGTTTTCAAACTTTTGCATAATTCAATAGCATACCTTTGAACACCTGTCAATTTCTGAGAAAGAAATCTTGAATTTACAATAATCATAATTACTTAGTTATAATTTTATATAAGTATACTTTCCGTTACCGAACAAATTTAGAAGCCACTTAACAAGTACCTTGAGACGATATTTTACCTTTTCAGAGACAGTATTATATCTGTGGATTAAAGGACAATCCTTCCAAGGCGTCATTGCTAAATACATCAGATATAAATAACGATACGGATGATTACACTCAATATGCCATGGCTTTCTTGTACCAGTAAAATGAATAATAACAGGGTGCAAGAGTGCATTTTGCAATTGATCTACATATATTTTATGCAGCGAAGGCTGTTTCATAAAGAAACATTCCATCATATTATATTTTAAAGGAAAAACACTCTTCTTGTCATGAAGCAAAGCATTTAATACATCCTGATCATGATAGACTATTTTATCAATATGAGAACGAAGAAATTTGAATGCCAAATCTGAAAAATTCATTTTTCTCCAATAAGCTAAATTGATTAATAACACACCTGAATTTATGTATCCATCGAGTTTGTTATAACCTAATCTATCAGAATAATCTGTAGAGACGTCAGGCTTATCGTATAAAGCATATACTGCAACTTTACTGATATCTGTATCGTAAAACTCTTTAAGGGAAGCATTCACTATAATATCGCAATCTAAATATAAAACCTTGTTTACTTCGTCAGGAAGAAGCACATCGCTAAGAAGCCTATAATAAGCACTAAGACCTATATGTTTAAACTTAGAACCTCCATAAGGTAAATTACGAAATTTATCATTATCTACATTGACAAAAACAATATGTTGATTATAATCTTTTGCTAACTTAAGAAACTTTTGGTGATTAGCATTATCAACATAGTCTGTCAACGCATAAACAGTAATGGCAATATCTTTATTGTTTTCAAACAAAGATGCTAACATAACTCCTGCATATGGAGAATATTTATTATCAAAAGAACAAACGATATTCATATGTACAATTTTATATTTGTATCCAATCCGAAGGATATAAATTAGGTTGTTGCTGTATTTGAGAAGTTAACTTAAACCATTCTTTCGGAGCTATTACCATTTTATCTGGATTATCATTAAGCCAAGCCCCCCACCAACTATACGTACTATTTGCAATAATGTTATGTTTTGCACATGACATTAGCTGCATATCAAAATGATTCCCATAGCCAACCGTTGGATTCCAGTCGACAAGGGTATAATCTATGCCATTCAAATAGTCATTAACCACAGAAGGAACATCTGTAAATACATAAAATTTAGGATTACTAAGTTTTTCAACACATAATCCAATCGCTTTTTGATAATAATCCACAGGGCAAGTTCCTATAAATTGAGCCCATGTAGCATACCCATCTCCTTTTCTAATATGTATAGCAACAGATTCACATTTTTTTAGTTCATGCACTAAAGACTGATTCTGAGAATCTTTAAAGTCTGAAAATGTAAAATTTCTCTTTAATATTCTGCTATCTTTTGGCAAATATTCAAGATTTTGAAAAGAACCTATCATATAGGTTTCCTTTTTAATTGAATTTAAAAAAGAACTATCATAATCAAATCCATGAGTTATAGAGTATCTCTCTCCAGTAAAGAAAGGTAACCTTCTTAGAATTTTACCTTTAAAAGAGTTATCCCCCCCAAAATGATACATACCTTTTGGCATTCTGTTCAACTCAAGTTTTGGGAAAACTCTATTTAGGGACAAATCATCATGTTCAAACTCAATACTTGCCGAGAAATCATCAAAAAGGACATTATAGCCCTTTTCTTTTAACGACAGTCCAAAAGCAAGATGAAACATTTTATTTGCTAATCCTCCTGCTACATATACAACATAATCTTTATTCATTTATTTTTCTTATTACTTTACAAGGATTGCCAGCAGCGATAGAATCCTGAGGGATGTCTGAAACAACAACACTTCCAGCTCCAATTACAGATCTATCACCAATATGGACACCCTTTAAAATGATACATTTTGTTCCAATTAATACATCATTGCCAACAACGACTTCTTTTGAGTTAGCATTGTGTCGATCATCGTTATCTCTAAATATTCTTCTATCTAAAAAATTTATCGAATGAGCATCACTATCTATAATAATAGTGTCTCCACCTATTTTTACATCATTACCTATAACAATTCTATTTCTTGCCCAAATACAGGGAGAGGAAACGTGAACATGGTTACCAATTGTTATATTTGCATAATGATCAGCAACAATTGCTCCTCTTACATTTCTGCAAAGTGGATTATATCCCCCCCCACTTGTCAGTAAGAAATTATCACCAATACTGATACATCCTTCATTTCTAAGATAGACAGAATTAAATAAATTGCAGTTATTTCCATACTTAATTCTATGACTATAGAGACGGATTCTATTTAGAAAAATCCAAAAATTTCTGCTAATAATGAGGAAACATTTATTTATTATCTTTAGAATCATAATAATATATAACTATTTAATATCTTTATTAAAGACCTTTCGCAATTGATTATCAAGCTTGAATGCTACATTGCCAAATTCAATAGATTTCAAATGCTCTTCAATAGATGTTTGAAAAACAGATATTGGAGTGCGGTATGCTTCGTTCAAAACCATACTATAAGATGAAAGATTATGTGGTTCATACAAAAAACCAATTTGATTTTCTTTCATATAATATGAATATGGATCATAATTAGGAGCTATTATAGGTGTCATGTGTGACAAAGCTTCTTCCAATGTACCATTCGTAATGCAACAGGAACTTTTTTCATCTGCAAAAACAACATAATCTGCTTCACTGAAATATTTCTCAAAATCTTTATCATTTATATAACAGTTTTTTCTAATTATATTTTTAACACCTTTAATTGCAGATTCAATCTGCTGTTCATAATCTTCATTTTTACAAAAACCAATTATCTTTAATACCGCATTAGATAAATTGGCTCTTTTAAATGCTTCTATTGTTAATAGGACATTTTTTTCAATGCGTAAAGAACCAATAACCAGAAATACTTTAACCCCTTTTGATTTCTTTTCTACCTTTACAAGAGGGTATGTATAAGGTCTTTCTTCTCTAATTATTATTCGATTCTCAGGTACCCCAAGACTAATAAATTCTTTCATAATTATAGGGTTTGAGACAAATAACATTTGCTTATCATTTTTAAGAAAAGATCTTTTAAAAAATGCCAAATATGGAGCTTGAAATAATAATTCAGAATGTATTTGTTTCCAAAAAGAATGCATTCTATCACTTCTTAGCCCCCAATAAAAACAAGGCTTATTCATTTTTAAAAAAGATGTAGTTGGGAAAAAAAGATATGAACCAACATAAAAGGAATCTGCTTTGTCTTTAATTTCCATACTAACATTCTTCATATATATATATTGCTGATAAAGATATTTTAAAGTTGAAAATATCCTAGATATTTTACTTTGTCTTTTAAATATAAATTTATCATCAGGGACTTTACCTTTAAAATTTAATGATAGAACAGATACCCCATCAATGGAAATATTGCCTAAATCATTATATATATCTAATATAGCTACCTTCCAACCTGCCTTCTTAAGTAACTTAGCTATAATTAAAACATCTTTTCGGTGATTATATGCCGAATGTAAATGTTCAAAAAGAATTAAATCATATTTCATTTTGTCAATTTTAATTTTACAAGTTTTATCATTTGTGAATTGTTCAATAGTCTATATTTGGGAACATAGCATATATATACACAATACAAGAAAATAAAGTATCTAATAGATAGCGACATGTTTGAACTTGCAGTGTTGAAATAAAAAATCCAAACCAATCCATACAAAGCCAACATTCGAACGACAAAATTATTCGAACAAAATAGCCCTTTCAATAATCCAGGAATCACGAATAAAAAAAATATAACTACATAAATCCAACCTCCTTTTAAAACCATATTAAGATAACCAGTTTCAATTCCTGTTCTATTTGACAAGTCCAAAAAAAAGCTCTTATATGAACCGGAAAGTCCTCGACCAATAATAAGATCATTACTATTTCCTAAATCTGCCAGAAGTTCATTTTGCGTTTCTGTTCTCGTATCATCCAAAAATCTATCATATAAAAAACCAAAATACTGTTCACCATAAGCCATTACAAGATACGATAATATATAAAAAAATACTAAGACAAGCACTATAAATCTTGCTTTTTTACTTGCAAAATATTTGATATGAATAAAAGCATATACTGTATATGTAACTAAATATAGCAACAGAATTCCACGCCTACCTAATAATGCAGCAACAACAATAGTAATTACAGCAAAAATGTTTACCATCTGTCGCTTCCTTTTCGATAGAAGATTTTGAAATAATAATAAAAAGATTAAGCCTCCACCTAAATAGGTATGTAGACTTTCAAATATTGTATGAGCATGCACCATTTCACCTTGAAAAAATAATGCCTGAATTGAATTTGCCTTAAATAACAATAATAGACCATAAAGAAAAGTACAAATCAATGAATATTTCAATATATCATTTAAATGAGATGGTAATGCATACTGCTTGACTATCAATAGCAATATCATACACGATATTCCTTGATTATCCACTATTGTAAGATCTATTTGAGATAGAGAATCACCTATATTGTTGCATATTATAAATAAATACCAAACAATCAGAGCAAGCAATAAAAAAGAAGCATAGCAGTCTTTTTGATAAAGACTTTTTATATTGATATACATATATATATACCAAACAAAAACAAATTCCATTACATGACATATATGTGGACTTAGTATATCGGTAAAAGCAAAAACAACACACAAATTATAACCCAATATGGCATATAATAAATGCTTAAATCTAGAATGTTGAATATATTGTTCCATACTATTTTATATATTATTTTCCTAAGAAATAAGTTGATAGATAATAATTTTTACGAATGAGTTTTACTATACCAAAACTTAGTATCAGTACAATTCCCGAAACTATAGGAGCAATTATAAAACTAAAGCTATTTATATCATAAGCTCCGAAAGTGCATACCTTCTTAAGAATTCTTTCAAGAATTATAGCTTGCAAGAAGTATATACCCAAAGTTTCTTGTCCTATGTGAGCCAATCTAGCGATTATTACAGAATGGTGATTATTCAATAAAATATATAGAATTCCAAATACGAAGAAAGCACCAGTTATACCAACAGAGACCCTATATAACTCTTTCTCAAGACCTAACATCGAATAAGTCGAAGGATGCATTATCCATTTATGAAGCTGAAATGGAATATAAGTTCCATAATCATCACTCCAAAATTGCAATAAGAATAGATATATAAGACATGAAGATGCAACATATATAAGGAATAACCTATTATCACACAACTTGCGATTGTGTATATAATATCCAAATAAGAAACTTGGAAGCATCTCTGCTATACCCCAAAAATTCCTAACATGTATTACAATAAAGATGAACACTAATGCCAGCCATAAGCTGTAGGATCGAATTCTAAAGAATAAAGCACCTAGCAGGAAACAAAGAAACAATGATTTTGGAAACCAGATATCATAAATAAATGTCTCAAAATAGTTCATTGTGCCCCCCCATAATTTACATATACCATATTCTGTCACGACACATAAGCCAGAAACTACAAATGCAGGAACTATTAATTGTTTTACTTTCTTTTGTAGAATTTCTGCAAATGAAAGTTTCATAGCTGATGGCGAAAAATATCCAGATACCATCATAAATAAAGGCATATGGAAAGAATAGATATATAAAAAAACAGGCTTATTTCTACCACAACCAATTACCGGATACAAAGATTGCATACAATGCCCCCACAAAACAAGAAAAATTGCAAACAATTTGATTATATCAAAAGCCAATATACGTCTATTACTCATGGTGTAATTCTTTTATCATATAATCCTTAAATTCATCAGCAAAGCGATTCAGATTATAAGTAATCCTTGAATATTCAGCACATTGAATACTCTTCGCTTCAATTTCATTATAGCTAAGAGATTCTATCCACTCTAAAGATTTATGAATTGCCGTAACAGATAAATCTTCCAACATATAACCATATTTACTAATTTCATCAAATGCAGCCCAACGAGACACAATTGGAATAACCCCAAGATACATAGAATTTATAACAGAACCTGGCATACCTTCTGTACAAGAAGGATAAATCAAGAAATTGCATTTCTCACATATTTTTGCAAAATTAGATGAATTCACATTTAAGAAACCATAATATTTAACATTTTGATATTTAGAGAATATTTCTCGAAACTCATCACAAACATTGCCAACTATATGCAAATAGTATTTTGAATTTCCTAAAGCCTCAAGAAACAAATCTAGTCCTTTAAGTATCTCGCCACCTCCTCCAATCCATAGGATATCGCAACGATTTGAATAATCTTTATCCTGAGAAAAGAAATCAACCTTCATGGTTGATGATTGATGAATCGTGGTAATCTTATTTTTTATTTGTAAAGGATATGTATCTATTGTATATTTTGAACCTATTTGCAAAATTTTATCTACTTTTGAGAGAAATTCTCTTTCTTGAACTAAACGCTGATAAGGATAATTACTATGCCATTTTTTATTAAATTCATCAGTACGCTTACGTATCATTGAATTCTGATGGCCGCTATATGCTCCTGTTGCATAATATATTTTTAATGCATGAGGATTCTGTTCGCAAGCAGCTATAAATCCTGGTTCCAACCCAAAAATGACATCAAATTTAATTGATGGAATATTCTCATTCATAAAATTCGAGCAATATACATTATATCCTATCTCATTAAAAGTTTTAATGATTACTTTCATTTCTCTATGAGACTGATGGGCATTTAGATATGCATCGTCAAAACGAAAATATATAGCTTCTGGAATATACGAAACATATATCCAAGGAGCTTCGTTACTAATCTTAGAAATATAACTAGAAGTTATACCAAAACTTCTAAGTATCTTCTTTATAACTTTATATATTAATATTTTCAGAGTCATTGCAAATTTTTCTTTTTATAAATGTTTTTATATAATTTCGCTCTCTAGTTTCAAGCCCAAATACATAGATAACCACTACCATACAGATAGCACTTTCTATACAGAAGATTATAAAACTTAAAAGTGTATTAGCTACAAAATAGTACAATAAAGAATCCAACAAGATACTTAATAAAGACACTTTAACTATTGGATATAAAATAAATTTAAAGACCCGTATTAAAGGTAATTTAATAGCAGTACTTGAAATGTATATTCTTACTAATACTACAAGTATAGTACCTCCCAAATAGAATACAAACAATTGAACAGGATTACAACCTAAAGATAAAGCTATCCAACAAATGGGCAATATTAAAAGCTTAATAATACCAACAACAGATTGAAAGCGTTTAATTTTTCCCGTAGCCCCAATCGCCGTAACAAAAGGATTTGATATTCCATCTATAATGCACGATAAAAGGATTAGCTTAAGAAACACAGCGGTATATTGAGGTACTTCGACCAACCATAAACTTAATACATAATCAATCGTATATATTAAAGGAATAGACAAAAATAGCATAACATATGTAGAATACTTCGCACTAGCATATATTAAACTATACATGCTTTCAAAAGATTTTGAGGCATATTGCTTAGTAATTTGAGGATTGAATGCTGTCTGAAGATTCCCCCTAAACTGATCTACAGCACCCTGAATTTGTACAGCAATACCTCGTGCTGCATTAACCACAGGGGTAAAGAAGCTATTTATCATCATATTTATTCCTTGCATAACAAAGACATCAGCTATAGTTACAAATAATGTCCATCCAGAAAAAGAACCCATTTCCTTTAATAGAGGATAAGATAGTTTAACCTTAAATACGTGAATGCATTCCTGAAACTGTAGTCTACCATATATTATATAAGAGATTAAAACTATTACATTACATATAAGTATTAACGCTGCATAAAAGACAAGATGATCAATAGGAGATATAGATATAAGAAAAGCCACTCCTATTTTCAACAGTGCCTCTACAATAGATAAATATGCAAAAAAAGACATTTTTTCATGTGCGATTACATCACTATAATAAGGCATGTATAGAGTTGACACGCAACATGAAAGAAGAGAGATTTGAAATGTCCAAAAAGAAGCATATAGTCTGTCTTCAGGCACATTCAAAACATTCCAAATATAATAACTTCCTAATGTTTCACCAAAAAATACTGTTAATATAACTATTATAATTGCTATAACTGATGCTGTCTTAAATGAAGTATTTAAACTTTCTTGATTACTTTGTCCCAAATCATACGCAAAATATCGATAATTAGCAGAAGACATTGCTGTTTGGAAGAAAGTAAACAAAGATACTATACTACCTACAACATTATATATACCATAATCTTCAATTCCAAGATTCTTAAGGACAATTCTTGTAGTAAATAAAGACACTAACAGAATAACAAACATTCTTATATATAAGAATGTTGTATTCTTTGCTAAACTCGCCTTCTTATTCATTATGAAATATAAATAAATTTAAAATGATAAAGTGCTTTGACTTTATAGTCATTCACTTCTACTTAATACAATTTACAAATTATTCAGCTTCGTGACCATCAACCAAACAGATGCTTTAAACAAACTATTTTTTATGGACCGATGATGCTTGGACCATTATTATAGAATTTAGACTACGAAATAGTTAAATCACTCTTTTATAAACATCAATATATTGTTGAGATGTTCTATCCCAAGAAAATAACTTTAATTGTTCATAGCCTTGTTGTATTACAGAACTACGCTCTTTTAAGCTAAGTCCCTCTATCATTTCCAGCTTATTTGCTATATCGGATGTTTTATTATCTGAATTAAAATAAAACGCTGCTTTGCCTCCTATTTCTGGATGACATGTTCCATTATATAGTAGAACAGGACAACCATATTGAAATGCCTCAATAGTAGGCAATCCAAAACCTTCACTCAAAGAGGGAAAGACAAAACATAAAGCGTTAGAATACAAGCTAATCATCTCTTCGTCAGATGCAAAAATTGTTTTAACTCTCCCTTCTAAATCTAATGATTTAATTAGAAGTTGTTCCGTTAAGCTCAAATCTCGCCCTGTACATACTACTTGTATATCAGTATATTTGTGCAAAAAAGAAGCCGCTTCAGAAATAAAAAAGTTGAAATTCTTATATCCATCACGTAAACCTACAAATAGTATATATCTAAAATCAAATAATGATTGCATGTCATATTTCATTTCGGAATTACAATCAGCACCCCAATGTATTACAGTTATATTATCCTCAGGAATACTCCAACGATTTATGACATCATTTTTCGTACATAGACTAGGAACAATGATATGACTAGCCTTTGGAACTAAAACCTTCCTCATTTTAGTTTGAAAATCATTGCGATTAAAAAACTGAGGATAATTTTCAGGTGTTAAATCATGAACAGTGAGAACGAAAGGTTTATTTCTCAAGAAAGGAAGAAAATAATCAGAAAAATATGTAGGATGAAATACGTCAAAATCCTGCTTCTTTAATAAAAGCTCGCTATTATGTAGATTTCTACTTTCTACCGATGAAATCATATTGTATTTACACAATAAATCATACAATCTATTTTTCCCTTTGAATTCCAAGCCTTTTAAGAAATCCTCACGTTTTTTTGAGAGGATTTTGGTCGATTCATTTTTTAAAGAATAACTATCCAAGTATATATTATCACTCTCCTTAAGAGCAATTTCATACTTAATTTCTTCTGGGAAACGAGCTAATATTTGAGCAAAGCCACGAGATATACCTCCAACTTTTTGCATTTCAAATATTTGATGATCATATAATACTTTCATAAAAAATATGCTTTTACTGTTTAAAAATATAATAATGTAAGATATGAGCCATTGTCAATGACAGCAATAGTGACATAATAAACAACATAACTATATCATCAACAAATGGCTTCAGAGCCAATAACAAAACAAAATGTACTAAATAAAATGGGTATGAAATATCACCCAACCAATCTAATATTCTATTTTTAATATAACTATTACGATAATAACATATAGTCACTATACAAGAAGCTCCAAAGGACTGACTCAAAGTATAATAGAAATTTTCAATTCCATTAAATTCATTACGAATATTCAAAAGAAACAAGGATAAACAGAAGAGTAAATACTGCACTTTTGTCTTATCCAAAATTCTTGAAATTAACATCAAATTCTTTCGCATACACGAAGCTATCAAAAAAGGTAAAAGTGATGTAATTATAGCAAATTCATAGAACAAAGGAAATATTAGTACAATAAATAACAGATACCATGTAGTTCTATTCAAGAACATAATAAGCCATGGCAGAATAATTAGAGCTTTTGCTAATGATATAAGATACCAAGTTGGTGGATTTAACAAATCTGGATCATGAGGTGGTAAAATTAAGGCCTGCTTAAAAAATTCCACGTAACCAACATCGTTAACCCAAAAATGATTCGACCAGTCAGTAAACAATTCATGATTATACTCTATATGTAAATTACAGCAAATTAAAGCAAAAATTAGGACAACTATATGGGGGGGCAATATTTTTTTGCTTTTTTTCGCCAAGCCACATAAATAACTTTTTACAGAAATAGCATTTTCGCTGTACAAGAAAAAACCAGTAATGGCAAAAAACACATAAACTGCACACTGTCCATCATACAAAATATGCCAAATAGTAGGTTGAGTTTTCTCAAAGATAATATTGGGCATCATTCCTAAAACATGACCTAAATAAACTATAATTGCACATATTCCTCTTAAATGATGAATACCTCTATTCATATATCTTTAATCTTCTAAGTTTTTCTAATACATACAGTTTTTTTTACACTATCCTCAATTTCTACCTTATGCATCCACCCTAAAACATGGAGCTTATCCTCTGCCTTTTGTTCGGTTGGGTCGAGTCCTTTATGAGAACTGTCCATCAGGTTATGATAGCCACTCTTATCGTGGTTACTCCAGATAGCAGAACCCACGGGTCCGTGGTGTCCTGCAATATAAATCTTTGCGTTTTTATCTAAACTCATTTTTTTCTTGTTTTAATTCATCTTTTCCGTGTTGCAGCATAACCGCCAATCACGACATAACATACGAGCGGTATAAGAAAGGCTATCGCCATACTACCTGTGGTATCAGCTATATATCCCATCAGTACCGGAGCTATCGCTCCTCCCACTATCGTCATGATGAGCAAGGAAGAGGCTAACTTGGTCTGGGTTCCCGCATCTCTTAATGCTAAAGAGAAAATCGTTGGGAACATGATGCTCTCTCCCAAATACAAGGCGAAGAATGCAATGAGGGATAAGGTTCCACTACATACCACCACTACCAATGTGGCGATAAATGTAAGGATGGCACAGGCTAGAAGTACCAGTTTCGGCTGGATATAATTCATAATGACACCACCAGCTAATCTTCCAATAAAAAATAATCCCATTCCGCCAAAAGCGAGATAGAGACTAGCAGTCTGCTTCTCTATATGAATGCTCTCCTCGGCATAGTTGATGAAGAAACTGTTCACTCCCGTCTGGGCAGCCACATAGAGGAACAAGGTAAGCATACCAAAACCGAACGCCATCACATGCATCGATTTCTCTTCTGCCTTCTCATTCGTATCTGCTTCATGTGCTCTCCTTGGGTCTGGCAATGTAATTCTTGACAGAATCAATGCCACTGAAAGCACAAAGATACCCACCAGGGCATAAGGAATGGCTATGTTGACACCAGAAAACAGCAGTTGTCCGCCAACCAGTGGTCCCACTATCCAACCAATGCCATTGAGCGATTGCGACAGGTTGATTCTACTCTCCGCCTTATCGGGATGTCCCAATACCGTGGTATAAGGATTGGCACTCGTTTCCAAACAGGTTAAGCCGCACCCTATCACGAATAAAGACAATACGAAGAAATAAAAACTGTTGATTTCACTTCCCGGTATGAACATCAGGGAACCGATGCCAAAAAGAACCAGACCGGTTATCACTCCTCTGCGGTATCCCCACTTCTGGATAATCTTTCCGGCTGGCAGAGCCATCAGGAAATAGGCACCATAAACAGCTGCCTGCGTCAGTGCCGACATCGTCTTGCAGATATGGAAGGATTCCTGAAAATGAGGATTTAGGACTTCCAGGATGCCATGGGCAAAGCCCCACATGAAGAAGAGGCTGCTGATAATGAGGAAGGGAACGAGATAGTTATGCCCTTCGTATCTGAAGATGGATGGCTTCATCATGATTCTCTGCAAATTCCTTACTATCCTTTACAACCAGGGCAAGATAGCCACCGCCACCTGCGCCCGGCATCTTCCATGCCAGCACATCATCGAGAGCACTGTAATGATCAATCATCGACTGCACACTCGCCTCCGGTTCTATCACTCCATTGATAGACGGATTCACCATACCTGGGAACATGGCTATCTGGGCTTCGAAGGATGCCTTGTATGCTGCTACAAAAGCATCAAGGTTGCGCACCAAAATAGCACTCCAGCATGCATCTGCAGCATCTGCTAAAGCCTTCACCTTTGCAGGACTAATATCCTTGCCTTCTACGACACTGCATCCTGGACGTCTCGGTTCCATCGGTATCATCACCAAGTGATCTTCGAGGAAACGGAGGGTCATCTCGTCCTGAATACTTTCTATCTTCTCTGGCCAGAAATTATTGTTGTAATAATGACGCACCAAGCCAGGAACACAAATACCTATGGAATCCTGGGCACCTGAAATGATGCCATCGTGTCGCTCTGGGTTATTCTCAAAACAGAATACCAATCGGGCGAGCATCTCCGGATCCATCTTCGGCAACTTCACCGGCCATATCTTCTGAATCATCTTACGGGTAGAGGTAGACAGACCGCAGCGGTCGCGCACCTCAAAGGTCGGTTCCAGCGAGATGGTAATCGCCCATCCCGGATGATACATGCTTACATAAGGCTGATCAATCCATGTACCCGCTAAATCCAGACGGGTAGGAATACCCGCATCTTGTGCCGTATTATCAGAAGCAGTCGATAAAGCCTTCTTCAAATCGGATGAGGAACGTGCCTTCAAGCCTTCATGAGGTGTGCGCTGAAGTTCAATATACTCGATGCCTCGCTCAGCACATATCCTGCGCTTCTCTTCAGAACCGCCTTCTGCATTTACAACAAACACATCAGGCTTTACTTTATCAAGTGTTGGGAGAAAGTCGATAACTCCACTTCCTTCATTGATATAGGCATTCTTTACCGCCTTGATATTCTTGACCATGAAGAGTCGTTCTTCCTGAGGGAACATAGGCTTGCGATGTTTATACTCTAGATAAGTAGCATCTGAGCCAATGCCCACATACAGGTCACCATAACGTGATGCCTGCTGGAAAAACTCTACATGACCAGAGTGGAGTAAGTCGTAACATCCACTTACAAATACTTTCTTTGCCATTATATATTAATCAAATTTCTCTAAACTTCATAACTTGTAATTAATCACTAATAATTAATCACTATTTAACGATTCCCTTTTCCAAGTATTCTACGAGGTTGCAGCGAACCTTCTCGCCAGCATCCTCAGCAGCCACCTTCGCCATATCGCTCTCTACCATAATCTTGACGAGATCTTCGAAAGAGGTGGTGTTTGGATTCCAGCCGAGTTTAGCCTTTGCCTTTGTTGGGTCACCCCAGAGGTTCACCACGTCGGTAGGACGATAGAAATCAGGAGAAACCTCAACGAGAGTCTTGCCGATAAGCTCCTCAGGACCCTCAACGCAGATACCCTTCTCGTTCTCATTCTTGCCTTCTCACTTCAGTTCGATGCCGACGTGGTGGAAAGACAACTGGGCGAACTCACGAACTGAGTGCTGCTTACCTGTTGCAATCACGAAATCCTCAGGCTTCTCTGCCTGGAGAATCAACCACATACACTCTACGTAATCCTTGGCATAACCCCAGTCACGGAGAGAATCCAGGTTACCGAGATAAAGCTTGCTCTGCTTGCCCTGCTTGATACGGGCTGCAGCCAATGTAATCTTGCGGGTTACGAAAGTCTCACCACGGCGCTCACTCTCGTGATTGAAGAGAATACCCGAGCAGCAGAACATATTGTATGCCTCACGATACTCCTTGACAATCCAGAAGCCATACTGCTTGGCTACTGCGTATGGAGAATAAGGATGGAATGGAGTGTTCTCGTTCTGAGGAACCTCCTCTACCTTACCGTAAAGCTCTGATGTTGAAGCCTGATACATGCGGCAAGTCTTCTCCAGACCGCACTGTCGGATAGCCTCCAGGATACGGAGCACACCCGTGGCGTCAACATCGGCAGTAAACTCAGGAGAGTCGAAACTTACCTGTACGTGACTCTGCGCTGCAAGATTATAAACCTCTGTTGGCTTCACCTTATTCATTACCTGGATGATGCTCATAGAGTCACCGAGGTCGGCATAGTGAAGATGGAAGTTTGGCTTACCTTCCAAGTGAGCGATGCGCTCACGGAAATCAGTAGATGAACGACGGATGGTTCCGTGAACATCATAACCTTTTTCCAATAACAACTCAGCCAAGTATGATCCATCCTGACCTGTAATACCTGTGATAAGGGCTACTTTTCTATTATCCATGAAAATTTTGATTGATATTAATAAAAATATGTGTTGATTTTAATACCTATTGGTATAAACAGTTTTGGAAAAGTTGAATTATTTTCCGAATTCCTTGATTCTCTGTTCTTCTTTCAATGAGCAAACAAGCAGTTGCCCATTCTTCTCGGCTACGATATAGCCATCCAAGCCTTGAACTACCACCTTGCTTTCATCGGCTGCATGAACCACGCAGTTCTTGCATT
>OIYP01000797.1_pt1 | contig 18802 bp, 16 predicted proteins | sample 1588261 | NCBI WGS metagenome assembly OIYP01 (sample SAMN03283293) | human gut metagenome | biome: human-associated habitat; material: feces | host: Homo sapiens | place: Peru | collected 2012
ACTCGGCGAGTGTCAGCCTCGATACGCACGCGCAGCCTCAGACGCTCCTCGATGAGATCCTGCTCCAGCGCCGCATCGAGCTCTGGGGCGAGGGCTTCAGCTTCTACGACCACGTGCGCCTGCGCCAGGATCTCGTGCGCAACTATGAGGGCAGCAACGAGCCCGCCGGCTCACGGCCCACAGACGGTGTCATCCCCTACACGAGCTACAAGTGGACCTACCAGATTCCGAAGTCGGAGATCAACGACAACGAGGAAATCTCCGCCGACCAGCAGAATCCGCTTCAATAAGACAACACCAGCCAGCGGCGGCACCGCCCGCGCGGACAGCCGCCGCCGGCAACCATAACCCAGAAACAAACAGCAACCATGAACAGCAGCAATATCTTCAAAGCCTTGCTCCTGTGCCTGTCACTGACAGCACTGGCCTCCTGCGGCGAAGACCTTGACAAGGCCGACTACGACAAGGCTGTCAACGCAGCCGCCCTGCCGACCGTCGTCACCGGCGACGTGACCGTCTACGGCGTCGCCGCCGAGGCCACCTTGACCGTCACCCCGGCTGAGGGCACCACCGTTCTCGAACAGGGCTTCATCGTCGCCGATAAGCCCGACGCCGCCCTGGCCGACTCGACAAACAAAATCATCAATGTCACCGCCGAACCGGGCACGCCGGCCACAGTGGCCATCACCGGACTGACCGTAGGCGAGACCTACTACGTCAAGGCCTTCGCCTATGTCGAAGGTGGCATCGCCTACGGTGAGACGAAGACCGTCACCGCCACCGGCGACTATGAGCGCGTCACGGACTACGCCACGGACTTCGCCGACATGAACGGCGCGGACATCAGCCACTTCACCACCGTCAAACTGGGCAGCACGGTCAATCCGTTCACGCCCGTGTCGCTCTCCATCGTGGGGCTCAACCAATGGGGCTTCTCGGGTTCGGCGCTCGCACCGTCGCTCTTCACGACCGGCACACCCAGCATCGCCTCGCGCGATGAGAACAACCTGCTCTCCTTCAAGGCCGACCTGACCGGCAAGGCCTTCAGCGCCGTCACCGTAGAGGGCCTCAACATGGCCGCGCTCCTCGGCACGAGTTATGCCACGAAGCCGGGCGACTTCGAGGTGCTGGTATCCGCTGAGCCCATCACGGACGAGGCCGGACTGGCCGCCGCCACGGTCATCGGGAAGAGCAAGTTCTCCACCGACCCGCAGGACGCCACCTTCGAGTTCTTCACCGTCACGGGCGACATCCCCATCTCCTACACCGGTACGTGCTACATCACGATTCACAATCACTCTGTCTATGGCACCGCCGCAGACAATCTCGGTGTCGTCATCACGGGCTTCAGCCTCAACTCGCTCCACAAGAAGGCCAACTGACGCCTTCAGGCGCTGAGCCACATTGCAACCGCCGTCCCCCAGCAGGCCAACAGGCCCGCAGGGGGACGGCTATTTTTTGCAGGATCCGGCGCCTTACTGGCCCCTGCCGGTGACGGCAGAAAATTAAAACCGCCGGCCCATGGTGGGCTGTCTCATGGAAAATGCCTATATTTGCCGGGTGAAGAGAACGATTGCGCACAGCCTCAGGGCCGTCTGGCTGTTCTACTACGACGGCTTCCGCCACATGACGTGGGGACGGACGCTCTGGATCATCATCGTGATCAAGCTCGCTGTGATGTTCCTCGTGCTGCGCCTATTCTTCTTCAGACCGGCCCTCGAAGGGCAGAGCGACGCACAACGGCAGGAGACCGTCGGCAGCAATCTGACGCGTGAGCCCGTCCCGACACAGACACCATAAACACACAACACTACCGCTATGACCTTACTCGACATTGTGAGCACCACAGACGTGCTCGGCTGGTCGAGGGCACAGTTTGCCCTCACCGCCTGCTACCACTGGCTATTCGTCCCCCTGACACTGGGTCTGGCCCTCATCATGGCTATCATGGAGACCGCCTACGTCCGCACCGGCGACGACTTCTGGAAGCAGACCGCCCGCTTCTGGCAGAAACTATTCGGCATCAATTTCGCCATCGGCGTGGCCACAGGCATCATTCTGGAGTTTGAGTTCGGCACCAACTGGAGCAACTACTCTTGGTTTGTCGGCGACATCTTCGGTGCCCCGCTCGCCATCGAGGGCATCCTGGCCTTCTTCATGGAGGCCACGTTCATCGCCGTGATGTTCTTCGGGTGGAACAAGGTGGGGCGCCGCTTCCACCTCGCCGCCACCTGGCTGACCGGCGTCGGTGCCACGCTCTCGGCGTGGTGGATACTCGTGGCCAACTCATGGATGCAGCACCCCGTCGGGATGGAGTTCAACCCCGAGACCGTGCGCAACGAGATGATGGACTTCTTCGCCGTGGCCTTCGCGCCGGAGGCCGTCGTCAAGTTCTGCCACACCGTGACGAGCGGCTGGCTGACCGGCGCCGTCTTCACCGTCGGTGTCAGCTGCTGGTTCCTGCTTCGCCGCCGCAACGGGCGCATGGCTCTCGCGAGCCTCAAGGTGGGCACGGTCGTGGGCATCGTGGCCGCCCTGCTCGTCGTGTGGACCGGCGACAGTTCCGGACTTCACGTGGCCAAGAACCAGCCGATGAAGCTCGCTGCCGCCGAAGGACTGGAGCGCGGCGGCAAGGGCGCCCCCTTCTCCATCGTGCCCGGCGTGGAAGTGCCCGGCGCCCTGTCGTTCCTCGCCACCCACGACTTCGACGGCTACGTGCCCGGCACGGCCGACATTCTGGAAGGCTACACCGACAACGCCGGACGCCGCGTCGCGTCGGCCGAAGAGAAAATGGCCCGCGGCCGCCTGGCCTTGGGCGCTTTCAGAGACTTCCGTGCGGCCCGCGCCGCCGGTGACCTGGGCGCGATGAACGAGGCCCGCAAGACCCTCGACGCCCACAAGGCCTACTTCGGCTACGGCTATATCGACAAGGCCGAAGACCTCGTGCCCCCGGTGCCCATCGTCTACTGGGCCTTCCGCGTCATGGTCGGCGCCGGCTGCGCCCTGCTGCTGGTGCTCGTCCTGCTCTGGTGGACTGCCCGTCGCGGCGACTTCGACGGCCGGCGCCGCCTGCTGCTCCATGCTGGTCTGTGGAGCATCGTCCTGGCCTATGCCGCCCAGCAGGCCGGCTGGATTGTGGCTGAAGTGGGCCGCCAGCCCTGGGCCATACAAGACCTGCTGCCCGTCAACGCCGCTGTGTCGGGCGTATCGGCCGGCGCCGTGCAGACCACATTCTGCGTCTTCCTCGTCATCTTCACCGTGCTCCTCGTGGCCGAGATGCGCATACTCTGTCGCGCCATCAGGCAGCACCGCTCAGAGTGAGTGCCGCCACCGGATACAATCATAATACCTAACAGACACAACATATTCCAACCATGATAACCTACACCTTCCTCCAGCAATATTGGTGGTTCCTCATCTCGCTCCTCGGTGGCCTGCTGGTGTTCCTGCTCTTCGTCCAGGGCGCCAACAGCCTAATCTTCCGCTTGGGACGCGACGAGACGGAGCGCAGCCTCATCGTCAACTCCACGGGCCGCAAGTGGGAGTTCACCTTCACCACGCTCGTCACCTTCGGCGGCGCCTTCTTCGCGGCCTTCCCCCTGTTCTACAGCACCAGCTTCGGCGGTGCCTACTGGGTGTGGATGCTCATCCTCGCCACGTTCATCTTCCAGGCCGTCAGCTATGAGTTCCAGTCGCGCACCGGCAACGTGCTCGGTCGCACGGTCTACCGCCGCCTGCTTGTGCTCAACGGTGTGCTCGGCCCCTTCCTGCTCGGCGTGGCCGTGGCCACCTTCTTCACCGGTTCGGCCTTCGTCGTCGAGAAAGACGTGATGGGCAGCGGCGCGGCACTCGTACCCGCCATCAGCCGCTGGGGCAACGCCTGGCACGGCCTCGACGCCCTCGCCAACCCTTGGAACCTCGTGTTCGGCATGGCTGTCGTGTTCCTGGCCCGTACCCTCGGCAGCCTCTACCTCCTCAACAACATCGCCGACGACACGCTCCGGCCCCGCCTGCGCCGCCAGGTGCTGGTGGATGCCGTCCCCTTCCTCGTCCTCTTCCTCGCCTTCCTCGGCTATATGCTGGTGAAGGACGGCTTTGCTGTCGACACCGCCACCGGTGCTGTGACCCTCGAGTCCCACAAGTACTGGCACAACCTCATCGGGATGCCCGCTACCCTGGTTCTGTTCCTTATCGGCGTGCTGCTCGTGCTCTTCGGTATCGGGCGCACCCTGCTCAAGTCCGGCTACGTGCGCGGCATCTGGGCCGCCGGCGCCGGTACTGTGCTGACCGTCCTCGCCCTCTTCCTCCTGGCCGGCTACAACGGCACGGCCTATTACCCATCGACTGCCGACCTGCAGAGTTCACTGACCCTGGCCAACAGTTGTTCGAGCCAGTTCACCCTGACCGCCATGGCCTGGGTGTCGGTGATCATCCCCTTCGTGCTCGCCTATATCGCCTATGCCTGGCACGCCATTGACCGCAAGAGCCTGACGCGCGAAGAACTGGAAGGCGACGGGCACAAGTACTGATACTTTCACCTGAACAATCCCCCCCACCCCATGAGATACCTGGATCCGAAAGCTGACCTGACGTTCAAGAAGGTGTTCGGCGAGCACAAAGACCTGATGAAGAGCTTCCTGAACGCCCTCCTTCCCCTGAGTCCCGACCAGGAGATAGAGGACTTGGAGTACCTCACCTCCGAGCTGGTTCCTGAGACGCCGATGAAGAAGCACAGCATTGTCGACGTGCGCTGCCGTGACATCCGCGGGCGCCACTTCATCGTGGAGATGCAGACGTTCTGGAACAGCGGCTTCGAGCAGCGCCTGCTGTTCAACGCCGCGAAGGCCTACGTCCGCCAGCTCGACCGCACCGACCGTTACACGACGCTCCAGCCCGTCTACGCCCTGGGGCTCATCGATGCGATTCCCTTCCCCGACCTGGAGGATTTCTACCACGTCTACCGCTTCGCCCACGAGCGCCACGCCGACCGCGTGATCCCGGATCTTCAGCTGGTCTTCATCGAGCTGCCGAAGTTCAGGCCCTCCAGCCTTTCGGACCGCAGGATGGCGGTGCTCTGGCTGCGCTTCCTGACGGAGATCAACGAGCACACGCGCCGCGTTCCGGAAGAGCTGCTCGACAGCCCGGAGGTGAGCAAGGCGCTCGGCATCGTCGAGGAGTCGGCCTTCGACCCCGCCCAGCTGGCGCGCTACGAGAGTTTCTGGGACATGGTTCGGGTGGAGAACACGCGCTACGACAGCGCCTTCAGGGAAGGCCTGAATGAGGGCATCGCCCAAGGTCTGGAGAAAGGCAAGGCCGAAGGCATTGCCGAGGGCGAGCGTGAGAAGGCCCTGTCCATTGCCCGCCAGATGCGCGCCGCCGGCCTGCCTGCCGCCGAGATCGAGAGGTTCACCGGCATCGGCAGCGACGAACTGGACTGATGGGCCGGTTTGTGGCTGTGGCAGAGGCACGGTCATCAAAAATTATGCGGCCGAGAAGACGAAGCCGCCGCCAATTTTACGTAACTTTGCAGCCTCTAAAACAAGTACTCAACAAAACTACCGGCATATCATGTCCGTTGTCATCAAGAAAGTAAGCACGCGCCATGAACTGAAGCGCTTTATCCGCTTCAACTACGAGTTCTACAAGAACAATCCCTATTCCGTCCCCGACCTCTACGACGATATGTTGGGCACCTTCTCCCCAAAGCGGAACGCCGCTTTCGAGTTTTGCGAGGCCGACTATTTCCTGGCCTATGACGAGGGGGGAAAGATCATAGGCCGCGTGGCCGCCATCATCAACCGCCGCGCCAATGAGACGTGGGGGAAAAAAGCCGTGCGTTTCGGATGGATAGACTTCATTGACGACATCGCTGTCAGTTCGGCACTCATCGAGACCGTCAAGGCGTGGGGGCGCGAACGCGGCATGACCACCATCGAAGGGCCGCTAGGGTTCACGGACATGGACGCCGAGGGCATGCTGGTCGAAGGCTTCGACCAACTGTCGACGATGGCCACCATCTACAACTACCCCTACTACCCCGAGCACATGGTGCGGCTGGGCCTGGTCAAGTCGACAGACTGGGTGGAGATGAAAATATATATTCCCGAAGAGATTCCGGAGAAGCACCGCCGCATTTCAGAGCTGATATCCAAACGCTACAACCTGCACGTGCGCAAGCTCAAGAGCAAGCGTGAGATACGCAATACCGGCATCGCCCATAACATCTTCCGCCTGATCAACGACGCCTATGCCCCGCTGTTCGGCTTCTCGCGCATGACCGAGCGGCAGATAGACCAGTATGTGAAGATGTATGTCCCCGTGCTCGACCTCCGCATGGTGTCGCTCGTGGAAGACGCAGCCGGCGAGCTTGTCGCCGTGGGCGTCTCGATGGCCTCGCTCTCACGTGCCCTCCAGAAGGCCAAGGGGCGGCTGCTGCCCTTCGGGTGGTACTACCTGCTGAAGGCCCTCTTCATCAAGCGCCCCAAGGTGCTCGACCTCCTGCTCGTCGCCGTCCGTCCCGACTATCAGGGAAAAGGCGTCAACGCCCTCCTCTTCACCGACCTCATCCCCGTCTACCAGAAACTGGGCTTCGAGTATGCCGAGAGCAACCCCGAGCTGGAGGTCAATGAGAAGGTGCAGAACCAATGGCAGTACTTCAAGACCGAGCAGCACAAGCGACGCCGCTGCTATCATGGCGATCTCTGACCGCCCGCAACAACAGATTCACAAGACAATGCAAGACGATAAAGACCTCTTACCATTTGCCGATGACGCGCCGGCCAGCCAGAAGGCCGGCGTGGTCTATGACGAGAGCAAGATACGCCACCTCGAAGACACCGAGCACATCCGCACCCGCCCCGGCATGTACATCGGTCGCCTCGGCGACGGCTCACATGCCGAAGACGGCATCTACGTCCTGCTCAAGGAAAGCATAGACAACAGCATCGACGAGTTCAACGAGGGCTTCGGCAAGCGCATCGAGGTGAACATCACCGACGACCTGACGGCCGAGATACGCGACTATGGCCGCGGCATTCCGCTGGGCAAGCTCGTCGAGGCCGTCTCGAAACTCAACACCGGCGGCAAGTATGACACCGCCGTCTTCACCGCCTCCGTCGGCATGAACGGCGTCGGCCTGAAAGCCGTCAACGCCCTCTCCTCGCGCTTCGTGGCCCGCAGTTTCCGCGACGGCCGCATGCACGAGGCGGTCTTTGAGAGGGGCGTGCTCGTCAGCGACACCGAGACCGATACCCAAGAAGAGAACGGCACCTACATCTTCTTCAGGCCAGACGCCAGCCTCTTCCAGAACTACCGCTTCCGCTCGGAGTTCGTCGAGGCCATGCTGCGCAACTACACCTACCTCAACACCGGGCTGGCCATCTTCTACAACGGCTGCCGCATCATCAGCCGCAACGGTCTCGAAGACCTGCTCAACGACAACCTGACCACGCCGGGACTTTATCCCGTCGTCCACCTGACAGGCGAGGGCATCGACATCGCCTTCACCCACACCGCGCAGTACGGCGAGGAGTACTACTCCTTCGTCAACGGCCAGCACACCACCCAGGGCGGTACCCACCAGAGTGCCTTCAAGGAGCACATCGCCAAGGCCATCAAGGAATATTTCGGCAAGAACCTCGACGTGCAGGACGTGCGCAACGGCCTCGTCGCCGCCATCGCCATCCGCGTCATCGAGCCCATGTTTGAGAGCCAGACCAAGATAAAGCTCGGGTCGCTGACCATGGCCCCCGACAAGGACATGAACGGCAACCCTTATCCCCTCTCGGGCGTCAGCGTCAACAAGTTCGTCGGCGATTTTGTCAAAGAGAATGTGGACAACTACCTCCACAAGCACCTCGATGTGGCCGACGTCATACTCCAGAAAATACAGGAGAGCGAGAAGGAGCGCAAGGCCATAGCCGGTGTCACGAAGCTGGCCCGTGAGCGCGCCAAGAAGGCCAACCTGCACAACCGTAAGCTGCGCGACTGCAGTGTCCACCTCAACGACCCAGCGCCCAAGCCCCGCAAGAAGGCCACCGACGATGCCGACGACGACAACGACCCACGCCTCGACTCGTCCATCTTCATCACCGAGGGCGACTCGGCGAGCGGCTCCATCACCAAAAGCCGCGATGTCAAGACGCAGGCCGTCTTCTCCCTGCGCGGCAAGCCGCTCAACTGCTATGGCGTCACGAAGAAGATGCTCTATGACAATGAGGAGTTCAACCTGCTGCAGGCGGCCCTCAACATCGAGGACGGCCTCGACGGGTTGCGCTACAACAAGGTCATCGTCGCCACAGACGCCGACGTCGACGGCATGCATATCCGCCTGCTCATGATCACGTTCTTCCTCTGGTTCTTCCCCGACCTCATCAAGAAGGGCCATGTCTATATCCTCCAGACACCGCTCTTCCGCGTCCGCAACAAGAAAAAGAAGGCACGCACGCCCAGCCGCGTGAAGAGCGTCGACGACAAAAGTGCTGGCGCCGCCATCCTGCGCAAGGCCAAGACGTCAGACCGCTCCGAGTTTGAGACCATCTACTGCTACAGCGAGGAGGAACGCCTGGCCGCCATTGAGAAACTCGGTCCCGACCCGGAGATCACCCGCTTCAAGGGGCTGGGTGAGATTTCGTCGGACGAGTTCAAGCACTTCATCGGCCCCGACATCCGTCTCGACCAGGTGACGCTCCACAAGAGCGACCAGGTCAAGGAGCTTCTGGAGTACTACATGGGCAAGAACACCATGGAGCGCCAGAGCTTCATCATCGACAACCTGGTCATCGAGGAAGACCCTGCCGACATCGACGAGGAACTGGAGGCCGCCGTTCCCCAACTGGCCTCGGCTGGTTCCTGATGCCCCGGCCCGACACCATCACCGCACGTTCATGAAAAAGACAGCCATATTCCCGGGTTCGTTCGACCCCTTCACCGTCGGCCACGCGAGCATTGTCGAGCGCGGCCTGCCCCTCTTCGATGAAATCGTCATCGGCGTGGGCGTCAACGAGAACAAGCGCCCGCTCTTCACCCCCGAGGAGCGCGTGCGGTCCATCGCCGAGCTCTATGCGGACGAGCCGCGCATACGCGTCGTGGCCTACGACGACCTGACCATCGACCTGGCCCGGCGCGAACAGGCCGGTTTCATCCTGCGCGGGCTCCGCTCGGTCAAGGACTTCGAGTACGAGCGCGACATCGCCAACATGAACTTCCGCCTCGCCGGCGTGGAGACCATCCTGCTCTTCACCGAGCCGCATTATTCCAGCATCTCGTCGAGCGTTGTCAGGGAGCTCATCGCCTTCGGCAAGGACGTCGCCGACTTCCTGCCCCGGCGCCGATAGCCCGCTGCTGTCATCCCATCAAAACAGTCTCTCATACTTTAACCGCAATACCAGTGAAACAAAGAATCTTACTGCTGTTCATCGCCCTGCTCGGCCTCATCCCTGCCGTCGCCCAGCGGCACGGCGACGTGGACATCGACGTCGAGCAACTGCGCAAGCTCCAATATGCCCAGTTGGCCATCACCAACCTCTACGTCGACAGCGTCGACCAGAAGAAACTCACCGAGGACGCCATCAACGGCATGCTCTCAAAACTGGATCCCCACTCCTCCTACTCCAATGCCGAGGAGACGCGCAAGCTCAACGAGCCCCTTGAGGGCAACTTCGAAGGCATCGGCGTACAGTTCAACATGCTGGAGGACACGCTTGTCGTCATTCAGCCGACGTCGAAGGGCCCGAGCGAGAAAGTGGGCATTCTGGCCGGCGACCGCATTGTCCGCGTCGACGGCGAGCCCATTGCCGGGGTCAAGATGGCCCGCGACAGCATCATGCGCAAGCTCCGCGGCCCGAAGGGGTCACGGGTGACGCTCGACATTGTGCGCCGTGGCGTCAAGGAACTGCTCACCTTCAATGTCACCCGCGACAAGATCCCCGTCAACACCCTCGACGCCGCCTACATGGTCACGCCCGTCATCGGCTACATCCACCTCGATCGCTTCGGCGCCACCTCGGGCAAGGAAGTCCATGATGCCATCAAGACACTCAAGGACAAGGGAATGAAGAGCCTCATCTTCGATCTCGGCGTCAATGGCGGCGGCTATCTCGGCGCGGCTGTCGATGTGGCCAGCGAGTTCCTGCCCTCGGGCAGCCTGGTCGTCTACACCGAGGGCCGCACCTCGCCTCGCCAGGTGCTCAACGCCAAGGGCGGCGGCCTCTTCCATGACGGCAAGTTGGTCGTTCTCGTCGACGAGTATACCGCCTCGGCCGCCGAGATCGTCAGCGGCGCCGTACAAGACCACGACCGTGGCACCATCATCGGCCGCCGCACGTTCGGCAAGGGACTCGTCCAGCGTCCCATCGAACTCCCCGACGGCTCCATGATCCGCCTGACCACCTCGCACTACTACACTCCCTCCGGCCGCTGCATCCAGAAACCTTATGTCAAGGGAGAGAAGGACAAGTACTCCGAAGACCTCAGCAACCGCTTCGACCATGGCGAGCTCATGCACGCTGACAGCATCCACCTCGACAGCGCCGAGGTCTACAAGACACTCGTCAAGGGACGCACCGTCTACGGCGGGGGCGGCATCATGCCGGATATCTTCGTACCGCTCGACACCACCGCCTATACGCCCTACTACCGCGCCATCAACCGCAACAACCTCATCGTCGACGCCGCCCTCCGCTTCAGCGACGCCAACCGTCGCGACCTCGCCAAGCGCTATAAGAACTTCGACGACTATGTGAAGGACTACACCGTCCCGGCCTCGCTCATCGACGAGGTGGAGGCCAAGGCCAAGGCCAAGAACATCACCCCCAAGGACGACAAGGAGCGCGCCGAGGCACTCGACGACCTGCGCTTCATGCTCAAGGCGCTCGTGGCCTACAATGTCTGGGACCGCTCGGAGTATTTCCGCATCATCAACGCCCGCAACGACATCTACAAGAAGGCCGTCTCGTTCTTGGAGACTGATGCCGCAAACTGAAAAACTGAGATGCAGGCAGACCCTGACCGCCGGCAACAAGCACAAGTGCGACCCGCGTTCCCACGTGTGGCCGCATTTTTTTACCAGAACCGACAGTCTGGAAATGAGCTTGTTGGCGGTTTTCTCGCAAAAAAATGCAGCTGCGGCTGTAACTTTTCCCCCGTTCACCCGTCATATATATAGAGCGCAATGAGACCGATCGACTTCAGATACGACTTACTGCCGTTGAAGGACAAGCTCTTCCGGCTGGCACTCCGTATCACCCTCGATACGGCAGAGGCCGAAGACGTCACCCAAGACGCGCTCCTCCGCGTCTGGGAGAAGCGCGACAGTCTCGGCCATATCGATTCGCTCGAGGCCTATGTGCTCACCGTCGGGCGTCACCTCGCCCTCGACCGCAGCCGGCGCAGCGAGGCGGCCAACCTCTCCATCGAGGAGAGCGGCACCGACGCCCCCGACACAGCCCCCGGGCCGCATGAGCGGCTGGAGCGCGACGAACGCATGGCGCGTGTCCACGACATCTTCAGCCGCTTGCCCGAACAGCAACGCACCGTCATGCAGTTGCGCGACATCGAGGGGAAGACCTATCGTGAAGTGGCCGACATCATGGGCATCACCGAGGACAATGTCAAAGTGACCCTCCACCGTGCCCGACAGGCCGTCAGACAACAATATCTCAAGATTGAAAACTATGGACTATAAATACATCGAACAGCTCCTCGACCGCTACTGGGCCTGCGAGACGACGCCGCAGGAAGAGGAAATCCTGCGCGCCTTCTTCGCCCAGGACGACGTGCCGGCAGCGCTGGCCCGCTACCGCGACTTGTTCGTGTATGAACACCGCCAGGGAGAGGCCCGGGTGCCGTCGGCAGATTTCGACAGCCGGCTCTGCCGCTTGGCCGGCGTCGGCGACGATCCGCGCCAGGTGCATGCGCGCCGCGTCTCTTTCGCCGCGCGTCTCCGTCCGCTCTACCGCGCCGCAGCCGTCGTGGCCGTCGTCGTGACGCTCGGCACGGGTGCGCAGCACGTCTTCAACCGCCAGCAGGAACCTGCCGGCTGGGACTACAACGTCGACGCCTACAAGGACTCTTACGACAATCCGCGAGAGGCCTACGAGAACCTTGACAACAGCATCCGCGAGCTCAAAGAGGTGCTCGGCACCACGCCGTCAGACACGGGGCGTGTCGACACCATAGCCGCCTCACACTACCATAAGCCCGCTCTCTGATGAAGCGCCTCCTCATCCTCCTGCTGCTGGCCGCAGGCACCGCCCTTGCGGCGATGGCACAGCGGGAACAGGACTTTGCCGCACGGTTCAACACCCTCTACGGCGAGCGCTATGACTTGGAGCTCCGCACCATCAGTCCGCAAATGATGGAACGCATATTGCGCCTCGACGATGTCGAGAGCAACGACCGCGCCGCCAGCGTGCTCGCACAGCTCAAGAGCATCCGGATTCTCACCGCCGGAAGGACGGCCGCCGAGGCCGAGAGCCTCTTCGCCATGGCCGAGGCACTGGCGGACAAGAACAGGCGGCGCTACAGGCTCCACGCCCATGCCGCCGGGCAGAGCGTCTACACGCGGCGTCACGGCAACCAGCTCGTTGAGCTCGTCGTCATCCGCATCAAAGACCCGCACACGTTCTACCTCATAGACCTCACGGGCAACATGTCCGACGACATCATCAGACAGATTCTCAGCATCTAGGAAACGCTGGCGCTGGCGCACTGACAAAAGAAAACATCGCTACAACATATCCGCTGAGCCGAATCGCGGCGAGGCAAAAGGTGAAAACGTCACTTGCTTTTTAAAACAAACAAGCCGAGACCGCTCTCTACGACCAGGTTTCAGTTCTCTTGCACAAGGCTCGTCCGGCGGGATAGCCACTCAAGATATTAGGGAAGTTGTTCCGGCAGCTTCCCTTTTATTGTGCCCCAACGCGGCGGCGGCGCCCGCCGAAAGTGTGTGCCGCGCTGCCCGCACGTCGGATAATTGTTGTATTTTTGCGAAGTGAAGCCGGCGGCAAGGCTAGACGCCGCCGCTGCCACGACCCACTTACCCGCTACACACGTATATCACCACCATTCCACGACTCACACCAGACAGCTATGGGAGGATTCTTTGGCACAGTCGCGCAGGCCAGCTGCGTCGCCGACCTGTTCTACGGAACAGACTACAACTCACACCTCGGCACGCGGCGTGGCGGCATGGCCGCTTATCACCCAGGGGAGCAAGGCTTCGTCCGTTCTATCCACAATCTTGAGAACTCGTATTTCCGCACCAAGTTCGAACCCGTGCTCGACCGCTTCGACGGCTGTACCTCGGGCATCGGCGTCATCAGTGATACCGACGCGCAGCCCCTTGTCATCAACTCGCACCTGGGGCGCTTTGCCATCGTCACCGTGGCCAAGATCGACAACATCGACGAACTGACCGACAGTCTCCTGGCCCGCAACATGCACTTCGCCGAACTCTCCTCAGGCCGCACCAACCCGACAGAGGTCATCGCCCTGCTCATCATTCAGGGACGCACGTTCGAGGAGGGTATCGAGCACGTCTTCCGCAGTGTCCGTGGCTCCTGCTCGCTCTTGCTGCTGACGGAAGACGGCATCATCGCCGCCCGCGACCGCCTGGGCCGCACGCCCATCGTCGTCGGCCGCAAGGACGGCGCCATGGCCGCCACGAGCGAGTCGTCGGCCTTCGCCAACCTAGACTACCGCATCGAGCGCTTTCTCGGTCCAGGTGAGATAGTCCGCCTGCGCCCCGACGGCGCCGAACAGTTGCGGGCGCCCGGCGACAGAATGCAGGTGTGCTCCTTCCTCTGGGTCTACTATGGTTTCCCCACGTCGACCTACGAGGGCCGCAATGTCGAGGAAGTGCGCTATGAGAGCGGTCGCATCATGGGCAGCGAGGACGACACTGAGGTCGACTGCGTCTGCGGCATCCCCGACTCGGGCGTCGGCATGGCCCTTGGCTATTCCGCCGGCATGGGCCGCCCTTATCGCCGTGCCATCTCCAAGTACACGCCCACCTGGCCGCGCAGCTTCACCCCGCCCAACCAGGAGATGCGCTCGCTTGTGGCCAAGATGAAGCTCATTCCCAACCGTGCCGTGCTCAGCGGGCGCCGCGTGCTCTTCTGCGACGACTCCATCGTGCGCGGCACGCAGCTCCGGGACAACGTGCGGGTGCTCTTCGACGACGGCGCGCGCGAGGTGCACATGCGCATTGCCTGCCCGCCACTCATCTACGGCTGCCCCTTCATCGCCTTCACCTCCTCCAAGAGTGACATGGAACTCATCACACGTCGCATCATCAGGGAACTGGAGGGCGACGCCGACAGGCACTTGGAGCGCTATGCCACGACCGATTCACCGGAATACCGCCGCATGGTCGGGATCATCCGTGAGCGCCTGGGCCTGACCTCGCTGCGCTTCAACAAGCTCGAGACCCTCGTCCGGGCCATCGGCCTGCCGAAGTGCCAGCTCTGCACCCATTGCTTTGATGGCACCGGCTGTTTCTAACAGCCGTTTCTCTTGTATGTGTGACCCCATAATGCCGTGAGAGGGGGCATGCCGGTCTTGGCATGCCCCCTCTCATGGCGTTGTTATGGTCGGTGGAGCTGGGCTCAGAGCTCCAGGTCACCGTCGAAAATCTCGTGCCAGGGCAGTCCCTGCTTGTTCAGTTCGTCCATGAAGGGATCCGGGTCGAACTCCTCGACGTTCCACACGCCGGGGCGTTTCCAGAGGCCCTGCATGAAGAGGCGCGCGCCGATACAGGCCGGGACGCCCGTGGTGTAGCTGACGCCCTGCATGCCCGTCTCCTCGTAGGCGGCGCGGTGTGAGCAGTTGTTGTAGACATAGTAGGTGTGCTCCTTGCCGCCCTTCAGGCCGCGAATGCGGCAGCCGATGCTCGTCTGGCCCTCATAGTTCTCGCCCAGTTCCTGCGGGTTGGGCAGCACGGCCTTGAGAAACTGCAGGGGCACGATCTCGTGGCCCTCATAGTTGATGGGCTTGATGGATGCCATGCCGATGTTCTGGATGACGCGCAGGTGGGTCAGGTACTCCTGCCCGAAGGTCATCCAGAAGCGGGCGCGCTTGATGGTTGGGTAGTTCTTGACCAGACTCTCTATCTCCTCGTGGTGGAGCAGGTAGCTCTCGCGCGGGCCGATTCCGGGATAGGTCAGCGGCTTGTGTATTTCCAGCGGCGCCGTCTCCACCCACTTGCCGTTCTCCCAGTAGAGGCCTTTCTGCGTGATTTCGCGGATGTTGATCTCCGGGTTGAAGTTGGTGGCGAAGGCCTTGTGGTGGTCTCCGGCGTTGCAGTCCACGATATCGAGATACTGGATCTCGTCGAAGTGGTGCTTGGCGGCATAGGCAGTGAAGATACTCGTCACGCCCGGGTCAAAGCCGCAGCCGAGGATGGCCGTCAGGCCGGCTTTCTCGAAACGGTCCTTGTAGGCCCACTGCCAGGAGTATTCGAAGTGGGCCTCGTCCTTCGGCTCATAGTTGGCCGTGTCGAGATAGGAGCAGCCCGTCTGCAGGCAGGCCTCCATGATGGTCAGGTCCTGGTAGGGCAGGGCGAGGTTCATGACCAGATCGGGCTTGAAGCCGTTGAGCAGGTCGACGAGCTGCTCAACGCTGTCGGCGTCGACCTGTGCCGTCTTGATGTCACTGCGGCCGATGGCCTTGGCGATGGCGTCGCACTTGGACTTTGTGCGGCTGGCAATCATGATCTCGCTGAAGACGTCGGTGTTCTTGGCCACCTTGTGTGCGGCCACTGTGGCTACGCCGCCGGCGCCGATGATGAGTACTTTTCCCATTTGGAAACAGATTGATTGAGGTTGTGGTGTGTCTTGTGCCTACAAAGTTAACGCTTGGCGGCCGAAACGCAAAGCGAAACCGCAGTTTTTTGCCGTCGGAAGGCGTCGTGGGGCGTGACGAGTTTGTCCGTAGGCCCTTTTGCCCAGTCCGGAAGCTGGTGTCCATGAGTGGGCGGTGCGGTGGAAGCCTTACTTTCCCCGCGCTCGTCCCGTCGCCCCCTCCGGACGCGCGGACGCCACCCTGCGGCAGCGTGGCTGCGGGGTGGCGTCTGTGACAGGTGTGCCCTGGCCAGTTGTGCCGGGGCGATGGGGTGGGGCGGTCAGTTGCCGTAGACGGCGCAGATACTGACGCGGTTCCAGTTCTTTTCGGGATAGAGGTCGCCGACACCCAGTCCCTCGGTCTTGATGCGGCTGGCGGCGATGCCGTGCCGCTTGACGAGCAGGTCGCGCACGGCGGCGGCGCGGCGCTCGGACAACCGGGCGTTGGCTTCGGCGTTGCCCTCGGGTGAGGCGTAACCCTTGATGACGACAGTCGTCGCGCTGTGCTCGCGCAGGTAGGTGGCGAGGCGCTTCACGTTGGCCTGCTGCGCGGCGTCGGGGGTGGCAGATCCCTGGCCGAAGGTGATGACGGATTCCAGCACCTGCTTCTTGCCGTCGGCTTTGGCGGCCTGCTTCTTCTTGCAGCAGCCCTTGCCCGCCTTGCAACAGCTTTTTGTGGCGGTCGGCACGGGGCGCTCGGCACGGGCGTCGTTGAGCTTCTGCTGCGTGCGGCGCAGTTCGCTCTCGCTGTTGCGCAGGGCCTTCTTCGTCTTGTCCAGGTCGGCGCGGAGGTCGTTGACCTTGGCGTTGAGGCCGTCCACTTCCGCCTGGTCGTAGGGGCGCACGTAGGTGAAGTGGCGCCGGCTGTTGCTCGACTTGAAGTGGTAGACGACGCCTGCCGTCAGTTCGATGGCCGCGTTGTTGAGGTTGTACTGCACCTCGGTCTGCTCGCGGCCACCCTCCAGACTGTAGGTGATGGCCGGGCGCAGGCTGACCGTCCAGGCGCGTTGCTTGCCTATGTTATAGTTGAGGTCAAGACCGAATTTGGAACTCAGCGCGTTGCCCGTGGCCACGGCATAGCGCGGGGCGCTGCCGAAGAAGTGGTTGAAGCCGATGCCCGCCACGCCGACCACCTCGAAGGCGCGGGGTTGCCCCACCTTGTCTTTGGAGATGAGGTAGCGCGTGCGGCCCGGATAGCCGAAGAAGAGGTTGGAGAGGTTGACCTTGCCGAGCAGCATCGTGTTCAGGTTGTCCACGGCAGTGTGGCTGCCTGTGGTGTTGAATCCGGCTGTCGTCGAGAGGCCCACGCCGATCACCGGCGTGATGTCCTTGGCCAGTTCGGCGCCGATGACGCCGCGGGTGTCGCCGAAGTAGCTGCCGCGCGCCGGTGTGGCGGCACCGGCACTGATGCCGGCGGACCAGTTGTCGGAGAGCTTGTGGCCCTCATAGGACTGTGCGCCGGCGGCCAGCGCGGCCGTACTGGCGACGAGTAGGGTAAAGAGTTGTTTCATGCTTGGTGTGAGAGTTTTGTTTGCAATGTGGAAGCGGGCAGGCATTGCGGCCCGCCGTCGGCATGTCGCTGGCGGGGCCGCTTTCGCGGGCAAAGTTAGGGCTATTTTTCCTGTTGGCGAAACGTGCCGCCCATTATTTCAGGCGGTGGGGCGGGGGATGTCGTCACGGGAAGTGCCAGCGTGGCCGGGCGCCATTATGCTGTGGCACACCGCCGTGCCGGCCACGGCACAGGAACCCGGGTGCCGTCGCGTTCGCCGTTTTTGCCGGGCCGGGCAAAAAAAGAGGGCTTGACCTTTGGCGGCTCGGCCTAAAAGGCTAAATTTGTAGCCGCATTACCGATGCATGACGCGCACAAACCACATTTTTCAAACATAACTCCTAAGTCCAACAGCAAAATGGAAAATCAGAACAACGACAATCAGCTGAAAATCGAGCTCTCACCTGAGGTCGCCGAAGGCATCTACGCCAACCTCGCCATCATCACGCACTCCAGTGCCGAGGTGGTGTTGGATTTCATCCGCGTACTGCCGGGTGTGCCCAAGGCCAATGTCAAGAGCCGCATCATCCTGGCTCCTGAGCACGCCAAGCGCCTGCTCTTCGCCCTTCAGGACAACATCTCGAAGTATGAGAAGGCTTTCGGCACGATCAACGTGCCGGGTGCAGAGCCTCAGGCAGAGGGCCGCACCGCTACGCCTTTCGGAATACCCGAGGGCAAGGCCTGAGCGAGAGATCGCATTCATCTGTAAGCAATTAGTTTAAGGGGAGTGGCGCTAAGGCGCTGCTCCTTTTAGTTTTTGTGCCGCCGCCCCGTTTCGGGGCTTTCGCCGTTCGCCTCGGGAATGCGAGGGCGGCGCGGTGCCGGGAAACGGGGGCTGACACCCCGCCTGATGTTACGTGCCCCGTCCCAGAGCTTTCAGCGTCCCCACAACAAACTGCCCCCATAATATAACATCACGCTACAGGCCGCTTCACCTTTTCGTTGCGATTGCCGAAACGGCACCTTAACCTCTTTAACCTTCGCCCAGATTCAGAGTGTTAATACGGGACTTTGAAAAAACTTCCCTAGGGCAAATTTGAATTAGCTCGGAGCAAATTTTTCCGGGGCTAGGGGAAATTCCCCAGAAAACCGGGCCGATTTTCGCCATATACGGACAATATCGGTGGCGTAGGGTACGATAAAGGGCCATTCCGCGTGGAACAGCCCTTTCCTCTACTGCAAATATACGGTTTCTCGGCGCCGAAAGCAAGTAGTGTTAAAGCCGAAAAAAGTTTTTTAGGTGTCTGCCCCGTGTGTTTATTTGATGCGTATATAATGAGGTGATGCGCGATTAATATGATGGTGCGATTAATGATGAAGCGCGATTAATGATGAAGCGCGATAGGTGATGCGCGGCAGAAGCCCCCAGCGGGGGCGCCATAACATCAGGCGGGGGTGTCAACCCCCGTATAAA
>OIYP01000798.1_pt1 | contig 18775 bp, 13 predicted proteins | sample 1588261 | NCBI WGS metagenome assembly OIYP01 (sample SAMN03283293) | human gut metagenome | biome: human-associated habitat; material: feces | host: Homo sapiens | place: Peru | collected 2012
CTCGAACTCGGGACACCCTGATTAAAAGTCAGGTGCTCTACCAACTGAGCTAGTGAATCATTTGTTACCATAAATTAGCAACATTAATATTATACAGACTAACGCAAGGAAAGTCAAGTACTTTTTTAAATATTTTTGCTGTTTTTTCAGCAGCCTAAGCTTACAGCAGCTCTTTCAGAACGATAGTCTGCTCGCGGTTAGGACCAACGGAGATAATACCCAGCTCAACACCGGATACCTCGCTGATTTTAGCCAGATATTTCTTAGCGTTTTCCGGCAGCTCGTCATAGTTGCGGATGCCGCTGATATCGGTCATCCAGCCGTCGAACTCTTCGAAAATCGGCTCAACCTTAGCCAGAACGTTCAGGCTTGCAGGAATACGTTTGAGAACCTCATCGCCAATCTTGTAGCCAACGCACATTTTAATCTTCGGCATTTGGTCAAGGATATCCAGACGGGTAATTGCCAGATAATCCAGGCTGTTCAGGCGTGCGCTGTAACGCAGCATGAAAGCATCCAGCCAGCCGCAGCGACGCGGACGACCGGTTACGGTGCCGTATTCATGGCCGGTTTCGCGGATTTGGTTGCCGGGGCCGTCGGTATCCAGCAGCTCGGTGATGAAGGGACCTTCGCCAACGCGGGTGGTATAAGCCTTAACTACGCCGACAACATGGTCGATGAAGCGGGGACCTATGCCACTGCCGGTGCAGGCATTGCCTGCAGTCGGGTTGGAGCTGGTAACATACGGATAGGTACCATGGTCAATATCCAGGAAGGTAGCCTGTGCGCCTTCAAACAGCACGTTTTTGCCGGCGCTGAACAGCTCATCCAGCACAACGCCGGTATCGGCAACGTACGGACGCAGTTCTTCTGCATAAGCCAGGTATTCCTTCAGTACGGTATCATAGTCAAACGGTTCTGCACCGTAAATTTTGGTGATAATAGCATTTTTTGCTTCCAGATTAACCTTCAGCTTGTCAGCAAAGGTTTCGGGCTCCATCAGGTCGCAGATACGGATGCCAACACGAGCAACCTTATCCATGTAGCAGGGGCCGATGCCGCCTTTGGTGGTGCCGATTTTATGATTGCCCAGTGCTTCTTCCTGCAGCTCATCAAGACGTTGATGATACGGCAGAACAACGTGTGCACGGTCAGAGATAACCAGATTGCTGCAATCAATGCCCTTTTCCTTCATGCCGGCGATTTCAGCCAGCACAACGCCGGGGTTGATTACAACGCCGTTGCCCAAAACGTTAGTCTTATCATTAAACAGTACGCCGGAGGGCAGCAGACGCAGCTTATAATTAATGTTGTTAACTACAACGGTATGGCCTGCATTGGAACCGCCGCTGTAACGAACTACAGCGTCAGCCTTTTGCGCCAAATAGTCAACAATTTTACCTTTACCTTCATCGCCCCATTGGGCGCCTAAAACTACAACAGATGACATTAGCAGTCACTCCTTATCAAAATTATAAACCAAATCTAGCAAAAATCTCGTCAACGTGGCGCAGCATCGGTTTCGGATCGAAGCAATGCTCAACCTCTTCGTCGGTCAGATATTTCTTGATATCCGGGTCAGCTTCAACGTTGGTCTTGAAGTCAGCGCCTTGCAGCCAACGTGCCATAGCGTTGCGTTGTACCCATTTGTAAGCGTCCTCACGCAGTACACCTTTGGTAACCAGAGCAATCAGCAGGTTTTGGCTGAAAATCAGACCGCCGGTTTTGTTCATGTTGGCAATCATTGCATCAGGATATACCAACAGCTTGTCGATGATGTTGGAGAATTTACGCAGCATATGGTCCAGAGCAATAGTTGCGTCCGGCAGAATAACGCGTTCTACGGAAGAATGGGAGATATCGCGTTCATGCCACAGGGTTACATCCTCCAGAGCTGCTACTGCATAGCCGCGCAGCAGGCGAGCCATACCGGAAACCTTTTCACAGGTGATAGGATTACGTTTATGCGGCATAGCGGAAGAACCCTTCTGGCCGGGTGCAAAATATTCTTCAGCTTCACGGATATCGGTACGTTGCAGGTTACGGATTTCGGTTGCCATCTTATCCAGAGAGGAACCGATGATTGCCAGAGTAGTCATGAAATGTGCATGACGGTCACGTTGGATAACCTGAGTTGCCAGGCGTACCGGAGTGAGCTCCAACTTTTCGCAGACATATTTTTCAACAAACGGATCAATGTTGGAGTAAGTGCCTACAGCACCGGACAGCTTGCCGACTGCCATCATTTCACGCGCTTGTTTCAGACGTTCAATGTTACGCTCGATTTCAGCGGACCACAGCAGGAATTTCATACCGAAGGTCATCGGTTCTGCGTGGATGCCGTGGGTACGGCCGATCATAACGGTATATTTGAATTCAGCGGCACGACGGCGCAGAATTTCATGGAAGTTTACCAGATGACGCATAATCAGGTCTGCGGATTGTACGGTCATGTAGCACAGTGCAGTATCCTTTACGTCGCTGGAGGTCAGGCCTTTGTGAATGTATTTGGACGCATCGCCTACATACTCAGCCACATTAGTCAGGAAAGCAATAACATCATGGTTGGTAACTGCTTCAATTTCCTTAATGCGGTCCAGACGGAAGTCAGCCTTCGTCTGAATATCCTTCAGCGCTTCGTCAGGCACAATGCCCAGTTTGTTCATAGCCTCGCAAGCCAGAATTTCTACCTTCAGCATGGTACGGAATTCATTTTCGAGTGTCCAGATATTACCCATTTCAGGATGAGTATAACGATCAATCATTTTTGTATGCCTCCCAAGACAATTTTATTCATGAAAAAACATCTGAAAGCCACAGATATTACCTTCAGATTCTTCACTACACTTTGTTGCATAAATATCATATCATTTTCCGCGTCTTATCGCAAGTATTATGAACGTTTTTTGTTAATTTAATGAAAAATATTCGGTTTTTCCCAGCGCTTTCCTTGTAAGCTTTTTTACACTTATCAGAAAAAATCTTTTGCTTAGAGAATAAATTTCACGCTTTTGCCCCCAAGCAGACATTGCTCCGTGCAATACGCAAAAAGTCCCGAGATTTAAAATCCCGGGACTTTTATTATGTCGCTGTATTCTATTCTCAGCTTTCGCGCTTCGTAAAGCCGACAAATTTGGTGAACTGCTTCTGGAAGAACAGATTAACGGTATCTACCGGACCGTTACGATGCTTAGCAATAATCAGCTCGGTATGCTTGTTTTCCGTTTCCGGATTGTAGTAATCCTCGCGGTACAGGAATGCTACGATATCCGCATCCTGCTCCAGAGAACCGGATTCACGCAGGTCACTGAGCATAGGACGCTTAACCTGACGCGATTCAACGCTACGGCTCAGCTGTGACAGCGCCAGCACCGGCACATCCAGCTCACGCGCCAAGGCCTTCAGTGAGCGGGAAATTTCCGAAACCTCCTGCTGGCGGTCGCCGGAATAATTGCGCTTGCCGCTGCCCTGCATCAGCTGCAGGTAATCGACTACAATTAAATCCAGGCCATGCTCTGCCTTCAGGCGACGCGCACGGCTGCGCATATCCATCGCCGTAATACCGGCAGTATCATCAATATAGATTTTCGCACGGCTCATCGTATCGCAGGCATCCCAAAGGTGCGTCCAGTCCTCGTCATGCATCTCGCCTACACGCAGACGCTGGCTGTCGATGCCTGCTTCGGCGCACAGCATACGGTTAACCAACTGCTCCTTGCTCATTTCCAGGCTGAAGAAGGCTACACTGCGCGGTTCGCCGCCGATAACCTTGTGCGCACGCAGCGCTACATTCTGCACAATGTTCAGTGCCAGCGCAGTTTTACCCATGGAAGGACGCGCTGCCAAAATAATAAAATCGGAAGGATGCAGACCGCTTGTCAGCTTATCCAAATCCGCAAAGCCTGCCGGCAGACCTGTAAGACCGCCCTTGTTCTGCAGCAGACTTTCGATACTCTGCACGCTGTCCATCAATACGTCGTTAATTGCTGTAAAATCCGTCTTTTTCTTGCGGTTGGAAATTTCCAGAATACGGCTTTCCGCTGTATCCAGCAGCGTACCGACATCCTCATTGGCCTCATAGCCCATAGCCGCAATTTCGGTAGAAACGCGCACAAGCTGGCGCAAAACCGACTTTTCAGCAACAATCTCCGCATGGTACTTAACGTTAGCCGCCGTCAGCACCACGTTCGCCAGACTGGTGATGTAGGCAATGCCGCCGATATCCTCCAGCTTATTGTCACGCTTGAGGATTTCCGTAACAGTAACCATATCTACTGCTTCATTTTTATTATAAAGCTCCAGCATCGCACTAAAGATAACGCGATGCGCTTCGCGGTAAAAATCATCCGCCGACAGCACTTCGGTCGCCTTGGCAATAGCTTCTTTATCAATAAGCATCGCGCCAAGCACAGCCTGCTCCGCTTCTATATTTTGCGGTGGCACTCTTTCTTCAATCACTCGCTTCTACCTCCTGTCAGTAATCTTTTCATTCATATTATTATACATTATTTGCTACAAAGCTGAAAGCTTTTTATTTGAACAGTATCAATGCTAAAACAAAAACAACCTCCCGCAAGCAATAGCCTAAGAGAGATTGTTCATATAGTTTTTCCTATTAAAAGCTACAACGCCACCTCAGCGAACTCTGTGCCCTCCTGCTCCAGCTCTATCTGCTGGTTAAGATTTTCGGTCAGCCAGGCCTCAACCTCCGCCTTTTGCTCCGCACGCATTTTAAGGATAACCTTGGCGCGCAGGTCATACTGCACATCGGCAATTTCAAACAGCTGCTGCTGATAAAGCACGTTCAGAATGCGGCCGACGCTGTTGACATCATACATAAAGCTGTAATAGCCCAGCAAAATCTTCTGCGCCAGTCCCGCTTCCTTCACTGCGCCGGCCACGCTGCCGCTGTAAGCACGCACAAGTCCGCCCGCACCCAGCTTAATGCCGCCAAAGTAACGCGTCACCACGGCTGCCGTTTCCGTCAGTCCGTTCTTACGCAGCACCTCCAGCATAGGAATACCGGCAGTACCGCTCGGCTCGCCATCGTCACTGGAGCGCTGTGCCAGGTCATCCACGATATAGGCAGAGCAGTTGTGCGTTGCATCCCAGAACTCTTTTTTTACGGCCTTAATGAACTCCTGGGCCTCTGCTTCGCTGTGAACCTTTTTCAGCGAACAGATAAAGCGTGATTTTTCAATCACAATTTCTTTGCGGTAATCTCTGCTTATAGTATACAAGTAGCGTACCTCCGTCCGTATTTTTCGCAATTTATATTAACATTATAACACAATTCTACTGTTTTTAAAATTTTTTACTGTTTTTTACAGCAAACTCTTTATTTCCTCTTCTGTCTTTGTTATAATAGTGGACATTACAGACAAAGGAGAGAGCATTTCCGCTACTCTCTAAAATCATTATTTTTTTATTAAGGGAAAGAGGTAATTTCATAATGAAACAATTTTGTGCTTTAATCGGCAAATTCTTTGGCATCATCGCCATCGTTTTTCTGGTTCTCGGCCTCACAATGCCGCATAACTTTTTGTGGGTATTAGGCAAGGTGCACGGCATCAGCGTTCTGAGCTGCATGCTCGGTATCGTAATGTTCGGCATGGGCACCACACTGAACCTGAAGGACTTCGCGCTGGTACTGAAACGCCCGCTCGATATTCTCATCGGCTGCTGCGCTCAGTATTTCGTAATGCCCTTCCTGGCATACCTGCTGTCCGTTGCCTTCAATCTGGACCCGGCACTGACCACCGGTGTTGTACTGGTAGGCACCTGCCCCGGCGGTACCTCCTCCAACGTAATCACCTTTATGTCCAAGGGTGACGTTGCACTTTCCGTAACCATGACCAGTGTTTCCACTGTACTTTCTCCGATTCTGACTCCGTTCATCACCTACATGATTATCGGTGAAAAGATTAACTTCGATCCGGTAGGCATGTTCTGGAGCATCGTTCAAATCGTTATTCTGCCTATCTGCTTAGGTCTGGCTGTTAAATCCTTCCTGCCCAAGCTCGCCGAAGCAGCAACCGACTATCTGCCGGCTGTATCCTCCATTGCAATTTCTCTGATTATCGCAGGTGTTATCGGCGCCAGCCGTGACCTGATTCTGAAGGCTCCCGGCCTGATTCTGCTGGTAGTTATTCTGCATAACTGCTGCGGTTACGCCCTTGGCTTTGCCATCGCCCGCTTCACCGGCCTCAGCTGGAAAAAGGCTGTTGCCCTTTCCATCGAGGTTGGTATGCAAAACTCCGGTCTGGCAACCGGCTTGGCAAAAGCACACTTCGCTGCTCTGCCTGCTGCAACCGTTCCCGGTGCAGTTTTCTCCGCATGGCACAATATTTCCGGCGCACTTTTGGCATGGGCTTATCAGAACTACCTGAACCCGAAATTTGACCCGGATTACGCTAAGGAAGAAGCTGTAGAAGCAGAAGCTGCCAAGGCTTAAATTAAATTTGACCTGAAAATTATTAATCCCCTTGAGCTTGAAAGCCCAAGGGGATTTTTATCTGCCGTAAAGCAACCGAAAACCAGTTACATATTTACATATTGCTGAATATACTCAAAAAGCATATCCGCACCTCTTTCGCCCATGAACGGTAAATGCTTGGCAATTGTCCTGTGACTGTAACAGGGATGGCTTACGCAAACTTTAAAGTTTGTCATGTCAGCTTGCGCAACAGTATCCTCATCAGCCATAACAAGACAATGACGAATATCCTTCAGCAGCTGCAGATATTCCTTCTCTTCCTTAAAGTACTCTATGCCTTCCGCAGCAGTACCGGTGATTTTATGTGTGCATACACTGTGAGCTACATTAAATCTCAGCTCCTTGAAGAATGCACCCAAGCCTTTTACTGCATCATAATCACCCTTTAAAAATACCGTACCGGGAGTTCTGCTCAGCAGCGGAGAATTTAAAAGCATTTTCAGTCTGCGGTTTTTTCCCGCTAAACGCTGCAGCATAGCTTCCTTAACCGGCTGGCCTATAACCGCTGCAACGCTCTTTAAAAACTCTGTCGTCTGACTATAACCGTAAGGCGGCAGATAAACATAAGGCGTACCGGTAATACTCTGAAGATATTCCGCACAGGGAACTGCTTCGTTTGATAAAACAATATTCAACTCGGCACTGCCAAGCTCGGCAAGCGCCTCCGTAGTCGTATTCATTGCAAGGCAATGCAGCAGCTCATAGCCAAAGGCTTCACGCAATAGGCTTTCTATTTCGCAAATATCGGATTCTGCTCTGTAATGCAGCGGCGAAGCACCCAAAATATTATAGCGTTTGCTTTGCTTCGCATTGGCCGGCTTGGCAAACAGCTTGGCCAGCTGCAGATAGATTTTTCGCAAGCCTGCGCTGTAATCAGCACTCAGTCCGGAGGTATTTACCGGAATCAGCCTGCTTTGCACCTCGCTCTGCAGACTGTCACAAATTCCCACGATATCCGTACCAATAATAGAAGTTACCGAAGAAGTAAGCACAAAAATAGCCTTAGGCGAATATAAAGCATCCAGCTCAAAAATACCTTTTTCCAGATTCTCGGTGCTGCCCATAACGATATCACTGTCATCTACACCGGTGGTAAAAAGTCTGTCAGGATAATCCTGCCCCAGCTTATTGAAAAAATTCATGCTGAAATGTGTTGTTCCTTCGGGACCATATTCCAAAACAACTGCATCTTCTATATTCAGTAGCGTGCTGATGATGGCCATTCTGTCAGACGGCACCGGAAAATTTCTTATCAAAGCCATAATCACTTCTCCTCTATTTGAGTCTGCGTAAAATCCAGCAAACGCTTAAGCAAGCCGAAACAGCCAGCAAAGCCCAGTACATCCTGGCCGGGCATACTGTCTATACCGAAAATCCCTTTTCTTGCCAGGCTGTCGGTAAAGCTTCTGCCGATATACAGCTGCGGTTTTAATTCATCATAAACAAACTCCATCGCCGCCAGATTGGCACTCTTGCAGACATAAGGATTTGCATATTGCAGCAGTTCATTTTTTGCTTCCTTGTTTTTCAGAGTGCTCATCTGTATCATCAGCGGCTTCAATCCCAAAGCTGCCAGATAAGTATTCAGCTCCCAGCAATTATACGGACTGTTGCCGTAGATATAGCCAATACCCTGCAGCTTATCCTGCACCTGCTGCTGCAAAGCAAGACATTTCTCCCAAGTCTCTGTAACAGCAGAAGGCAATTCCACAGCCAAGGCCACAGCAAGCTCCTTATAGGCCTGCAATATATTTTGCGGATTACACATCGGTGGGAAGTAAACGTAAGGCACGGCAAGCTTTTCCTGCATCTGCTTTGCCAGCTCCAATCCCAGCTCATCAACAACAATATTCAGCTTTGCTCTGCCTGCAAGCGCCAAATCTTCCAGACTGCATTTGCCCGGAAGCTGCAGTCCTAACTGTACGCCGGCCTGCTCCAACAGCTGCAGCAAAGCGGAATTTTTTTGCAAAGGAATGCCATTGCCAAGAATATTGACAACATTTTCCGTTGGCATTTTCCGCATCAGCTTTACAGTGGCAGTCAATGTTCTTTCAATACCCGGCAGATGGTCCCTGCACTGAAAATGCTCTGTACGCACAAGCAGAACCGGAATATGGTACTTTTCCTCCAGCTCATCCACGAGCGCATCGTAATCATCACCAATGATTTCCAGAACGCAGGTTGTTACCAAAACTATGCATTTAGGCGCACCTGTCTCAAAGGTTTCGGCAACAGCCTTTTTCGTTTTCTTAATCGTACCGAAGGTCACATCATAATCATCTATTACTACGGAAACACAGCTTTCCTTAAGACTGCCGAATATTTTCATATTCGCCAACAGCTTGGAATAGTAGGTGCATTCATCTGTACCGATGATAACCGTAACAACCTCCGGCATCTGTCTTACGGTCATCAGAACACCCATCAGCGGGCAATGAGTTCCCGGGAAGGATGTTGCCATCAGCGGCTTGATATCTTTTTGCTCATTCACTTCACTCAAGCGCCTGATATTACGCAAAATATCAGCGCTATAGTTTTTCTTTTGCAGCATATTTCTTCTCCTCAAAAAGTAAGGGGCAGCAGATAAAACCGCCACCCCCATAAAATGTTATTTTACATCACACAAAGACCTTTGTGTCTATTTGCCGTAAACTGCCTCATGCAGAAGTTCTACACTGTCAGCGGCATGTTGCGACAGACAATTTACATAACCCTGCGGAATGACAATCGCCTGTTTTTTCTTTACTGCGGTTACCGTAGCCAAAGCAGGATCCGAATAGAGTTCTTCTAATTGCGCATTGCCTGCCTTATAAGCACCGCCCTGAGACCAGGTACCGATAATTATGTAGTCAGGATTTGCCTGTACTACTTCTTCCTTACTCAAAATACGGCTCGTTCCCGGTTTCTCCGCAATTGTATGACGTGCTGCCTCATAGCAGTCCTCTACGCCGGCAGCAGTCATGATATCGTTAAAGATAATTCCCTTGCCGCCGATAGCACCAAAGCGCAGAAAGAGCAATCCTTTTTTCCTATCCTCAGACGGCATTTTTTTAACCTTAGCTTCAACCGCACTGATTTTTTTCTGCATCTCGGCAATCAGCTTTTCTGCCTGCTCCGGCTCACCTACAGCACCGCCGATAGCCTTAATCGTCTTGGGAATATTGCTCAGTCTGGATGCGGCGGGATAAACAAAAACCTTAATTCCCACATCCTCCAAGCTGGAAATCTGCTCCGGCTTACTGCTGTCCGGCAGCAGCACCAGATCAGGCTTCAGTGCAAGAATAGCCTCCGGATTGCTTTCCGCAATTTTGATAACATCCTTAGCCTCCTTGGCACCCATGGCCAAATCCTCATCATGCACCCATTTGGACAGGCCTGCTATGCGCTTATGGTCAACAAGGCCTAAAAGCACCTCATCGCCATAAACATACAGACTGATTATTTTTTGAGGTTTAGACTCAAAGGACAGCTTCTTGCCGCGTACATCCTGCACAACATAGCTTTGCTTTTTAGCAGCATCATTCTGCTTGCCAACAGTACCGGCACAGCCGGAGCAATAAACAACAGCCAGCAAAACAAGGATAAGGAAAATTAATCTACGCATAATCAGCCAAGCCTTTCATCAGAAGCTGTGCTCATAAGACAGCATCCAGTTGCGTTCCTCCAGCATAGCACCGGTACCGCTGGAAGAACCGGTTCTGATATCATCACGGTCAAGCAGGTTATATACGGCAAATCTTAAAGCATCATTTTTGGTAATCTGCTGTTTTACATTCAAAGTCAGGTCTAACATAGGTTTAACGCCGTTAATTCTTTCTGCCATATAGTTAGCATAAATGTTGGCATTGGTCTTGCCTAAGTTATAACCTACTCCTGCATGCAGACCTAATTTAAAGTCAACTCTCTGCCAATCGCCCTTAGCAAGCTTTTGCTCGGGATTGCCATAGGAAACGCCTACATTGTAGCTGAACTTTTCAGAAGCAGCTTTTTCGTAGCTTACCTCAACGCCGGTATTTCTGTACTTGTTGGCATTCAGGAACATGCTCTTGCCGCTGCCGTTATAATTGCGTTGGCTATAGATACGGTCATTGATATCCATATGGTACAGGTTTACCTTGAAGAGCTCATCGGCAGCCAGTTTCTTTTTCCAGCCGAATTCATAGTTCCAGCCATTTTCTGCCTTCAGATTAGGGTTCATCAGCTGAGTAGAAGTACCCCATTGCTCGTTGACATGCGGTGCGCGCATAGAGCGGTTCACATTCAGGTAAATATTATCATCGGTACCTAAGGAATGCATTACCTGGAATTGAGGGCAGAACTTGCTGCCGGATTCCTCAACATATGCTTCACGTGCACCGAGGAAAATCTTGGTTTTATCGGATACCTCAGTTTCTGTCATAAAGAATACTGCGGCACTGTCGCGCTTTGCTGCCTCTATATTGTTACTGTTTTTGGTATTTTCATTTTCATAGTTGGCACCGACAGTCAGCATGGTGTTGCCCAATTTGAATTTATCCTGCAAATCGGCACCATAGTTATGACCTTTTTGGTGTGTAGAGGTATTAAATTTCCAATCTCTGTTTCTGAAGAACACGGTAGCCTGTAAATCATCATTTACATATCTGAGCTGGCCGAAATTATATTTGATGTCACTATGGAAGCCGGGCTGGTAAACACCCTTGACGGATTTGGAGCAGTCGGAAACCTTTTTGCTGTACATATATTGCAAGGACAGGTTATCGCTGATAGCATATTGAAGATTCAGGCTGTCCTTTTCCAGCTTGTCACCGGTATAGTAATTGCTTACACCGGAGTTTTTATATACAAAACCTCTGTCCTTAGACTGCTGTCTGGAATAGCTTAATTGCAGCTTATCGGTAGCTACATTAACAGCACCTTTAAATTTGTTTTTATCGCCAAAGCCAATCAATACTTTATTCTTGGCTGCCTTTTTGTTAGTAATAATATTGATAACACCGGCGCTGGCATTAGAGCCGTAAAGAACAGTAGCGCCGCCCTTAACAACTTCAATGCGGTCGATAATATCGGCAGAAATGGATTCCAAGTCATAGTTTCCGTCTTGGTTCAGGGGAATTCCGTTTACTAAGATAGCAACGTTATCCTTAGAAATGCCTCTGAAGCCGATGTAAGTATTACCGGTCGGAGAAGCAGTTAAGGTAAAGCCGGGAATATTTTTTACTACTTCCATAACGTTGTTAGCGCCTAGCTTTTCAATCTTCTCCTGATCATAAATTTCTGTTGCGGCAGGAATATCTACATCTCTTTTCTCATAACGGGCGGCAGTAACCATCATGGGATCTAGTACATACTCATTTAATGCTTCATGTGCCATTACCGGCGCAGCAAACAGCAGGCAACCTAAAGCTACAGCGCCGTTTACCATTTTCTTACTCATCGAACTCATCACTCATACACTCCTTGAAAATTTTAATAATATGGCGTAAAATAATAATATTGGCTTTTGATAACTTATACCACGTTATCAGTATTATCTTACAATATACAACGCTTATACAGTCAAGAGGTTTTTTATGAAGGATTCACGTTATTTCACTCCCGGTGAACTGGCAAAGCTGCTCGGCATATCCAAGCAGCTTCTGTTATATTATGATAAAAACGATATTTTTTCACCAGAGTTTGTGGACGAAAACGGCTACAGATTTTACGTTTTATCGCAGTATTTCACCCTGCAGATTATCATCTCTCTCAGAAAGCTCGATGTTTCCTTAAAGGAAATCAAAGCTTACTTAAAGAGCAAGGATATAAACCTGCTAAAAGATATATATCGCAATAAACAAACTGAATATAAAAAGCAGATTGAAGAACTGCTGTATTTAGAAAAAACGATGCAGCAGAAAATCTCTTTTTTAAACGATATTCAAAATCTGCCGCTTAACCAGATTCTTCTGGAAATCCAGGAGGAGGAATATCTATATTTCAGTGAAGATATCAGCTTTCAACAGCCTATAAAGCAAAGGATGAAAATTTTAGCAAATCATATGCTGCCGGTGTTCTCTTATGAATCATTTCAGGAATATCTGATGGGCTTTCACTATGACAGCAACGATTTTTTCCATGGGAACCACTTGACTCAATACAATGTATTTATTACCGCAAACAGCAAGCTTAATTATACTAATCCAATAAAGGTGATTAAAGAAAAAGGTCTGTATCTTTGTGTTTATTGCAATGCACACTACGGCGTAATAGACAGCAAAATTAAAGAACGGATTGTAAAATTCATCAAGCAAAATAATTTACGCTTTCATGGTGGCATCTATCTTTTCCCGCTGCGCAACTTTTGGTCTACATCTAAACCGAAGGAAGAACTTGTTAAACTCTGCTTAAGAGTAGAATATACTGATTAAGGTGTATAACTATTATACACCTTATTTTTTATTTCAAATTGAAGCTCATGCGGTAAGACACAACAAAACCTCTGATATTTCTTCCGATATCAATACACAGGCAAAAGAAGTTGGTATATTTGTGCCAACTTCTTTTTATACGAGCACTCTGTGCATCTTTAAGGTTATTTTTGTGCTATAATATTAGTTACAAAAATTCGAAGAAAAGAGTTATATTTATGGACGATAAAGAACAAAAATTCAAAACCTACCGTTCGCTCAGCAATATGCACAACTTCCGCCTGCGCCTGTTTGCGGAGGGTATCCTCACCGGTATCTTGGCCGGTATAGTCATCAGCTTCTTCCGCTTCGCCCTCTCGGAGATGGAATACCTGCGCGGAGCACTTTACAACCGCCTATGGGTGAGCGACTGGAGCATCAACACCTGCTGGTTCGCCGTGCTCATCGCCATCGCCTTCATCCTGCACAAGCTCAACTGCATCGAGCCTATGGCAGCAGGCAGCGGCATTCCGCAGGTCAAGGGAGCAATTTTAGGCCTGATGAAAATGCGTTGGCTGCACATTCTCTGGGTTAAGCTCACCGCCGGCATCATCGGCATCGGCGCCGGTCTTTCCCTGGGACGCGAAGGCCCTTCCATCCAGCTGGGCGCAGTAACAGCACAAGGCGTCAGCCGTCTTATGGGACGCACACGCATGGAAGAACGTTATCTGCTGACCAGCGGTGCCAGTGCCGGTCTTGCAGCAGCCTTCAACGCTCCACTTGCCGGTGTTATCTTTGCTTTGGAAGAACTGCACCGCAACTTTTCCATCATGGTTCTGCTGCCCTCTATGGCCGCAGCCTTCACTGCGACAATTATTTCCCGCGCCATCTTCGGCCGTGCGACAATTTTTGATATTCCAGACTTACAGCTGCTTCCTATCGGCTATTACGGCATTGTCATTCTTGTTGCTCTCGCCAGCGGTCTGGCAGGTGTCATCTTCAACTGGGGACTGCTGAACATCTGCCGTTTTTACAATTTGCCCTGCTTCAAGCGCCCTGTGCAGAAGATCGCCTTTGCCCTCATCTGCGCCGGCATTTTAGGCTACTTCCTGCCCGAGGTTTTGGGCGGCGGCAACGAGCTGATTAACCATCTGGCCAAAGCACCTGTATCACTGCAGCTTTTGCTGCTCTTTCTTGCCGGCAAGCTGATTTTTACGCTTATCAGCTACGGCTGCGGCGTTCCCGGCGGCTTCTTCCTGCCGATGCTCGTTATCGGTGCTCTATGCGGCAGCATCTGCGCGCAAATTCTGATTATGCTTGGCTGGATTGAGCCTGCCTATGCTACCAACATTATGGTAGTTGCTATGGCGGCACTTTTTGCTTCCTCCGTACGCGCGCCTATTACCGGCACCGTACTGATAATGGAAATGACCGCCAGCTATCAGCAGCTGCTTTCGCTGGCAATTGCTGCCATGGTAGCCTTCGTCATTGCAGAGCTGTGCCACAGCAAGCCAATCTACGAGGAGCTGATGCAGCGCATGCTGTACAAAAAAGCGCCGGATCCTGCTGTGCTGGAGCAGCGCAATGTTATCGAGCTGGTTGTTTGCAGCGGCAGCAGCGTCAGCGGCAAGCTCATCAAGGATATCCCATGGCCTCCCAATACACTCTTAGTAGATGTAAAGCGCGGTGAATCCCAAGTTATTCCGGCAGGTGATACACGCCTGCTCAGCGGCGATTTCATTTATGTTCTCACAGCTACCGAGCATGTAGAAGAGCTGACGAAAATGGTAGAAGAATAATTATATATCAGACACAAAGTAAAGGCATTTGTTGCAGCGGCGGCAGATGTCTTTTTATATGCGAGCATAAAATTTACACTGAATTTACATTGTTTTACAATGCTTTGCTAGAAGCAGTTATTTTTCTTACGTATACTAACTATACCAACTTTGGGGTTTGTAAAGTGAGAGGAGAAAAATAATGAATGAAACAGTAAAAATTTTCTTTGGTCTGATCGGCGGTCTGGCGCTGTTTTTGTATGGCATGAACAGCATGAGTGATGCTCTGCAAAAGACAGCCGGAGAACGCATGAAAAAAATACTCAGCTTTTTGACGAAAAATCCGATTATGGGCGCACTTGCCGGTGCCTTGGTTACTGCAGTACTGCAAAGCAGCTCTGCCACCACGGTTATGGCAATCGGCTTTGTCAGCGCCGGTCTTATGAGCCTGCCGCAGGCTATTTCCGTTATCTTCGGTGCCAACATCGGTACTACCATGACGGCACAGCTTTTGGCCTTCAAGCTCAGCAACTATATCTATCCGATTATTTTTATCGGCTTCATGCTGAACTTTGTCGGCAAAACCGAAAAGCTCAAAAACATCGGTATGGTAATCTTTTCCTTCGGCCTGCTGTTTGAAGGCATTGAAATTATGGGACACGTAATGAAGCCTTTGGCAGGCAGCGGCTTCTTTGTAGATTTAATGGCGCAGGTTGCTTCTACGCCTGTATTAGGTGTTTTACTCGGTGCCGGCATGACGCTGGTAGTACAAAGCAGCTCCGCAACTATTGCCGTGCTGCAGAACTTTGCTACTCAGCCTGCTGCCGACGGCGTAAGCAGTGTTATCGGGTTAACCGGTGCAATTCCCATTCTGCTTGGTGATAACATCGGTACAACCATCACCGCCATTCTGGCTTCTATCGGCCAGACAAAAAATGCGCAGCGCACAGCCATCGCACACAGTATTTTCAACATCAGCGGCAGTGTTGTCTGCCTGTGCATAATTCCATGGTTTGCCCAATTTGTCCAATACATTTCCCCGACGGGCCGCGAAATCGATATCATTTCCCGTCAGATTGCCAACGCGCATACTACCTTTAACATTGTCTGCACCCTCGTTTGGTTGCCCTTCATCCCTATTATGGTAAAGATCGTTAAAGCAATTATCCGCGGCGAAGATAAGAATCTTAAGCCTGCATATGAAACAAAATTCCTTGACAACAAGATGCTTGATAAACCTGTTGCTGCTATGTATCTGATTTCCCAGGAGATGGAAAGACTTGTCGGCTTCGCCGATAAAACTCTCTGCCAGCTGAAGTTCATTTTAGACAGTAACCGCAGCGTAGAAAACTACGAAAAATTTAAAGAAAATCTGGCGATTACCGACCAACTTCAGGCAAAAATCACAGATTATATTACCAAGCTGCTTTCCAGCGGTAATTTAACCGAGCAGCAGTCGGAGGAAACCGCCAGTCTGCTTTTTGTAACAAATAATATTCAGCGTATTGCCGAACGCTGCAAGGATATTGATACAACCTGCAGCAATATTGTAGCCCAAAACAATGTGCTTTCACCCACAGCCAATCAGGAAATGATTAAGTGCATCTCGATTACACAATCACTGCTGGAGCGTTCTATCGAAGCAATTAAGACCGGCAAGAATGATATTGCCGGTGATATCTTCAAGGATAAGGATAAAATGCGCCGCTCTGAGCGAAAATGCAATAAGGCACATCTTAAACGTGTTAAGCTAGGTGAGTGCAATGCCAGCATGACACCGCATTTTTCGGATATTCTCTACAATTTAAGCCGTATTGCGGATAACTGCATCAGCATTGCCGAAGAAGCTGCCGACAGCGTATGCTTTGTGGAATTAGGCAAAAACGCCAAAAAGCTTGGCTTTGCGGAGGGCGTCGGCAAATGATGAAAAATTATCTGATCCGTATCTGCCTGCTCCTGACAGCATGCACAATGCTTTTGACTGCCTGTGGTACGCAAAGCGCCAAGCTGCCGGATTTAAGCACCTTGGGTAAGGTTATTGCGATTTCCCGTGAGGAAGGCTCCGGTACAAGAGCAGAATTTGATACAATGCTTTCCACCAACGAATCGGGAGCAGATGCAGTTGCCACCTCTACGAATGATGTTCTGCAGCAGGTAAGCAAAGAAAAAAATGCTGTAGGTTATCTTGCGCACAGCACACTGCCACAGGAGCTTCCCGATGTTAAGGTATTGAAGGTTAACGGTATCGAGCCTGATATTAATAACATCAGCAGCGGCAAGTATGCCCTGCGCCGCAGCTATTATCTTACTCATAACGGTGAAATGAACCAGCTGCAGCAGGACTTTTTGCAATATGTACTTTGTGCAGGACAAAAGCTGGTAGCGAAAAAGAGTATTGCCGTCGGCACCCCGACAACATTTTTATCTACTAAAGCCAGCGGCAAGCTTCTCATCAACGGCTCCAGCTCGGCAGCGCCTTTAGTTAAGGAGCTTGCAGCCGAATATATGCAGCTGAACCCCCGTGCTCAGGTTACGGTAGAGGTTACCGATTCTTCCAAAGGTCTTACCGCCGCCATTCGCCGCGAATGCGATTTCGGTATCTCCTCCCGTGAACTGAAAAGCTACGAAAAAGAGCTGCTGACTGCTAATGTTTTTGCACGTGATGCCATTGTGCTCATCGTCAATAAGCAAAACCCCGTCAACAATCTTTCAACTAAGCAAATCAAAGCATTGTACGAAACCTGCAATGAGTGGAAAAGCTTAAACTGAACATAACAAAAGCGCCCTGCGTATACCCAACGGTGGTACGCAAGGCGCTTTTTTTGCTTTATTACAGGCCAAGCATTACATCAATAATTTCTTTATCGGTTTCTACCATGCCCTGGCTGGCAATTTTACCAACTGCAGCAATGGTTTCATCAGCAGTATTTTGAACAATACCGTCACCGCCGGCAAAGTTACGCTCGGCAACGGACATATCAACGCCCATCAGACCGCCTTCAACAGCCATAGCAATTTTAGCTGCGCAGGAGGATTTTGCACCGTCGCAGATAATACCGCTGTTGATAGCCAGAGCATTTTCTACCGCATGCTCAATCTGGTCATCAGTGCAGTCATACAGGAAAGCGATTGCCGCACCGGCACCGCAGCCGGCACTGATAGCACCGCAGTATGCAGACAGCTTGCCGATACCCTGCTTCAAGTAGATGGTAACAAGATCGCTCAGAAGTACTGCACGCAGCATTTTCTCTTCGCCTGCAGCCAATGCATGGGCGTAAACAACAACAGGAACGGAAGCTGTAATACCCTGATTGCCGCTGCCGGAGGTAATTACTACCGGAAGCTCGCAGCCATTCATACGTGCGTCACTGCCTGCAGCAGCGCTGGCACGTGCACGGATACGCAGGCTGTCCGGGTCACGGCGCAGCAAAATTTTGCCGATGCTGGCACCGTAATCATTGGTCAAGCCTTCTTTGGAAATAGCCATATTGAAATCAATCTGGCGCTGCAGCAAATGCTTAACATTATCTAACGGCATATTGCGGGCCGCATCCAGAACGTCTTCAATTCTCCAAAGGCTCTTTGCCTCTTCTTCGGCAGGCACAATCGGTTTTTCCAAAACAGTAGCGCCGTTTTTCTTAATGCAGGTAACATTAGTGTGGTCCGTACGGATAGTTACCTCGGCATTATTGCCGCCTGCTGCCAGGAAAATGCGGATATAGAAAATATCCGGTTCTTCGGAAACGTGAATATTAATCTTGCCGGATTCAGCCAAAGCCTTAATCTCAGCCTTTTCCTCCTGGTTGATATAAGCCAGAACCTCCAGCTGACGCTCGGAATGAGCGGCAACAACACCGGCAGCGCAGGCAACCTCAATACCCTTCATCTTATTAGTGTTCGGTACAACAACGCTCTTAACGTTTTTAATGATATTGCGGCTAACCCAGATTTCAATCTGCTCCGGGAAAGCTCCTAACTGCTCGCGGCATACAGCAGCACAGTAAGCAATGGCGATAGGCTCGGTACAGCCCATAGCCGGGATCAGCTCCTCCCGCAGGATGTCAATATAAGCCTGGTATCTCTTATCCGTCTTTTCCATTCTAAAAACCTCGGTTTTCTTTTTTACAGCGTAC
>OIYP01000813.1_pt1 | contig 18587 bp, 12 predicted proteins | sample 1588261 | NCBI WGS metagenome assembly OIYP01 (sample SAMN03283293) | human gut metagenome | biome: human-associated habitat; material: feces | host: Homo sapiens | place: Peru | collected 2012
CCGCCGCCAGTGCCAGTCCGCCCATCAGCCAGGCGCGCTCGGTGCGCTTCAGGCGTTCGGCGGCGGTGGCGGTCTGGAGCCAGCGGGCCTGCTCCCGCCCGATGTCGCCCAGCAGGGCGTTGATGCGCTGGGTGATGACGGCGCCGGCTGAGCGGAGCGCGTCGGAACTGCGGCTGACGAGGCTCACCTGCCGCCGGGCGTCGCGGTCGAGGGTGCGGTGCACGTCGGAGAGGATGTCGGCCAGTGTGTCGCTGACGTTGACGGCGGTGACGGTCGTGTCGGCGGCGGCGCGCTGCGTCGTCCTGACGTTGAGCGTGTCGTCGTGACTGCCCTTGAAGGCGTCGGCCAGGCGGCGGAAGAACCCGCGGCGGCGACGGCTGATGACCACCTGCTCGCCGCGCTCGACGACCGGTGCCGCCACTGGCGCCGTCACGCTGACCGGCGCGGCGCCGGAGCGCAGGGCGTCGATGCGGCGTTGCAGCGACTCGCCCTTGCTGCGCTCCCGCCGCAGGGCGTCGATGAGGCCCGTCACCCCGATGCACTTGTCCCTGACCAGTGCCCGCAGGGTGTCGGCGCGCAGGCGCTGCACGGTATCGGGTGTGACGCGGCGGAAGTGGATGAGGGTGCGGTCGACGCTGTCGATGCTCAGCAGGTAGCGGTCGAGGGCGCGGTCGTCGGCGTAGCGGAGCGTTGCCTCCTCGCCGCAGGCGTCGGCTGTCAGCAGTGCCGTCAGCAGGCGGTCTGTCGCGATGCGCTGCGCCGCGACGCGGCGCTCCACTGCCGTGACGCCGGAAACCTGCCGGGCGGTGTGAACAATAAACCCCACTGCCACGCAGAGCGTCGCGGTGAGGAGTATGAATGAGATGATGAACTTGAGTCGCTGTTTGAGCATCTGTCAGGCCCGCTTGTTGAAGTGCATGCAAAGTTAGGGCAATAGATTGGATTGACCGAACAAAATGGCCTAATTTGCGTGAACGGCCTTCACAGTAAAGGGCTTAGATACACTGCTGTCTGAGTCATATGGGGCAGGGGGATGAACCATTGTTTAGCGGCCAGCATAAATACGCGGGCGTCGGCCCCATTAGCTTTGCGTCGGAACGAAATCCATAATGGGAACAGTTTCGATGATTAACCGAGGAATTCACGGATTTCATGTACGAAATCCTTTGCATACTGGAACAATGCACCATGACCAGAGTCACTCCAGATCACCAGTTTGGAATGGGGAATATAGCGCACAAGATCCAGCGAGCCTTCTGTGGCGACCATCGTATCGTTATCGCCGTTGACAATCAAAGTCGGCTGACTGATTGATCTCAGTGTTTTGAAACCTAAGTCAACCTCCTGCCCGTAACGTATAATAGCCTGTGCCTGCGCGGCTATAGCCTCAGGCGTAAGGAACGGGACACGGTCGGCCACCCGGAGTGTCAGCCGGGACGCATAGGCATTGGCTGCGGCCTTCCCTTCCGGTGTCTTCGAGAAAAACAGGGCACGGCGCGGATTTTCAGCATCTTCTTTCTGGGCAGTTTCCACATGCTGGAGGATATCGGCAATGAATCGTCCGCCTTTGGGAGCCGTGCCCGCAAGGATTAACTTGCGGACCAGTCCGGGCTGACGTGCAGTTAGCAGTTGTGCGATGAACCCTCCGATAGAAAATCCCAACAGATTTACTGCCCCAAGTTTCAATGCCCTTATGAAACTTGCAGCGTCATCGGCCATATCTTCTATTGTACAGGGGGCTATCCCTTCCGAGCCTCCAATGCCTTTATTGTCGAACTGGATAATATGGTATTGTTCTGCAAAAGGATTTACAAGTGCGGGATCCCAATCATCCATCGTAGCTACAAAATGAATCAGCATCACCAGCGGCTGCCCTTCAGGGTTTCCGAATGAACGGTACGCATACTTTGTCCCGTCCACTACGATGTACTGTGTCGGTGCAGTTTCCTGCGTATAACTTTTTCCCATCATCCTTCTGACTGTTTACTTGTTTTGAAAAATCGTTTTGTTTCTCCCACAGGCACATCCAACCGGTCGTCTTCCAAAGCTGAAAATAATTCATCCGCCACTTCTGACGGGGAAATGCCGGTCTCGCCTCCTATGTCTGCCGAAAAACGGGTGTTGACCAGTGGCGGAAACACTTCATATATCTGAAGATCAGACTTGTCTTTCAGGGTATCCCTTAATGAAGTGGTATAGCTGTGCAAGGCAGCCTTTGTTGCGCAATAAGTAGGTACGTGCTTGTCTGTCCCGAAAGCGGCGATAGACGACATATTGACGATGGCGGAACACTCCTTTTCCAATAAATGCGGCAAGAGCAGTTCCGTGAAATGAATCACACTTAAATAGTTGGTATTCATTTCATCCCTTGCTTTCTCATAGGCATGCGCGTTTACACCCAACAAGTAAGCGTATCCCAACCCGGCGTTGTTGATAATCATATTTGTTTCGGGGTAATCTTTCTTCAGTAGGTCGGCAATGCGAATTCTTTCTTCAAACTGTGAGATGTCCCCCTCTATGGCTACCGAATTGCCGCCTAACCCTTTTACGGCTTTGGACAAACACGCTCTATCACGACCGTTTATGATAACACGGTTGCCCGTGCCCGACAGTTTTTCAGCTATGGCCAAACCGATTCCGGCACTGCCTCCGCTGATAAATATCGTATTTCCAGTTGTTTTCATAATTGCTTATCTGTTTTGATTTCCAAAAATGGATAATCGGTATATCCAGTCTCCCCCGGCGTGTAGAGCGTGTTTCTGTCCGGCTGGTTCAAAGGTGCATTCAGTTCAAACCGCTTTACCAGATCGGGATTGGCAAGGAATGGCTGGCCGAACGAAACTAAATCGGCATCGCCCGCTGCCAGTACCTGTTCGGCGGTCTCTTTAGTGAAGCCACCGTTGATGATGAGGGTTCCCTTAAACAGCCGTCGATAGTAATGCGCCACATCATGCACGACATTCCTATCATTAGACACATCCGTAAAAGGTCTGAGCAAATGCACATACGCCAGCTCATACTCATTCAGACGATCCACGATATAATCGTAAAGCGCGATCGTCTCATCGTCAGCGACGACGCCTAACAGTCCATCCAAAGACGGACTCAAACGGACGCCGATGCGGCTGCAATCCACCACCTCTTTCATCGCATCCAGAATGTCAAACAGAATCCGCGCCCGGTTTTCTATAGAACCGCCATATAAGTCTGTACGCCTGTTGCTGTCTTTGTTGAAAAACTGTTGCAACAAGTAGCCATTGGCCCCATGAATTTCAATACCGTCAAAACCAGCTTTGAAGGCATTGACAGCAGCCTGTTTGACATCGGCAACGGTCTGTTTGATATCGGCAAGGCTCATTTGGCGTGGCGTAACAGTCGGTTTGAAACCTTCCGGAGTAAAAACAGGCCCATTCGGATTCACTGCCGATGGTGCAAGGGGCAGTTTTCCTCCTAGCAAATCGGGATGTGAATGTGATCCGGTGTGCCACAACTGGGCAAATATCGTCGTCCCTTTTTCATGTACGGCGGTCGTCACTTTACTCCACGCTTCCACCTGCTCCTCCGAATATAAGGCAGGCGCATTGATAGCTCCTACTGCATCCTCACTCACAAACGACGGCTCGGAAACGATAAGTCCCGCTGTGGCCCGCTGCACATAGTACTTGACTATCAATTCATTCACCAAGTGATCCGGATTTGTTGCACGGCAACGCGTCATCGGTGCCATCACCATACGGTTCCTCAACTTTAGACCTCTTAAATCGTAGGGTTCGAAAATCATTCCCTTTTTATTTGTATCCATAATAAATGATTTGTAACTTTGCTTGCGTTTTGCAAGTGCAAAGGTAAGAAACTACTTTTGAAATGCAAGTCGAATGAGAAATAAAAACAATGAAAGAAGTAAAACACAGATCGGATTGCCCTGTAAGCAGTGTACTAGACATCATCGGCGATAAATGGACGTTGCTGATTATCAGGGATCTATTTTCTAGCGGTCAATGTACTTATGGGGATTTTCTAAAATCTGCAGAGAAAATAGCCACGAACATACTGGCAGACAGATTGGAGCGATTGGAGCATACTGGTATTATTGTAAAGCTGGAGCACCCTGAAAGCAAAGCAAAGGTTTTATACAAACTGACGGAAAAAGGGATTGACATGTTCCCAATACTGGTAGAACTTGTTGTCTGGGCCGGTAAGCATCTGGACTTGCCATTAGAAAACAATCCAATTTTGCATGGTATAGACACATATGGCAAAGACGAATTCATTCATACTGTCATGGGAAAACTTAAGAATACAATATGATATGCCTTGATATGGTGATAACTTTTAACGTGCAAAGTTGCCACCATTCCTTATGATCTGCTATTTTTGTATCAAAGCAAGCATTGGCATGTTTGAATGCCGCACAATTAGAACTTTAACGCAACACCCTATGAGAATAATATGAATGAGATACAATTCATTTTATACAATATGCCCGATGATAAAGGCACGGTACAGGCTATAATCAAGGACGAAACCATTTGGTGCACGCAAAAGGCCATGGCGCAACTGTTCGGAATTGACAAATCGGGCATAAGCCGCCATATTTCAAATATATTCAAAGAGGGAGAACTTGACGCAAATACGACTGTTGCAAAAATTGCAACAGTCGTAAATCGGGGCTTGCGTGGAGAGGTAAAAGAGAAAATCGATTTCTACAACTTGGATGTAATTATAGCGGTTGGATATCGTGTGTCTTCCTTGCGGGCAACACGGTTTCGTCAATGGGCCACAAAGATCCTGAATGAGTACATACGCAAGGGGTTTGTCTTGGATGATGAAAGACTGAAACAAGGCAATGCCGTTTTCGGTAAGGATTATTTCCGCGAATTGCTCGAAAGGGTTCGCTCGATTCGTGCAAGCGAACGGCGGATATGGCAGCAGATAACGGACATTTACGCAGAGTGCAGTATGGATTATGACCGTCTGTCTCCTACGACCAAAGACTTTTATGCCATGATACAGAACCGCTTTCATTACGCAATCATGGGGCAGACCGCAGCCGAAATCATCTATGACAAGGCTGACCATAACAAGGCACACATGGGATTGGCCACATGGAAGAACGCTCCAGATGGTCGCATCTTGAAATCGGATGTATCAATTGCTAAGAACTACTTGTCGGAAAGAGAGATTCGGCAATTAGAGCGTGCCGTTACAGGCTATTTTGACTACATAGAGGATCTGATAGAGCGAGAAAACACATTTACGATGTCCCAGTTTTCAGACAGCGTGAATGAGTTCCTTCAGTTCCGACGCTATAAGATTCTACCCGATAAAGGTAAGGTTTCAGCTGCACAAGCCAAGTCAAGGGCTGAAAATGATATATGATATATTCAATCGTACCCAAAATGTTGTCTCTGACTTTGATAAGGAAATCAAGAAGCTGAAAGGTGGCAAACAAGATGGTAACAAAACGGACGGAGGTGACAAATGAAGAACGGTGATACCAGCCAGCAGCCATACACTGCCTGTCCGAAGAAATGTAAGGGGGGGCCTGTTTGAGCTTTTTGTGAGGAGACGCTATAGCCTCTAGCGCCCAGCGCAGCTGTAATAGAAAAAAGTAAGTGAAGCGCCGTCGGAACGCCATCCGCAATTCGACAGTGCAAGCCTCTGCGGCTTGCTGAGAGAAATGCGAAAGATCTGTTGCCACACCGCTCACGCCGCGCACCGTCTCCCCACCTGCCCTGCCGGCTGAAGAAAGCCACTAAGCCGTGAGGCTGAAGTGACGGCGGCCACAACTCATTATCTGGGGGACTGTTCTCCAAGGGCTTCCTTACAACATCTTTTAACCCGCAAGGTTGCTAGTATTCCTTACGATCTACTATTTTTGCACGAAAGAAAGCATTGACATATTTGATATGCCGTACGATTGTAACTTTAATGCAACAGCCCATGAGAACAATTTGCATAACATTAGACTGTGACCTACACCAAGATTACGATTTGCCCTTTCTCGGTAACAGGGAGCGCATCCATGTGTTTAGCAGGAGAGACAGTGTAAATAACGGCATAAAGATTCGTGTCAGGGAATCCATCGAAATGAAGTTCATTTTGGAGGGACGTATTCCCAAAGACGTGCCCTGTACCTATCAACGAATAGAGCTATCGAAAAATCTCACGGATTGGGGTTCGGCTGATATTATCGATAACGACTATCAGCGTGTCTTCCTCTTGTCGGGGTATGACTATTACATCATTTTCAAGGGAGAATTTGAAGGATACCTTGAGTTTTCGGATGCCACACAGCTTGATTGCTTCGACGCTACAAGTGGAGAACCAATCATTGATCCGGATGCAGTGAAAAATAAATCAATGTATTATTGTACGTTGCTGGTGGATGCGGGTGACTTAATAAAGCTCTCATCCGTTGAAATGCTCGGCCTTCGCTATAGCCTGATAAATGCCGATGGGATTGACAGTCATGTGCTCGACTATTTCGACAACTTGAAGGTTCTCTTCATAGGGCCGGAAAGCGGCGCACCAAAGACACCGCGACTTGATATATCGGTGCCCATGATACGGCAATTGCAGAAAATCAACATCGGTGTACAGTTCTTAATGCCTAACATTGTCAATTTGCGTGACTGCCAAGAGCTATATATTATTGATAAGGACATATCTTGGGCTGACCTGCGCGACTTGCCTAGCAAAGCCTATGGAAAAGGCGAAAAACTGACATATGTCAGCATTGACTCCCATGACGAGAGTGACAGAGACGCCATTCTCAGATTTGTCAAAAACGTGGTTTATGCTACAAAAGCCAAAGAGTGTGTAGTCACTTTGCCTTACTATATGAAAGGCTATATCGATGAAGATGATAAGGGAGACAATGGTAACCTTATAATAATAATCCCATAAATATACAGAAACAGCTACTCCTCCCGTAGACGGGTAAGAATACTACGATCATGAAAGCAAGGCGATCATTGGTGTTAGATTTCGTGGCAGTTAGCTTGGGGCCTCACCGGTGCACCGCCTGCCGTTACATAATCGAGATGCATCTTTCCGGCCGGTGCACTGTTCGACCACATTCACCTACGAGGAATACGACGTGGAGTCGGGTGGCATTGACACATTGCCCCGCCATCCAAGTGCCCACCGTAATTCACACAAACGGTGGCAATGGCGCCCACATCGTCAACGGACGGAAGGTCATTATCAGCAATCATTGAAATATAAATCCATAGTGCAGCTGCCGATAATTCTTGCCAACCGGCTATCAAACTTTAATCATCTATCATTCCCCAAATAGGATACAATCATATGGAAGTAACAGTAAGAGATTTCCGACTAGTCCCTACTGCAGGCAAAAAGCCTTGTGCGATATTCTGTGCATCAAACACAGAAATGCTGACGGATGTCATTGAGTTAATCAAATCATATCAAGATTATGAGGGGAAAACCGTAGACACGACCTTGGGAGCTTATCAACGTCTGTATTCAGATAGGTCTAATAATCTGCCCGACCTGACACAGCCGGGCTATACCTATTTCATCATCAAACTATCCTCATGCGTCTACCGTCTCACCGGTTCTCTTCGGTTGGATGGGTTGTGCGGCGTGAAGATTGTTGGCGAGAAAAAGGAAAATAACGAATGCACAACAGTCATAGAAGGAACCCCTCTTGATTCAATAAAAGAAACGCAGGTAGCCACCGATGATAGGCTAATCACCATGACATTTAAACGGGAATCGAATATTTTCCCAACGGTCTATGTTGAAAATGATAAAGATCAAGACGCCAGGCCGGTCATTCCCAATAGAATGATAACTATAAAATCAGGATGGCAAATAAGCACCATAGCAGCAGACGGGGAAAAGCCAGCAATAACGATAACCCAGGCGGGGGGAGCTGCTAAGACCGAAACAGAGCAGCTATATAAAGCTATTATAAAAGGCCACTCAATTCTTGTTGTGCGCGTCTTATGGCTTAGTTATAAGTTGAAGATTGCGAATGTGGAAAAGTTTTCCGTAGAAGGAAATGAGCCTCCGATTTATGGTCTTAAGATAGAGTGTAACGAAAAGCCTGCATTTAGTGATTACCTTATTGGTTGTCCTGTAGAAGTATGGAACATTCTGCCGCAAGGCGCCGATGATAATAAAGGCAAATATTATTTTGACGTTATATCTGAGGGTCTAGATGATGATAAGAAGAATGAATATATACGGGTTCACTATTTGTGTAACAATGAGGAAGAATATAACTCTCTGAAGGCAACCCCTGACAAGCTCAGGGTCTCCACCATCACGCAATTTGCTGACATCCAAAATTGTGCCGGCATCTGCTTGGAAAACATCTGCTTTCGCCATTGCGGAATCTACGACATCCTATCATCTAGTCTCAGTCAGGCTGAAGCGACAAGCGGTGGTTGCATCAAAATACGCAAATCCGATCATGTCATTATCCGTGGCTGTGAGTTCACGCGAATAGGCGGTTACACGGTGAAGGCGGATGAAAGCACGCGCGTACAACTTAGAGAGAATTATGTACATGACACTTATGGTGGCGGCTTTCATTTAAACCTCTGCCACAACTGTGTCATCGACGACAACCTTGTCAGGGACTTCGGTAACTACCAAGAGGGGAGTGTTGGCATTCTCTTACGTGACGCCTATACCAATAATGTCACACATAACACTATCTTCAACGGTTGGTATACCGGCGTTTCCGTTGGCTGGCAATGGGGCTATGCGACCAGCAAGAGCTATGACAACTACATTGCCTACAATCACATCCACCACTGTATGCGGATGCGACTGAATGATGGTGGCGGCATCTATTGTCTTGGCATCAGTCCGGGCACAGTCATTGAGAACAATGTAATTCACGACATCGTCTCGACAAAAAAAAATGATGCCTCAGCTATCTACCTGGATGAAGGCAGCAGCTATATCAAGGTACGAAACAACGTCTGTTTTGGGTGCAACGTCGGGTTGCACCAGCACTACGGCAAGGCCAACGAGATTTACAACAACCTCTTTGCCTTCACCAACGACAGTTGTGCCAAGCTCTCACGAGCTGAGCGGCACCTTTCCCTGTTCGCGCATAACAACATCCTGAAAGTGGGCTGTGGCGTGGTCTTCAATACTGCTCCACATGCCATTGCCGATTTTCATGACAATGTACTGGACAAGACCGATATCGCCGTCTATATACCGGCTAGAGAATACGTCCGGCCATATCGATTGACCAGCCATTCTGTTGATTTCACATGCAAGTACATTGAAGGTTCGGCTTTTCTCTACTATTTGAGCTTAAAGGCAGACTACATGATTGGCCGGGAAATCATGAGCAACACCAACACCGACTTCGTTCCGTTTGACGTACTGCCAGAGACATCGAAAGACACAGACAAACCGGTTAGCAAAGACGCCTCTAAACCTTATGGCGTGCAAAACATATTCCTGAAGGAACATGCCATAATGGCCAAAGGGGATATTGTGAGCCAGCAATATAGTGCTAGGGTTGCATATCCACACAACAGTTTCTTTGAACTGGAAATTTAGAAAGGATCAACATGGAAGTAAATTTTTCAATTGAGAACAACGAGCGCAACGGCCTTGTCATCAAAGACCGCGTGGGACGCGTCCTCTTTGCCACTACAACCATTGAGGAAACAGAGACGACCAGATATAAGTTCATTGTCAAGGACAGGCTTGGCCGGATCCTGAAGACAGAGCCCGTGTGTGCTGCAGATCTGCGCTCACTGGATGAAGAGGATCTGCAGCTTTGGGCCATTATCGGGGAGGGAAAGGCGACGGCCAATGTCGGTTATGCCCCGAATCGCGCAAGTAAGGATTTAATCAACTGCACGTTGCAAACCAACGTTGAGAACAAGGCCTTTGTCTCCGCCTGTTTCGACCGTGAGGGCTTTCCCCTTGAGTTTTTACGCGTGACCGGACAACCCCTTCATTCTTTTGACGAATGAAAAGGGATATCCATCAAATGATGAATATTTACAGTGAAACAGAACATAGAAAATATCCCCGAATGTCACCAATCGCAGGTATTTCTGTATGCATCAATTTCATGAATCGCTCTATGCCACATCTAATTATACCGCAGGTCTTGGGGACACAGGATGGTGTATGGAAGTTGCTTGCCTAAGGGCTAGGTTGTCTTATGGATTATCACACACATAATAGTTACTGTAGAATATGATGCTTTATCTGATAGGCTTTGCGATTGTAGCGGCGGGGCTTTTTGCCTGTATGCCCGCAAAGTCGAAATGGCTATACCTGACTGTCATTAATTTGTTGTTCTACGCACTGGTCTGTGGGTGGAGCGTCATCTGTATCGTACTGACTTCTGTCTGGTCGTGGGGCATAGCCAGCCGTCTGGCCGCTTCGCGCCGTAAGAAGCTCCTGCTTGCTTTGGGCATTGTCCCCCTGCTGCTGATGCTCTGCACGTTCAAGTATTGGAACAATCTCAGCCCATTGACTGGGGCGGCAATGATTCTGTTGCCCTTGGGCATGTCATATTATGTCTTAAAGTCCATTTCTTACTTAATGGATGTCTATCGTAATAAGTATGAGCATGATACAGACGCGTTCCGGTATCTCTCATACGTCTCGTTCTTTGGCCAGATTATCGCGGGCCCCATTCAGCGCTATGATCAGTGGATTGGCGGAACTGCGGTCCAGAGACCGATGGGGAATTTACAGAGGGCTTATTATCACTTCGTTGTCGGGCTGTTTATGAAGGTGGTCATTGCGAACCGGCTGGCTGGTTTCGTGACGGAAGTGATGAACAGCCCGGCGGACTCCAGTGGCGTTCAGCTGTGGCTGGCGTTTTTCCTGTATGCCGTTTATATCTATTCGGACTTTGCGGGCTATTCCCATATCGCTATCGGCATCACGAACCTTTTTGGAATCGAGTGCGCCGACAACTTCAAGCGCCCTTATCTGTCGCTCAATATCCGTGAGTTCTGGACGAGGTGGCATATCTCGCTTTCGTTCTGGCTCCGGGATTATGTCTACATCTCGCTTGGCGGTAATAGAAAAGGCGCCTTCAGGAGAGCGCTTAATGCCTTGATCACCTTCCTTGTGTGCGGCATCTGGCATGGCTCAACGCTGAATTATGCCTTTTGGGGCGTCTACCATGGTGTGCTGAACGTACTGACTCCTAAAAACATGCGCTGGAATGGCCGTCTGGGGAAGATTTGCGGCACGCTGCTGACCATCATGCTCGTCTGTGTGGGATGGGTCTTCTTCTCGACTCCCACCTTTGCTGCGGCTGGCTCTTTCTTCGCGGGCATGTTTACAAGGCTCTCGTTGAACATGAACGCCATTTCCACAGCGATCCTTCCATTCACTTACGACAGCACTTGCATCGCGTTCTTCCTCGTCGTCAGTTTCTTCATCGCTGCAGGCATCATCAAGGAAGTCAACGACCATTATCATGTCGTCAAGGTTCGCGGATGGATGTCGTTTGCTTGGCAGGTCTTTTTGCTGACCAGCGTCATGATTTTCGGCCAGTTCGGCAGTAGTTCATTTATTTATGCAGGATTCTAGGTCATGAAAAGGATTGTTTCAATCGTGTTGGTCTCACTCTTGTGCGTGAGCCTGTTTACAATCAGTAAGTATGCCCTTTTTGCGGACAAGCTCCCCCATGGGAACCGCGGCATGCGAGCCGTTATCGCCCAGGATGAAGTATCTCAGCTGTATATCGGCTCCTCGATGTTTCGTCAGGGGATAGATGCGCACAGCATAGATGCCCACTCCTTTCTGTTGGCTTACAATGGCAACCAGCCCATCTTTGAGGCGCTGCAGTTGAAGTATTTGATAGACAACCATGCGAATATCAAGCAAGTAATCATAGACATGTATCCTTATAGCGCTGCGCGAGAGGCCAGTATATCGGATGTGAAGCTGGTGATGGACGGAAATGTGCAAATGACCTTTGATGTATTTGATATCCTGCATCAGAGTGGCATGGGCTATCAGTATCTTTACGAGTTGCTGGTCCAGCAGAACAGCGAATATTTCCTGACGTTCCCGATATCCCACCGGCTGATAGACTCCCGCTCTCTGAGAGGCTCGGCCATAACTACGATCCATGGCGCCACCAAGGCGGAACTGGCCAAGAAAGAAATTGAGCCGTTTGACGCATACCATCTGGATCCCACACAGTTGAAGGGCCTCGAGGAGATCATCCGTACCTGCAGGGCTTCAGGCATCCAGCTCATCTTTTTGGAAACGCCTAAGTACATCAAGGTCCGTGAGAACCGTCAATATCAAAGTCTGATGAATGAGTACGCTTCTTTCCTTTCCCGTAGGGGAGTGGACATGATCCTGTGTGAGCAGACTGCGACAAAGTTGCCCAGGGAGGTCAACCGGAACCTTGTCACCGCATATCAGTTTGACCCCAACGAGGCCTTGTACTACACCGACCTTTATCATATATCGTATGAAGGCCGTATGGCGTTCACGAAGCTATTGAAGCGAATCTTTTGGGCGCGGCCCAAGCCACATGACCTCCACGTTGCACCTGCATTCACGGGCAAACTTTCTTGATGAGCGGATCCGATAAAAGTAGCCATATAGATTTATAGCTTCAAGCGGTCGCGGGGATTATATCCCGGCGCCCCTGCTTCCTTGGGGACACTCCGGACAAACCAAGGGCTTTCATGTCCAGGAATGCAGAAGTGTCCAATGCAGGCTTGTCGGGGCAAGGGCTTTCGGACAGCCTCTGCCGGGTCGAATGTCTGTGCGGCGCATTGCTTTTTACGGGGGTTGACACCCCCGCCTGATGACACGTCGCCTCCTCCGGAGGCTTTTGCCGCGCATATGTCGTGGCATTATCGTATCATGTGTCCACCATTGCGCGCCATCAATCGTGCACCCCCATAATATAATACCGCGCCACACGCCGCTTCACCTTTTTGCGCCGAATGCCGAAACGGCACATTAACCTATTTAACCTTCGCCCGAGTTTCATACGTTAAAATGGGGACTTGGCGAAACTTCCATAGGGGAAAATAAAACTAGCCCGGAGCAAAATTTTCCGGGGCTAGGGCCAGTTTCCCGAAAAACCGGGCCATTTTTGCCATATGCGGGCAAAACGGATGACTACAGGGCACAGAAAAAGGCCTTCCGCACGGAAGGCCCTTTCCTCTATTGCAAATATACTGCTTTCAGAGGCCGAAAGCAAGCGGTGTTAAAGTCGAAAAATCTTGCTCTGCGGCCTTGCGGGTCGCGTGCGGCTACCGCCGCAGTCAGGCTCAGGGCACGATGAGCTTCTCACCGTTGACCACATAGATCCCCTTCTGCACGCGGACACTGACGTTGCCCTGCACCTGCTGCGCGAAGACGCGGCGGCCAGAAACGTCCGTAATGCTCACCGCCACGCGCATGGGGGCGGCGATGCGGATCTGCGACGGGCTGACCATGACATCGAAGCTGCGGTCATCGTCCTCAACCGCCGCGATGCCGGTCGACGCATCGGTTTTCTTGTAGACGCGCACCCAGTCGAAACGTGTCTCATAGGTGTGGCTGATATCGGCCGGAGCTGCCCATGAGCCGTTGCCGACGCTCTGGTTGAGAATGATGTAGAAATACTGGTCGAAGGGCCACTGGCCGAGCGCGAGGGCATTCTGGTTGGTCGACTTGGCATAGGAGAACACCTTCTTGCCGTCGACATACCAAGACATCATCTTGTCCGTACGCTCCAGGCCGAACACGTGATAGTTGCCGACAGGCGTGGTGTTCGTTCCGGTCTTTGTCGGATTGTTGCTCTGCCCCTGGCACTCGGGGCCGTCGGCCTTGCTGTTGGCCCATTTGCTGTGGATGGTATGGTGCGAGATGTCCTGTGCGTCGATCTGCTCCCAGATGTCGATCTCACCGCAGTAGGGCCAGCCCTCCGCAGGCGATTGCGGCATGAGCCAGAAGGCCGGGAAGTTGCCGGTGTGCGGATTGGTCATCAGGCGCGCCTCGATCTTGCCATACTGGAAGCTGAACTTACCCGACGTCTCGATACCGCCGCTGATCATGTCGACATTGTCGGTCTCCTTGAACGGATTGGGGAGGCAGCGGGCTACGAATTCACCGTCTTCGATGTAACCGGTGAGCTTGTGCTCGGCGTCGTTGATGGACAGGAAGCGCTTCCACGTGGGGTGCTGGCGGTCGCAGCGTGTCCACTTCTTGGCATCGGGCATGCTGCCGTCAGCGCCGTCGAACTCGTCGGAGAAGACCAGTTCATACTGCTGCGTGCCGTCGGGCTGGAAGTCGGCGGTGATCACCACGTCGCCGTCCACCGAGTCCTTGGGCAGGGTGATGGCGGCGGCATAGGCACGCTTGTACTCGCTCCACTGGCGGTTGCCGTGGACGTACTGCTCGCCGTCGAGGTTATGCCCATGCCTGATGGTGATGCTCTGCGCCTTGAAGCCGCTGGCGAAAGGCTTGGGGGCGATGCTGAGTGCGCTGAAGGGCGTCACTGTGGGCGGCAGGCCGGTGGTGCCGGTGCCAGTAACGCTGCCATTGACGGTGTGGACGGTCAGTTTGTGCTTCTCCTTGTGCACGTTGATGAGGAAGTCCACGATGGCGCCGCCGTTGTCGTCGATCTGGTTCTGGGTGCCTCCCTGCGCGTATTGTCCGGCGGGGTCAATGTTGTCCAGGTCTATCTTGAGACGGGCGCGATAGACGCCCTCCGGAAGCACGGCGGGAATGGTGAAGGCGGGCAGTGACTGCAGCTTGGTATCGCTGTCGGCTATCTTCTGGCCGAGACTGTTCAGGCCGTTGTAGTAGGTGTAGCTGACGAGCTCTCCGCTTATGGTCGGGGTGCCGTTGGCATTGAGTGTGCTGGAGAACTGGCCGTCCTGGTTCAGGTCGACATAGAGGTAAGCGTGCATGCCGCTGCCGGTGTAGTTGATCGTCGTGGCAATCTCATCGCCCGGCACGACCGACACCTGCTTGCTCCGCATGTCAGCGTAGACCGCCGCGCGCTGCGCCTGGGGAATGCTGACGGCCGTCGTCCCGCCCTTGGTGGCCTTCAGCATGAAGCTGGCAAGCTGGCGGTCGGTGCGCTTGGCCGGCAGGTCAGCCGGGAAGTTGAGCGGATAGTCCTCGCCCGTGGGTGACGGCTTCACACCGGGATTGATGAAGTAGGGCTCCAGGATGACGTCGCCGTCGATGATCTCTGCGGGCAGGGTCAGCTGGCCCTTCTTGAAGGTGTAGGCGGGGTAGATCTCGTCGACATACTGCGGTGTGCCGTGAATGAGGCTGTCGCCGTCGAGGTGATGGCCGTGGCGCACGCGGATGTGCGAGAGCTCAAAGTCGGGGGCCGGCTTGGCCATGATGGTGAAGGGCTTGCCGAAAGGCGCCTTGACCGTTGTCAGGTCTTTGCCATTCCCGTCGGTCAGGTCGCCGTTGAGTCCGCCGACGCGCGAGATGGTCACCTCGTCGCCATGGACATTGAGCCGCGTGTCGATGATGGCACCGCCGTTGCCCACGATGGGATTGCCGCTGTCATTGCTGCCTGCGGGGTCAATGTTGTCCCAGTCCACCTTGAAGCGTATGCGGTAGAAGCCCTCTTTGAGGTCGGCGGGCAGTGTGAAGGCCGGCGGCGCGATGGCCGTGCCCGGGTTGGCAGTCTCGCCCTTGCTGTTCTTCTGCTTGTAGTACGAATAGGCCACGAGGTCACTGCCAGCGGCCGGCGTGCCGTCGTCGTTGAGCGTGTTGGAGAAGCGGCCGTCCTGTCCCGTGTCGACATAGATATAGGTGTGCATCCAGTCGGTACTGAAGCCGGCGGTCGCCTTGACCGTCTCTCCGGCTTTGGCGCTGAGCGACTTGGAGAGCAACTGCGTGTAGAGCAGTTTTGACGTCTGCTGGCCGACAGTGAGCGTCTGCGCACCACCAGACGGGCTGTTGAGCGTGACGGTGTTGGTGTAGCGGTCAGGGCGGTCGAGCTTGCTGTCCGCGTCATAGTTGATGGGATAGTCGCCGTAGACGATGCGCTCCGCCGACGAGTCGTCCAGCTCGATCTGGTCGATGTAGGCGGCGAAGTCGCCGGTGAGATCGTGCGTCGACTCGCAGTCGGGCACGACGACCAGGCTGTGGATCTCGACCCCTTCTGCCCCCTTGACGGGGAACACGGCGTCGCACCATTTGTCGGGCGTCACCTTCTTCGACGAGAGCACCCAGAACTGCTCCGTCTCCGCCGACTGCCCAGTGCGGTCGGTACGCTTGCCGAGGCCGATGAGCATCACGCGGCCCTCGCGCGGCTTGTTGATCAGGACGTGCACGTAGCGCGTCGTGGGCGAGAGGGTGAAGGGCTCGTTCAGGTCAATGCGGGCGCCGAAGGTGTTGGAGCCGAAGCGGGAGCGCTGCAGGCCGAGTATCTTTGCCGTGGCGTTGGGCGCCTTGCCGTTGAACGTCTCGTCGGGGGCGTTGAGATGGTTGTCGAGCACCTGGACGTTGCCGGCCAGCGCGCCGGTGCGGAAGGGCGACTGCGGCCAGTTGTCGTAGACGCCGATGCGCTTGTAGCCGGTCTCGCTCTCGAAGCCGATGCTCGTCTGTGCCTGGGCGGGTAGGGCTGCCATCAGGCTGGCGAGACCTAGATAGAGGTAATGTCGTTTCATGTGGATGGGGTTTTAATAGATAGAGACAGTGTGCAGGAGGGGGCAGGCCCGGCTGTCGGTGATGGTGATGCGCAGGAATTTGGCCCTGTAGCCGGTGCCATAGCTGCTGGACGTGCTGCCGTTGAGGGGGATGATGCGCTTGTAGCCGACGGTGGTGGTCTGTATGTTGCCGCCACGCCGCTGCCAGTTCGTGCCGTCGGTGCTGGTCTCGATCTTGAATCCCTTGACGCGCTGTCCGCGGCGGATATACTCCATGAGGGCGACATAGCGCACGGTCTGCGCCGTGTTCCACTCGAAGGTGACGGTAGCGGTCGTCACGCCGTCGTCAGTGGCCCAGTAGGTGTCCTTGTCACCGTCCGTCAGGTTGCCGGCGCTATAGTTGCGGCTGGCGCCTGCGGCGCGGGTGGCCGAAGCCGTGACCTTGGCGTCGCGGGCCAAGTCGGTGCCAAACCGGTTGGCCAGCATCTCGCCGACCTGCTTGAGGCGGCTGACCGTGGCGGCGGGCAGGCTACCGCTACGGTCGGGCGGGCAGTTCAGAATAAGCGTGGCGTTGCGGCCGACTGTCTCAAGATACATCTGGAAGGTGCGCTCGGCCGTCATCGGCTGCTCGCCCTCGTGCCAGAACCAGCCCTTGTCGGTGAACTTGGCGTCGCTCTCTCCCGGGAACCACTGCCAGGCGGTCTCGCTGCCCGAGGTGCCGTCGCCCATGCTCCAGCAGGTCTCACCGGCCCAGCCGGCCTCATTGCCGATCCAGCGCGCCTCGCCGCCGAGCCCCCACATCACACAGTCGGGGCAGACCTTGTGGACACTGTCGCGCAGGTTGGGCATGTCATAGTAGGTGTCGGGGTCGATGTCGCGCTTCTCGTTGGCACCGCCATAATAGCCGTCGCCGCCGTTGGCGCCGTCGAACCACATCTCGAACTGATCCGTGCCGTACTGGGCCAGTTCGGCGCATTGCCTGAGAAAGACGTCTTTGACATAGCGGTTGGTGCCGTCGCCGTAATACTGGCTGTTGCGGTCCCATGGCGAGACGTAAAAGCCATACTTCATGTCCAGCTCACGGGCGGCGGCGGCGAAGTCACGCGGTATGTTGGTGGCCTGTCCGAAAGCGTTGCCGCTCTTCGTGATGTTGTGCGACGTCGTCGCGGTGGGCCAGAGGCAGAAACCGTCGTGGTGCTTCACGACAGCGATGCCGCCCTTCATGCCTGCGGCCTTGACGGCCTCGAGCCATTGCCGGGGGTTGGGCGCGGCGGTGGGTGCGAAGCGGCTCTCAGCCTCGTTGCCATAGCCCCATTCCAGATTGGTGTAGGTGTTCATGCCGTAATGGAAGAAGCCATAAAACTCCGTCTCGTTCCACTTGAGCTGCCGCTCCGTGGGGACGGGGAACACATTGGCCGGCTCGTTGTCGGGGTCGGGCAGTTGCTGGCTGACCAGCGCCAGCCCACTTTGCGCCCGGCCACCCAACGGCGCGCCCAGCAGGGCCAGGCCCAGGATAGATAAGGTAATTTTGTTCATGATATGGATAGTGTTATGAAGTGTCAGCGTGTCTTGACATCGCCCCAGGCGGGCGGCGTCTTGCCCAGCAAGTGGCGCACGAAGAAGTCGTAGCGCTTGTGCTCGCCGAAGTCCTCGCCCATGGTGTGCCGGGCGCCGGGGATGACGACGAGGTCGAAGTCCTTGCCGGCCTTGATGAGGGCATTGGCCACCTGCATGGTCGATGCGGGGTCGACATTGTCGTCCATCTCGCCGACCACGAGCATGAGCGGCTGCGTCAGGCGGTGCGCATTGGCCACATTGGAATTTTCGACGTAGGCGCTGTCGACGGGATAGCCCATCCACTGCTCGTTCCACCAGATCTTGTCCATGCGGTTGTCGTGGCAGCCGCAGGCCGAGTAGGCGGCCTTATAGAACTCGGGGTGGAAGAGCACGGCACCGGTCGACTCCTGTCCGCCCGCCGAG
>OIYP01000816.1_pt1 | contig 18571 bp, 17 predicted proteins | sample 1588261 | NCBI WGS metagenome assembly OIYP01 (sample SAMN03283293) | human gut metagenome | biome: human-associated habitat; material: feces | host: Homo sapiens | place: Peru | collected 2012
GTAATGCTCCTTTATAAATCCCGCAATCGCTTTGTGGCTCTTGCTCATGGAAGCGTATTTTTCCTCTATCCTGACTAAAACATCCTGCTTATTGTCCATTTGCGTACTCCCGTATCAACAGTTCCCTTGTTTCTTTATCCGAAAGGTCGTAATCTCCCGTCAGGCACATGCATGCCGCCCCGTGTATGAACAGCCACATACGCATGAACATTTCCTCCGGCTTTTCACAACCGTCCTGGGACGCCTTCCGTATTTCCGCCACAAGGCTGCCCTGACTGCCGTTTAAAATTTCATACAGGCTCTTTTTCTGCTCCATTTCTTCTATAAAAAGAAGCTTGAACAGATTTTTTTCTTCCCTGGCAAACGAAATATATGCCATGCCGATATTTAAAAACGGAGTGTCTCCCATCTTCGGGTAAAATTCATAATAATCCTCAAAAAAAGAAACCGCCTTTTCGTAGACTGCCTGCCAGAGCTCTTCCATGCTGTGATACACACGGAAAATAGGCTGTGTGGAACAGCCTGCTTTCTTTGCCACATTCCTTGCCGTGACGCCCGCTATTCCTTCTTCTCTTGTCAGTGCAAACGCCGTATTCAGGATATCCGTTATGGTAATGGATTCTTTTCTCGCCATGGTTCCTCTCATTCTGTGCAATCCGTATCGCCGGACCGGTTTCCGTAACTGCTTTCTTTATCGTAACACTCGTTATTTTCTAAATATTTTAGCCGAAGGACGGGTTTTAGTCAAGTTCTGATACGAGAATTCCCAGTATTTCGCAGGATTTCCCTTCATAACCTTCCATTTCTTTTATCTCTACCACATGTTCCTTCGTTTCATCCGCCGAAAAAATCTCCTCTGCCGCCGCATAATTACCCCAGCCGCCGGAAAAGTCCGTATTGATGCTGCCCACATATTCGCCGTCCACATAGACGCCAAACTGTCCGCCGTTTCCATCTATGGTCCTCCTGTATTCCAGACCGAGGCTGCTGCAGGTAACGGTAAAAGGTTCATTCACTTTCACATCCTCTGCCGGTAAAATGGTGGCATGCAGATATTTTTCGTTGGTAAATGCCGGTTTGTCAAATATCGCCGGCTCCGAATAGCTGTCGCAGTTCTCATACACACTGTTTAAGTACTTCCACAAAAGCTCTCCGGTAATGGCATGTCCCAGGGCGGAAGGATGGGTGGTGTCCCCGGAAAGCTCCTTTGCGGTATACTGTCCGTCATCCATCATCTTCTGTATGACATTACAATAGCTTATCATGGGAAGTCCGTACTGAAATCCCACCAGTGCATGGGATGTCTGGGCGTTGGAGCCGTTGGTCTGTCCCATAAATAAAAGCATCACAGCGGGGTGATTGTCAGCAAGCAGGATTTTCCGCACTAAATTGTCATAGTTGATACGCGCCCGGTTGCTTCCGGCATCGTTTACGGAAAACTCCACCAGCACCAGATCCGGGTTATAGGAAAGAACATCCGCATCCACGCGGTGTACGCCAAGGTAGGAGTCCGTTGCGCCGATACCGGCATTGATGACATTTATCTTTGTTTCCGGAAACGTGTCCGTCCACCACCGGCTGAAAAGCTCCACATAGCTCTTCTTAAAGCCTACTTCTTTGTCCGCCGTCCCGTTTGATATGGTTCCCTGGGTAATGGAGCCTCCGATGCAGGCAATGGTAATGTCTTCTTTGTTTGCCGCCTTTTTCATGACCGCCGCTACGGCTGCATTGTTTTCCTCCTGCCCCATATCCGCTGCTTCCCACTCTTCCTCCGTCACATAAGAAGTGAAAGGTGCCACAGTTTCCCGTACCTCGGGTACTTTTTCCGTTTGTCCGCAGCCGGCAAGAAGGGTAAGACCCAGCACAGCCGCCAGACATGTATGTAAATACTTCACTCTTTTTTTCATCGTCATTTTCCACTTTCTAAAAAACCGGCGGCTTTCTTCCGAAAGCTGCCGGCCTCTTTGTTTGTTGTATTTATACAGGGTAAGCGCCGTTCTTCTTATCAGCCTGTGCAGGATCAACCTTTTCCTGCTGTGCCATACGATATTTGAAGTAGTCGGTAGCTACCTGAGGGAACAGTGCGTAAGACAGTACGTCTTCATCCTGCTGCTTCCATTCTGCCATTTCAGACTCCAACTTGTCCATTTCGTTGGAAATTAAGTCTGCGGGACGGCAGGTAATTCTTTCTTCACCGGGAATAACCTTGTCGATTACTTCCTGATTCATAGGTTTAACGGTCTTGCCGTATTTACCGCGGAGAATATCCTTGGTCTGGTCAGTTGCCATCTTGTATCTCTCGCCCATCAGTACGTTGAATACAGCCTGTGTACCGACAATCTGGGAAGAAGGGGTAACCAGAGGGGGCTCGCCTAAGTCTTTACGGACACGGGGGATTTCCTTTAATACATCATAATACTTATCTTCTGCGTTCTGTTCCTTTAACTGGCTTACCATGTTGGAAAGCATACCGCCGGGTACCTGATACAGAAGGGTCTTGATGTCAACGCCTAAAAGCTTGGGATTTAACAGTCCGTTTGCCAGGCACTCGTCTCTGTAAGGTCTGAAGTAGTCAGCGATTTCCGCTAACTTGTTCTGGTCAAGACCGGAGTCATAAGGAGTTCCCTTGAAGGTTTCTACCATAACTTCGGTTGCGGGCTGTGATGTACCCATTGCAAAAGGAGAGATTGCACAGTCGATAACATCGACACCTGCTTCTACTGCCTTTAAGTAAGTCATGCTGGCAACACCGGAAGTATAGTGGGTATGAAGCTGGATGGGAAGCTTGGTAACGGCTTTCATTTCCTTAATCAGCTCTGCAGCCTTGTAAGGAACCAGTAAACCTGCCATATCCTTGATACAGATGGAGTCTGCACCCATCTCTTCAATCTTCTTTGCCATGTCTACCCAGTATTCCATGGTGTAAGCATCGCCTAAGGTGTAAGCCAGTGCAACCTGTGCATGTCCACGGCCTTCGGTCTTCTTAATCTTGTTGGTTGCATTAACTGCTTCCTGTAAGTTGCGCAGGTCGTTTAAGCAGTCGAAAATACGGATGATATCAATACCGTTTGCAATAGACTTCTCTACGAAGTTGTCTACCACGTCATCTGCATAAGGTCTGTAACCTAAAATATTCTGGCCTCTGAAAAGCATCTGCAGCTTGGTATTCTTAAATCCATCTCTTAATTTTCTGAGTCTGTCCCAGGGATCTTCTTTTAAGAAACGTAAGGATGCATCAAAGGTTGCACCGCCCCAGCATTCTACTGAGTGATAACCAATCTGATCCATTTTCTCTACGATGGGAAGCATAAGTTCGGTCGGCATTCTGGTGGCAATCAGGGACTGATGTGCATCACGCAGAACGGTTTCCGTAATTTTAATCGGTTTTACTTCGGACATAACTGTTCCTCCTAATTTTCTTTTATTAATCAGTTACTACTTAGAATACTCCGTAAATTGCCATGAAGGTACCTGCCGCAACAGCGGTTCCGATAACACCTGCTACGTTGGGTCCCATCGCATGCATCAGAAGGAAGTTGGTAGGGTCTGCTTCCGAGCCGACTTTCTGGGATACACGGGCTGCCATAGGTACTGCTGATACACCGGCAGAACCAATCAGCGGGTTAACCTTGCCATGCGTAAGCACACACATCAGTTTTCCGAACAGGACACCTGCTGCGGTACCGAAGGCGAAAGCAATCAGACCCAGTGCTACGATTTTTAAGGTATCCCAGTTTAAGAATGCCTCTGCACTGGTGGTTGCACCTACGGATGTACCAAGCAGGATAACTACGATATACATCAGGGCGTTGGATGCGGTTTCCGTAAGCTGTCTTACTACGCCGGATTCCTTGAACAGGTTACCTAACATCAGCATACCTACAAGGGGCGCTGTGGTAGGAAGAATCAGGCTGACAACGATAGTAACCACGATGGGAAATAAAATCTTTTCCAGCTTGGAAATAGGACGAAGCTGTGCCATTTTGATTTTACGTTCTTTTTCCGTGGTAAGAAGCTTCATAATGGGGGGCTGGATAATGGGCACCAGTGACATATAGGAATATGCTGCCACGGCGATAGGTCCTAAAAGTCCTGTCTGTCCTAACTTACCTGCCAGGAAGATAGAGGTAGGGCCGTCCGCACCACCGATAATGGAAATGGCTGCTGCAGCCTTTCCGTTGAAGCCCAGTGCAATCGCGCCAAAATAAGCGGCGAAAATACCAAACTGTGCTGCTGCTCCTAAGAGGAAGCTCTTGGGGTTTGCAATCAGCGGTCCGAAGTCCGTCATGGCGCCTACGCCCATGAAGATTAAGGACGGCAGGATGGCATATTCATCCAGAATATAGAAATAATACAGTAAGCCGCCGACACCGTTATTGGAATCTTCTGCATGCAGAATGATATCCGGATAGATGTTTACAAGCAGCATACCAAATGCTATCGGTAATAACAGCAGGGGTTCAAATCCGTGCCGAATTGCCAGATAGAGGAAAAAGCAGGCAACTGCAATCATCAGGTAGTTTCCCCAGGTCAGGTTAAAGAAAGCTGTCTGATGTAACAGGTTACCTAACGTACTTGTTATGTAATCCATTTGATGACCTCCTGTAATTCTCGGCTGTTGCCTTTATTTAGTTCAGAGTTGCCAATACCTTGCCTGCTTCTACTGCATCACCTACGGCAACATCAATACTTGCAACAGTACCGTCTTCAGGAGCTACTACGGGGATTTCCATCTTCATGGCTTCGATGGTAACAACGGCGTCACCCTTCTTTACTGCGGTGCCTACAGAAGCGTCAATCTTGAATACTTTACCAGCTGCACCGGCTTCTACCTTGATGCTTCCTGCGCCTGCGGCCTTGGGTGCTGCTTTGGGAGCGGCGGGTGCTGCAGCCTTGGGTGCTGCCTTGGGTGCTGCGGGTGCTGCAACGGGTGCTACGCCTGCGGATGCGCCTTCTTCTACTACTACATCATATACGTTTCCATTTACGGTAATGGTATAATTTTTCATTTTTTCTTCCTCCGATTATCTTCTTTTTCTAATGCTTCTGACTACAAAGCCGTCAGTACTCTGTGAACCTTCATAAGCGGCAATGGCTGCTGCGATAACCGCAACCAGCTCGGTGTCGTCTTCTGTGCTTTCTTCTTTTTCCACAATCTGTGCAATGGTGTTGTCAATGGACTCTTCCTTTTTGCTTTCAGGCTTCTTGGCAAGCTTTGCCTGCAGCTTGGGAATACCGCCCATAGCCCAGATAATGATGCTGATTAAAATCAGTACGGCAAATACCGTCATCATACCCATCAGGGTGTCCATGGCTGCCTTTGTCATCAGTTCGCCCATGGTCTGGTCAAGGTTAAGTGCACAGGATTTCAATGTCAGGAAAATGTCGTTTGTAAAAATCAGTTCTGCGGTTGCAGTTCTGACATTTCCGTTGGAATCTGTCTTGGTTCCCGTAACGGGTACGGAAACAATGATTTCGTCACCTGATACCTTATATGTGCCCTGGAAGCCCTCGGATGTCTTGATATCTCCCAGTTCATCATAGGTGTTGTTAAAGGAAACCATACCGGTCAGAATGGCATTTCCTTCCACATCAATGGAGTCATAGCCAAAATTTATGTTGTAATTCTGGCTTACCATGGAAATGTAGAGAGAAAAATAATCCTCTACCTGGCTTTCCACTTCGTGCACATTATAGTTTTCCTGAACCGCTTCCACCAGTTCATCATCAAAGAAGCTGGTCATGTATGGAAGAATAAAATTGGTTGCCATGGAAACAGCTTCGTCGCCCTTCTGCTGCTCCATTTCGGTAGGCTCATATTCTCCGCAGGCGGTCAGTCCCAAAACACAGGTGAGCATACATAACATTGTCAGAAATTTTTTCATATTAAGTATCTCCCTTTCTAAACTGTTCCATGCTTTTTAACCGGACGTTCTTCACATTTTGTAAAGAGCATTTCAAAGGCACCGATTACATACTTTCTTAAATCGGCAGCTTCGACAATCTGGTCAACATATCCTCTCCTTGCGGCACTTGTTACATTGTTCTGCAGTGCTGCATATTCGGATGCCTTTTCTTTGATTACTTCGGCACCCTGTCCTTCATACATAATCTTGGCTGCCAGCTCTGCATCCATAGCTCCGATCTGTGCATCCGGGCATGCAATGGTGATGTCTGCGCCGATTGCCTTGGAGTTCATGGTTATGTAAGCGCTGCCGAAAGCTTTTCCTAAAATAACATTTACTTTTGCAACGGTAGCGTTTGCGAAAGCAAAGGTAAGGCGTGCTACAGCCTTGGCAAGTCTCTTTTCGCCGCATTCACATGCTGTATAACCGGTAACGTCTGTCAGGGACAGAACGGGGATTTCAAAAGCATCGCAGAAGTTTACAAAATCCGCTGCCTTTTCACATCCTGCCGGAGTCAGGGTCTCGTCCATTTTCTCGACAACGTTTCCGTCTGCGTCCAGAATCTGGCTTCTGTTTGCTACAGTGCCGACGGTCACACCGTCTAAACGTAAGAAACCGGTTACCATATTCTTTGCATAGTCTTTCTTAACCTCAACGAATTCGTTGTTGTCGGCTAAGATGGAAAGCGTCACTGCCGCATCCTTGCAGCCTGCAAGCTCTGCGGTAAGTCTGTTCAAGTCATCAGTACCTTCTTCAAAAGCAAGGTTCTCCTCGTTGTTGGCGGGAAGCATGGAAATCAGGTTTCTCATACCGGAAATCACTTCTGCTTCGTCTCCCACGAAATCAGCATTGCCTGCTTTTTCACTCTGGAACTGTGCGGAAGAGGTATCGCATTTTGCGGTGCTGTTGCCTTCAATGGCATTGGGAGAATTTACGAACAGCTTGGCATCATTCTTTTCCATAAAGGTAAAGTCAGCCATGGCTGCCATAACGGCAAGTCCGCCGCCGCATTTTCCGAATACAGCCGTAATCTGGGGAATTACGCCGGAAGCATCGGACATTTTTTTGTAAACGGTACCGAACGCATTCAGAGCGTCGGTTGACTCCTGCAGTCTGAAACCTGCGGAATCTAAAAGTCCGATGACAGGTGTGCCTGTCTTCATGGCAAGGTCGTAGAGATTGGCAATTTTCTTTGCGTGCATCTCACCGATGGTGCCGTTCAATACGGAAGCATCCTGGCTGTAAACGTATACAGGATTTCCGCCGATTACTCCGTAGCCGGTGATAACACCGTCGGAAGGAGTCGGGGTCTGCTTTAAGTCGAAATCCGTCGCTCTTGCAGTAACGAAAGCACCGATTTCAACGAAGCTGTTGTCGTCGAGCAAAGCATTGATTCTTTGGCTCGCTTTTGAAGTACTACTCATGTTTTCAAGCCCTCCATTTATCATAAATAAATAAAAACAATTTAACGGGGAGACCTTTTTTGCACCGTTGCAAAAACATCTCCCCTATTATCAATGTCCGTATTATTGTAGCATAAACGAAGTAATCTTTCCATCATAAATTTTACTATTTTTTCAATTATCTTTTATTTTTGTGTTTCTTAACAAAATCTTTACATGCAATCGGCATTTTCCGGACATTTTTCCGCCTTGTTTATGAAAAAGATTCAACCGGGCAGGAAAATACGGCATACCTTCGTAAGACACCAGAAAAAATCCATTCTCTCCACCGTTTCTGCCGTCACAATTTCTTCCCTATACAAAAGAGTATCGCCCGCCAGATAGACAATCTCTCCCACCACTGTGCCTTTCTGCACCGGTGCTGTGAGGTTCGGCGCCACCCGGCTTCGGGTTTCTATTTTTTCGCCGTCCTTTAATAAAATTCCTATGCTTTCCTTCTTATTTTCTTTAAAAGCCACAAAATCCACGCCATCATGCCGTTCTTCTCCTTTCTGTATTCTGCCCGGTTTTATTTTCACAGGCACTAAAAACTCTTCTCCCGGATATGCCGTCTGCGCATCTTTTACCGGGATTGGGTCTAACAGGTCTTTCTCATAGGATGCCTCCGTAAGCGAATGATATGAATAATTTTCAAGTCCGTAGGAAAAAAGGGTTCTGGCATCCGACCACTTATAGGTCTTATGGTTCGGCCAGCCGCAGGCAAGCAGGGCGACGGTAAACCGCCTTCCGTCCCGTTCCAGTGCACCCACGTAACAGTAGCCTGCCTTGTTGGTAAACCCGGTCTTGCCGGTCAGCGCTCCTTCCATCATGTTTAAAAAGGCGTTGTGGTTTACGCAGGAAAAGCTACGTCCTTCCATGCTCTGAAACGTGTAGGCGGAGGTCTGCGTTATTTTTAAGAACTCCTCTGCCTTAGGGGAATGGAAGGCACAGTATGCCATGATTTTCGCCAGGTCTTCCGCCGTGGTACCGTGAGTGGAAATCTCACTGTCCCCGTCCTCCGCCGGTACCGTTTTCTGTGCATCCAGTCCGTTCGGCGTCAGAAACAGGGTATTTTCACAGCCGATTTCCTCCGCCTTCCGGTTCATCATATCGGCAAAGCCTTCCATGCTGCCGCCCACATGCTCGGCAATCGCCATAGCGGAGTCGTTGTGGGATTCAAGCATCATGGAATACAGCAAATCCTCCAGCAGGAAATGTTCCCCTTCTTTCATATAGAGCTTGACCTTCGGCATACCCACCGCCCTTTTCGATACCTCCACCGTATCCGACAGATTGCCGTATTCCAGCGCCAGAATGCAGGTCATTATTTTGGTGGTGCTGGCATTTGCCAGAAACTGTTCCCCGTTTTTTTCATACAAAACCCTGCCGGTATCTCCGTCCATAAGCACGGCTGCCGTGGCATACAAAGAAAGTGATGGTTCCGCCTCCGCGGTTGCCGGAATCGTTCCCATAAAAAGGCTGCACAAAAGCAGCATGCCGATAACTTTTTTAAAATAAAAAAACATAGTAGCAACATTCCTGATTTGTCACTACTATGTATATGTCTTTTTTCGAAATTTCATTCACATGCCCATTCTGGAAACTTTTTCTATTCGTTTTCTTCCAGTGCATTCTCCGCAATGGTGTCCGCCGCCAGGATGCCTGCTTCCGCCTCTGCCTGTTGTTTAAATTCCTCTACCTGTACCAGAGACAGTTCCGGCAGTTCTTCGATGGACTTCACGCCGAAGCAGCGTAAAAACTGTTCGGTGGTGCCAAATAACAGGGGGCGTCCCGGTGCATCCTTTCTTCCGAGCTCCGTAATCAGCTCGTACTCCAGAAGCTTGTTGATGGCGTGGTCACAGCTTACGCCTCTGATTTTTTCGATTTCCAGTCTTGTAACCGGCTGCTTGTAGGCAATGATGGAAAGAGTTTCAATTACCGTGTCCGTGAGCACCATCTTACGGGGTGTCTTGGCTATTTTAATCAGATATTCATACAAATCCGCTTTGGTGGAGAGCTGTACGCTGTCCTCTAACCACATGAGAAAAATACCTCTGTTTTCCTTCCGGTAATCCTTGTCCATTTCTTTTAAAAGCGCCGTCACTTCCTGTTTGTCCATTTCCAGGACGGCGGCCAGCCGTGAAATTTCCACGGACTCTCCCATGGTAAAAAGAATCGCCTCGATTGCCGCTTTTGCTTTATTCTTGTCCATTCTGCTGCTCCCTTGCCGTAATCATGATATCATCGAAAATATTTTCCTGCACAATATCAATCTGTCCCATTTTCATCATTTCCAAAATGACCAGAAAGGTCACTATCACTTCCATCTTGGTGCTCTGTTTTTCCAAAAGCTGCCGGAAGCTTGTCTTTTTGTGCTGCTTTATGTAATCCTCCACATAAGCCGTCCTGGCATCAATATCAATTTCGTCCTTTTCGATGTTGCCGTAGGTGCTCCGGATGGGGTCAATCTTGTCTTCCTGCTTTTTAATAATGGATTTGAAAATATCCTGCAGTTTCTGTAAATTCATCTCGCCGATCAGCTCGGAATAGTCTACCGGCTGCCTGTAGTTTTCCACTTCCTTGGGAAGATGCTTTTCCCGGTAGAAAAACTTTTCCGCATCCACCTGCCTGTCCCGCAGTTCATAGGACATGTATTTATACATCTTGTACTCCAGCAGGCGCTGTACCAGCTCGGCTCTCGGGTCTTCCTCCTCGCCCTCTTCATTGACTTCCTTGGGAAGAAGCATCCGGCATTTGATGTCAAGCAGGGTTGCCGCCATCACCAGAAACTCACTCATGACATTCATGTCCTCGGTCTGCATCTGCTTGATGTACGTCAGATACTGGTCCGTAATTTCCACAATGGGAATATCGTAAATATCGATTTTGTTCTTTTCTATCAGGTGCAGTAAAAGATCCAAAGGGCCTTCAAACACCTCTAATTTCACGGATAATGCCATCTGTCTGTTCCTTCCGTTATGATACCTTTCCGGTTCTGTGTATTCCTGCGTTCTGTTACCGCGCTGTCCCGGTTCTGTGTATTCTTACGTTCCCGTACTTTTCCGTTTCTGCCTACTCCTGCGGGGTAAGCTCCACCACTATCAGCTCGCCGGGATTAAAAAGCCGCACCTTCGGCGCATGGGTTCCGATTCCTCTGCCTAACACCATGGAAGCGCCCTTCTCCTTAAAAAGTCCTCCGTCATATTTAGGGAAAAAGCGGATTGCCGGAGAAATAAATCCCCCTAAATGTGGCACTCTTATAATGCCGCCGTGGATATGTCCGGAGAGAACAAGCTCTGCTCCCCACTCCGCATATTCCGGGAAATAATCCGGGTTGTGGGCTATTAAAATATTGTAAGTATCTTCTGTGGGTCTGCCAAGCAGGGAATCCATATAGCCTTTGGGCATCTCCTTGGTATGGAATCTTTGGAAATAAGAATGGTCCAGTACCAGCCCGTAAAGGGAAATCCCCCTGTCCACAAGTGTGCTGTGGCAGTTGTTAAAAAAGGAAATGCCTGCTTCCGTCCGTTCTTTTTCAAAGCGTTCCGCCGTTTTTTTATATTCCTCTTTCAAAAAAATTTTCTGTTCATGATTGCCGTACGTGTAATACAAAGGATAACTGTTTTTCAGCTTTTCGATGAAACGCACGGTATGCGCCGTCTTTTCCCGGTTGCTTGCCGTAATCATATCGCCGGCAAGTATTACCAAATCCGGCTTTTCCGCTTCGATTGCCGCAAAAAGCTGGGCATTGTCCGCACCATACCTACAGTTGTGCAGGTCGGACAGCATAACGATTTTGGTATTCTGTTTTATTCTGGCGGAGGCAAACCGATACCGCCTTGTCACAAAATGGTGGGTATCGTAAAGAATAATCCATAACCCCACAATAATACAGACCGCTAAAATAATACACAGCACGCCAAGCATTCCGTTACTCCTTTGCCGTGTCCCATCCGGCATGCCATTCTGCTGCCGGTGCAAAACACCGACAACATTATAGCATAGTTTTTCCATCCTTACAAATGGAAATAAACGCCCAGTACTTTCTTAAAGTAGTCGCCGAATCCGGCTTTTTCCACGGAAGCATCGTACAAAACGGCAATTCTGCCGATTTCCTCGCCGCCTATCCGGTAAACAGCCTGCCCCGCCGTTTCTCCCTCCGTCACGGGAGCCTTCACACTTCCCGGCAGCTTTAACTCTTTTTCCACCGCCGATAAATCCCTGCCGGTCACATCTAAGTATCGGAATTCCTCTGCATAATGCAGGGAAACCGATTCCTCCACACCACCTTCCACACGCATCTGTGGCAGCGGTTCCTTATTTTCGTCCACATAGAGATTACTTACCGAAAAACCATAGTTTAACAGCTTTTCCGCATCGTGGAACCGTTCCTTGGGATCGGGTGCCCCCATGATAACAGCAATCAAATCCATGCCATCCTTGCTTGCCGTAGCGGAAATGCAGAATTTTGCCTTTGCCGTAGATCCGGTTTTGAGTCCCGTTGTCCACTGATACCATTTCAAAAGTTTATTAGTGCTGGACAGGGTAAAGGTGCTGCTGCCCCGCCTCGTCACATGGGTAATATCCTCCATCCATATCCGGGTATATGTAAAAACTTCCGGGTATTTTACCGTCAGCTCCCTGGACATAATGGCTACGTCTTTTGCCGTTGTGTAATGACTGTCGGAATCCGTCAATCCGCAGCAGTCCTCAAAATGGGTGTCCACCATTCCGAGTTCTGTCGCTTTGGCATTCATTTTCTCCACAAAATCCGCTTCGGAACCCGCTATATGTTCCGCCACCGCCACCGATGCATCGTTACCGGAAGCGATGACAATGCATTTAATCATGGTTTCCAGCGTCTGCGTTTCACCTTCCTCTAAAAACACCTGACTGCCGCCCATAGACCTGGCATGGGCGCTGGTCGCCACCTCATCCTGCAGGGAAACCTTTCCCTCCGACAGTGCTTCAAAAATCAGGAGTAGCGTCATAATTTTTGTGATGCTGGCGGGGCTCCTCCTCTCCGTTGCATTTTTTTCATAAATAACCTGCCCGGTGGAGGCTTCCAGCAGGATTGCCGAGGGTGCGGTTATCTCCGTCGCGGCTCTTACCGGCAGGACATTTCCCAGAAACAGAGTCATACAGAGCAAAAAAACTAAAAATCTTTTTAACTTTCCCATAAAAAAACTGCACTTCCATATCCTTTATTAAAAGATATGGAAACGCAGCATTTTGTATGACTTAATACGAAATATCTTATGTCTGTGTTCCTTGTATTTAATACCATCTTGCCTTGAATCTACGGTACTTTTCAATGACAGCTTCTCTTTTAGATGCCACATCTACCTTAAATACTTTCAGGAGCTGTACAATGTAATCAATGACCGCAATCAGAAGAATACCGCTGACTACGTGTACCACAATACGCATATTCATCCGGTCAATCATGCTATATACAAAGTCATTCAGGTAACACACCACACCAATCGCATAGAAGCCCCATGCAATGGTGCTTTCCAGACACACAATTCCTTTGTAATTGAAAGGCTTTTCATTGTAATCCCACCAAAGCTCGCCCAAGAGTCTGATCATCATCATGCCTACCAGGAATTCAAAAAAGGTAGCACTAATGGCTCCCGCAAAATACAGTGCCAGTCTGTGGTGACGAAGTGGTGTCAAAACCAGGTTGCCGATTACGGCTCCAAACCCATATATCGGACAGAACGGCCCTTTGGCAAATCCTCTGTTGGTAATTTTTTTATTACAGAAGGACATGTAAATGGACTCTACAAGCCATCCTAATATACTATAGATAACGAAAGCTGTGACCAGATGATAAATATCTGTACCGAACAATTCTTTCGTCCACATATAATCCTCTCCTTATCAGAAAATCTTTTCTAATACATAATATAGTATGAAAGATTTTCTATAAAAATCAACCGATAAAACATAAGTCCCGGATCAAAACGACCAAGGACTTATCTGATTAGTTATATTTACGCTTTCTTGCTGCTTCAGACTTCTTTTTACGTCTTACACTGGGTTTCTCGTAGTGTTCTCTCTTGCGGATTTCCTGCTGGATACCTGCCTTTGCGCAACTTCTCTTGAAACGACGTAAAGCACTGTCTAAAGTTTCGTTTTCTTTAACGATTACGTTTGACATAAATGCACCTGACCTCCCTTCAGTCCCTTCAAGCATCTCGACTGATATGGGTTAATATATGTACATGACCGCATGCACAATAGTTATTATAGCAGAAAATGTGTATTCGTCAACTATTTTTTTAGAAATAATTTAGATTTGTTTTCTGCTACGTACCATTATAAAATGGGATTCAAAAGAATTGCCTGCACTTCGTCCAGGGACTTATCGGTTGCCGATGCTATCTGCTCTGCCGTAAAACCATTTTTATGCATGTTTCCGATGAGTACTGCCGCAGCTTTGGCTTCTCCGATGGAAATGCCCTCTTCACGACCTTCTTCCCGTCCCTTTTCCAAGCCAATCGCAATACCATCTTCTTTAATCCCCTGACTTAAGTTGCACATTTCGCACACATCCTCCTTAAAATCCTCTTCCATGGTTATCTCATATTCCTGCTGTATGATATCTATTTTTTCATCCGCAGTAAGCGCTTTTGAAAACAGTGTCCCCAGCAGCCGGTGTAAACCATAGTTTTCACTCTGTCCGGGCAGTTCTTTTCCAATGCCTATCATCACAATATGGAATAAATCCAGACTCCCTTTCCACAACTGGCTGCCAATCATATCCTCTTTGGTCAGCCGGATATGGCTCATACTGTTTTCTTCCATATTCATGCAAATCCAAATAGAATAGACACTCTTTATATCATCGTAATTGGAATTCACGAAATCCCTTTCTTTCTGGGAGGAAATCTGTCTGCACACATAAAAGATTGCCCTGTTTAAAATTTTATATTTCTTCGGCTGGTCTTTCTGTACTTCCACATTGATGATAATTTGCGACAGGGAGCTCTTTCCTTCTTTTTCCGGCAGACGGACATAACAGATAATGTCAAATCTCGCCAGTCCCTCGTTAATCTCCCGGTTTTCCGTGTTAAAGCCAACTATCCTTTGTCCGTTTTGCGTAAAAACGGCATTGGTAAATCCCGGTTCTACCGGCACCCTGCTGATATACGGCTCCCCTTCTATGTATGGGATAACCTCTTTGGGGTCCATCCCCTTAAATGCGTCCACTGCTTTTACCAGTATGTTGGCGATGACACTTTTCTGTCCCGCCACGTTCTTGGCACATTCATCATACTGTGCCTCTTTACCGGAAGCTCTGACAGCTTTCTTCCATTCTCTAATTGCTTTTTCCTCCTTAGATTATTTGATTGTTGATTGGGTTCTAAGCAGGAATTCTTGAAATTTTAGACGTCAGCTCTCACTGACAAAGAAATATAGAAAAAAGAAGTATCTGCTTATAAAAGCAGTATATCGTAACCTTATAAACTATGCAAGGTATTTTTTCACGTTTCCCCATGTCCCGTTTACTGTGCTACGGTAAACAGGGCATAAAAATATCCCATTACCGTACGGATGAGTGCTATTGTGTTTTGCAAAAGCGCTCCTGATAAAAACGGCAGCGCCTCATCGCCGCGGCTGCACCGGGATGCCAGTGTCATTCCAATCATGGCATTGTAAATGCCGTCCATATTCTGTGACAGTAACAGCCGCGAATGTTCCAATATTTTTCGTACGAAAAAAGAGGCTGCCAAAACAGCCTCTTTCCTGATTTCTATTTATTACGATATTACAGCATGCCTTCCAGCACTTTTTCGGCCTCTGCGATTGCTGCGGGAATACCGGCAGGATTCTTACCGCCGGCCTGCGCCATATTCGGTCTGCCGCCGCCGCCACCGCCGACAAGTGCGGCAATGCCTTTGATTAAGTTGCCTGCATGAGCGCCCTTTTTCACAACTCCGTCGGTTGCCATGGCTACCATATTCACCTTACCATCCATGTCGGAAAGAAGAACCACTACGCCTTCTCCCAATTTGACTTTCAGGGAATCGCCTAAGTCGCGAAGTCCGTTCATGTCCACACCGCTGACGCTGCTTGCTAAAATCTTAACGCCCTTTACTTCCTTCACCTGGTTCATTACGTCACCGAGTGCATCCTTGGCAGCCTTTGCTTTCAGGGATTCGTTTTCAGAAGAAAGGCTCTTCATTTCAGCCATCACATGTTCGCATTTTTCTACTAAATTATCCGGAGTGGTCTTTAAAACTTTGGCTGCTGCCAGAAGCTTTTCTTCCATTTCCTTATAATATGCCAGCACGTTGTCACCGGTAATGGCTTCGATACGGCGCACGCCTGCTGCTACACCGTTTTCGGACAATATCTTGAAGGAGCCTATCACGCCGGTATTCTTTACATGGGTACCGCCGCAGAGTTCCTTGGAAAAATCTCCTATGGAAACCACGCGTACGGTCTCACCGTATTTTTCACCGAAGAGAGCCATGGCTCCGCTCTTCTTGGCATCTTCAATGCTCATTACATCGGTTACCACATCGATGCCTTCCCGGATTTTCTCATTGACAAGAGCTTCCACTTTGGCAATTTCTTCTGCGGTCATTGCCTGGGAATGGCTGAAATCGAAACGGGTTCTTCCGGCATCCTGATAAGAACCCTGCTGCTCTACATGGTCACCGAGTACTGCCTGCAGCGCTGCCTGCAGAAGGTGGGTTGCGGTATGGTTCTTACAGGTATTGTTACGATTTACGGTATCCACGCTTAAAGCTGCCTTTTCACCGACCTTTACGGTACCGGAAGTCACTTTTCCTATGTGGCCTACTCTGCCGCCGGACAGTTTTACGGTTTCTTCTACTGCAAAGGTACCGTCCTTTGTGGTGATGGTACCGATGTCACCCTTCTGACCGCCCATAGTTGCATAGAACGGAGTCTTTGCCACTACGACAGTTCCGGTTTCCCCTGCGGAAAGCACCTCTTTTCTTGCCGTTTCATCTGCAAGGGCAAGGATGGTATCTTCCCCGGTAAGAGTATCGTAACCGGTAAATTCGGTTGTGACGTTCTCTCCCAAATCATCAAAAAGACCTGCTCCCACATTTAACTTAGCGGAGAAGTTCTGGTTTTCACGGGCTTTCTGCTTCTGCTCTTCCATTGCCTCGGCAAATCCCGCTTCGTCCACGGTAAGACCTTCTTCTTCTGCCAGTTCCACGGTAAGCTCAATAGGGAAACCAAAGGTATCATAGAGATAGAATGCTGCTTTGCCGTCGATAACGGTTGCCTTTTCCTCTCTCTTGTTTTCCAGAATCTTATGGAATTCCTTCAGACCGTTTTCCAGAGTGCTTTCAAAACGTTCAATTTCCTTTTTCAGTTCGTTTAAGATAAACTCGCGGTTCTTTGTAAGAAGCGGATAGCTTTCCTTGTAAATGTCATCAATATACATGCCGGCAATTGTTAAGATATGCTCTTTGTTCAGTTTTAAGGCACGGGCATGTCTTACCGCACGGCGGATCAGGCGGCGGAGAACATAGCCTGCACCGGCATTGGAAGGAAGAAGCTTTGCTTCATCTCCGATTAACATAACGCCGGTACGGATATGGTCTGCCAGAATTCTCATGGATCTTGTGAGTTTTTCGTCCTGCTCGTATTTCACGCCTGCCGCATCCTCAATATACGCAATGATGGGCGCAAATAAATCCACACGGTATACATCTTTGGTTCCGTTTAAGAAAGCTAAAATACGCTCCAGTCCCCAGCCGGTATCCACGTTTTTCTGCTTTAACGGAGTCAGATGTCCGTCATGATGCTTTTCGTACTGCATAAATACGTCGTTGCCAAGCTCTGTGTATTTACCGCAGCTACATCCGGGTCCGCAGTTCGGACCACAGTCCGGTCTGTCCGCGATGTAGAACATTTCGCTGTCGGGACCGCAGGGACCATACTCCAGTCCCCACCAGTTATCATCTGCGGGAAGGTAATAGATATTTTCTTTCTTGAAGCCGGACTCTATACGGTACTTTGCGCCTTCCTCATCACGGGGTGCATTTTCGTCCCCTGCGAATACGGTTGCTGCCAGATGGTCCGCATCAAATCCGAATACATCGGTTAAAAGTTCAAAGCTCCATTTGCATCTTTCTTTTTTGAAATAATCTCCCAGGCTCCAGCTGCCCATCATTTCAAAGAAGGTAACATGGCTCTTGTCGCCTACGGAATCAATATCGTTGGTACGCACACAGCCCTGCACATTGCAGAGTCTGGTACCAAGGGGATGCTTCTGTCCTAAAAGATAAGGCATCAGAGGCTGCATACCCGCTACGTTAAACATAACACCGGTAGAACCATCGGAAACTAAGGATACGGCGCCTACATCCACATGTCCGCGGTCCATGTAAAACTGTTTCCAGGTCTTTCTCAGTTCGTCAGATGTGAATTGTCTCATTGTTGTTTGTCTCCTATTTCTATTGTCTTAGAAAGTAAATTTATCCGCAAAATAAGCATCTAAATCGGCGATTGCCACTCTCTCCTGCTCCATGGAATCACGGAAACGTACGGTTACGCAGTTGTCCTCTTCGGAGTCAAAGTCATAAGTAATGCAGAAAGGAGTACCGATTTCATCCTGACGGCGGTATCTCTTACCGATAGCGCCTCTGTCATCGAATTCACAGTTGTACTTCTTGGTAAGCTCCGCAAAAATCTTTTCAGCGCCCTCGTTCAACTTCTTGGAAAGAGGCAGAACGGCAATCTTAACCGGTGCCAGTGCGGGATGGAAATGCAGTACGGTACGCACATCGCCGCCCTCTAATTCCTCTTCGTCGTATGCGGCGCAAAGGAACGCCAGTACCACACGGTCAGCGCCAAGAGAAGGCTCTACTACATAAGGAATGTATTTTTCATTCTTTACATCATCAAAATAGGTCATATCCTGTCCGGAAACATTGGCATGCTGGGTCAGGTCGTAATCGGTTCTGTCTGCGATACCCCAGAGTTCACCCCAGCCGAAGGGGAACAGGAATTCAATATCGGTAGTACCCTTGCTGTAGAAGCAGAGTTCTTCGGGAGAATGGTCGCGAAGACGGATTTCATCTTCCTTCATGCCTAAGGACAAAAGCCAGTCACGGCAGAATGCTCTCCAGTACTGGAACCATTCCATATCGGTGCCGGGCTCGCAGAAGAATTCCAGCTCCATCTGCTCAAACTCTCTGGTACGGAATGTAAAGTTACCCGGTGTAATCT
>OIYP01000820.1_pt1 | contig 18507 bp, 18 predicted proteins | sample 1588261 | NCBI WGS metagenome assembly OIYP01 (sample SAMN03283293) | human gut metagenome | biome: human-associated habitat; material: feces | host: Homo sapiens | place: Peru | collected 2012
AGAAGAACCAAAAGAACCACTGGGCATAGTGACCGAGGTAGCAACCATCATATTCTTTGTAGCGTTCACGGACTTTTTTCCGTTCATCAGCAAACATGGAATTGACCTCACGGATATGTATCTGCATCTGTGAGGTCATCCATTGACGTTCTTTGGCAAACAGTTCTTGAATTTTCTGCCAGTCAGCATCATTGACATTTACAGACACCTTTAATTGGTTCGGTGCATTCTCCAAGACCTTGTTTATGTGCTGATTGATGGTATCTACCTTTTTGCCGATTGTAGTCACAGCACCACCCAATTGAACTTCTGCACGCTGATACTGCTGAATGGCAGATTCCAGTTCAAGTGTGGCATTGATGAAGGTGTTTGTAGCCTTGTCAATGTCCTCACTCAACTGCTTCAACTCAGGAACACGGTTTACAAGTCCATCCTCAGCTTGCTGTTCCTCCACCTCGTTTTCGACATCATTCATCATGTTGTCAAAGTCGCATCTTTCTTCTGTGTCTATGTTTATCTTGCTTTTTCTGATTGCCATATTTCATTGATTTATCGGTGGAAACTTCTGCTGCGTGGTTTAGGCTTGCACATGGAATGAGCCATCTGTGCGCAACGGTGGGCAAACTTCCAGTCATCTTCATCATCCTTCTTGCCCCAACCAGAAGAAGGAGCAGAACCGCCACCACCACATGACTCAGACATGGAAGTGGCTGCGTCAATATACCCTGCAAACAACAACATCGCTACATGAGCAACATTCTCTGTTGTCGCTATATTATTATCCTCTGGAATCTGAACCTCATTAGTAAAGACATCTTTGACAGAGTTCGGAATCCACACCTTTTTGACTTCATCGCCAATGTTGATTGTGAATGCCGTTTGTGTAATTTGAGGGTGCGCCTTTGGTTGTGATGCTGTTGGAGTCTGAACGACAGGACGAACTGGGCGAGGCGTAGAAGCAACGGATGGAGAAACAGGCTTTGTCTTGACTTGTGTAGGTTGTGGGTGCAGTTTCTTCCATGTGTCTTCAATCTTTGATGCCATAAACTTTCTGCCAATCTCAGAAGCCTTGAACACGGAAGCATTCTTGCCGACTGTGTAGCCGACAAGTTTCCGTTGTTTGTCGTAGCGTGGCTTTACCTCATAGCCTTTCATGCGCAACAGATTGAAATATCTGTCAATGTTGAACTGTTGCATATCTTTGAGAGTATGTTCGCAATCCTCCGCAAGCTCCACTTTCCGCATATTCCGAATCTCCTGCGGTTGTTCCCACCCATGGCGCATATTGATGATTTCCGCAGCCTTCATTGCCCGAAGGTGAATGTCGTGTACATCATTGGTCTTACCCTCCATATCCACGCGACAACAATCAATGTGAAGGTGCAGCGTTCCAGACTTGGAATCAGAGTGCAGTCCGCCCACATTCATAGAATTGGTGAAGTTGGTCTTTATTTCATTGGAGATGCCGTTGGGTGAAAGTCCAACAGAATCCAAAACTCCCAATGCTTCGTCTTGGAGGTTTACCCAATCTTCCATCGTGAAATTGGCAGATTCCTCCTTCGATGGGGAAAGTACAAAAGTGGTCATGAACCTTTCCAACTTTCTGCCAACCGTCCTTTCCGCCTGATGATACTGGCAATGATGCTTCATCATGTACCAGATGGCGGTAGGGTCAAGACCATCGGGCATATTGTTCACCTTGACCGTTTTTGCATTCTCCTTTTCCAATGCGTACCTTACGGAGTTACCTCCATACGATACTACCTTTGCGAGCATAATCATGATTGTTCATTTGATTTGGTCTGTACGTTTGTTGCGATATTCTCTTCAATGCTATACCAATGTTGGATAAGTCCTGCAACGGCATCAATCCACCATCGCATGAACTTCTCATTCTTGAAGAACCGAGCCTTTTCCTCAGCCGTTTTCTTGGATAGCACGTTGCTGATTTTTATCAAATCCGTCCTTGCTATGGCGAGAGAGTTGAGAGCGTCCACCTCTTCCTTGGTGAGTCTCATGCGTGGACGGTGCTTCAAACCTGTCTCAACGACATAGCGGCTCAGACTAATCCCACACTCCTTGGCAAGTGCCTGGAGCTGCTTCAACTCTTCTTTCGTACATCGGTAGGTATGGACTTCCGTAGGCGGTTTCCTTATGATATTCTTCTTTTTCATTTGTCCTTTCTCTGATTAAAATGGGATGATTACAAGCACCTTGCAAAGGTGGTCACGACTGCGAGCCTGCGAGTAGTCCGAGAAACTTTTAGGAATACAGAAAGACGGACACGGCTTCTGTATTACAAAAGGATTTCTCGAAAAGTACCTATAAAATGACGGCACTTTTAACAGCGTCCGTCCCCAAGGCTGCTTAAACGTATAACAGTTTGGCGGTAGCCTATGGCGGTCAATCGTCCTTTGGGATGATTTCTCTGTATGGTGGCCCATTAGCCTTTGTATGCTTATTGATTGCCGTTATGGTAACTGTTAGCCTTGTAACCATTGGCATTAGAACCGTTAGACTGTTGTGTTTGTCCTTCTGCCAGATGCAGTGGATATGTGTTGTGCTCTCCCTCATTCTGTTTGGCATCTGCTTCTTGCTGGGAAGAAGGATTGCCAACAGACTGTCTGGAGTAGTTTTGCTGTGGGGAAATTCCACCAGTAACAGCATCGGAAAGATTGCCATTCGTTCCGACCTTATCCACGCTTCTGTTGTCATTATATGAAGCCGAATTTAGGGAAGGAGAAATATCTGCTGTAGAAGAATTGCCCTTGTTGTCAGTATCGGATATTCCATTGGCAGAATGTCCATCTTCCTTGTCCGACTTTGTATCATCCTCCGTTGTCGTAACAATTACTCTTGCTTGTGGAACTTCCGTATGGATGATTGCAGATCCATCCACATTGCGCTTCAATGAAAAGCCGTTCTTGACAAATCTTCCGTCCACATACCAACCAGAGAGTGAATGCAGGGTAATGATGCGGTTGTCTCCAACTTTTTGTGAAGAGGAAATGCCCACAGCCTCCATAGCCTGTAAAAGTTTGGGTACGGTCTTGCGGTCTTTATCCCAGAGTTTGGCAAGTCGGGGGTTGTCAACCAGACATTGCCCACACAAGATTTCCACTTGTTGTGTCTTGCTGATAGAAACAAGTGTTGTTTCACGTTCAGCAAGAGAGGCAAGAGACATGAAGCATTCCATGCGGTCAATCTTGTACTTCTTGCAGCGAAGATACTCCATCTGTACATCGGACAGCGTGAAGCAGTAATGTATCTTTTGTTTGTCCATGTTCTGTGAATTTTGAATATTATAACCATAACTGGCAAGGCTGTTTTTTTTAGTAAAGAGAAAATCATCTGTGCCGTCCTCTCCTTGGGGAAATGTCCTCTGCGATAACATAGAGTTCGCCTTGCAACCTGTCATTAGAATGGCTGCTTAATCGTGAAATGCACTCAATGCAAACAGACTGGGCAAGAAGTTTTCTTCTGCCGACAGTTGCTTCATCATTGATGCCCTTGTTGGCTCCGCATTGCTCGGCAAGTCCATTGAAAGCATCACGCATTCGAAAGTAGCCGTTGCCAGTATTGATGTAGCTCACGGCAAGGTCAGCGACATTCGCCAGCTTGCTTCTGTACTCCTCATGGGAAATATCGTCCTTCATCATCGCCATGTCTATTTACAAAGTTCACTCATGTGCTTGGTCGCTGCAGCCTTGGTCTCAGCTTCGGACATACTGCGGTTCTGGCGCATCCAGTTCAAAAGCTCGGACTTTTCAAAGTATATAATCTTGCCGTTGGGACGGAAGAACGGAAGTTCATGCTTGTGTGTCATCTTGTAGAGACTGCTCTTTGATATACCCATGAATAAGGCTGCTTCCTCCAGTGTCAATACTTGCTTGGCATCACGGAGAAGGTTCTCCATTATCCCAATGCGGTGCTCATGTGACTCTACCTTCAAAAGAAGAGTCTCGGTGTCGATAGTTTTGTTCATTATCCTGTAATTTAATTGTTTGTGATTTGTTGTACTGCTTGTTTTGAAAGTGTAGTCCCCCAAGGCAGAGAGAAATCCCTGCCCGAAAAATGGGGACTACAAAAGTGAAATTAACTGATTGTTATCCTGAAAAGTTCTGTTTACTTGTTATCCTGTATAAAAGTTATTCTGCGTGGATGGGTGTTGGTGGCTGCTGTCCGCTTTGTCCTCGGTATCTGCTTGTTCTCCTCACGCTGTTTGCGACCTCGAAAGGCTTTCTTCGTGTTGTCAACAGCCTTGACCTTTTCATTCGTCAGCACATCTGCATAGATGGCGGTGGATTTGAGTGACTTGTGTCCCATCAGTTTCTTGGTAGTCTCAATGTTACCAGTAACCGCCTGCACCAAAATTCCGAATGTATGTCGGGCACAGTGAAAAGAGATATTCTTCTCAATGCCCACCTTTTTAGCTATCCTTTTAAGGGCTGCATCCACATTAGCCTTGGCAGGAAGATGAAACACAAAATCATCATCGCATTTGGGTGGCATCCATGACAAGGCGGTATTGCCGATTGGTACGGCATTGAGAGCCTTGGTTTTCTTTTGGACGATTACAAGCGTGTTCGTTTCCTTGTTTCTCTTGATGTCGCTCCACCGCAGAGCCTTGATGTCGCTGATACGAAGTCCTGTCAGACAGGCAAAACCGAAAGCTCTCTGTGCTTCTGCAACTCCTGGACTTCTCTCATCTGAAGCCATGAACCTTTTCAGTTCATCGGGAGTGAGATACTGCTTATGTGATGACTTTGGCTTGGGAAAGATGTCTGACTTCTCCAACTGGTAGAAAGGGTTAGCCTTCAACTTGCCGAACTTGACAGCCTTGTTGAATACCGTCACTATGCGCTGTTGAACATTGTGAAGGGAGCCTTCACACAAAGGTTTGGCTTCAACTCGTACATACTTCTGTGGTACATAGTCGTTCTTCAACCAAAGGAAGAAAGCCTTGAACCATTCCTTGTCGAACTTCCTCAGAGTGATGTGAGGTCTGCGCTTGTTGGCAAGGAACTCGCTCATTAGGTATTTCAGATACTTTGATTGGTCAACAATAGCCTTGGAATAGTCTGTGTTGTCGCTCATCCAGTCGATGTAAGTCTGGATCCAATCTAAGACTTCGGGAGACTCGTCATTGGGGATTTCCTTCACAATCATCAAGTGACCTACCTCTGGAATGGTCTCTGGATGAAGAATACGCTCTGCCCTTATCTGGTGAGCACGTTGCAATGTTTCTTCGTTCCTTGCTTTGGTCTCTGCATCAACCTCTGGCAACAAATAGAGGGAAAGAAATTCAAACTTGCGCTTGCCACCATCGTAGATGTCAAGATACAAGCTTATGTTGTCGTTGGCAAGTGCCTTTTGTCTGATAGTTATTGTCATGTCTCTATATATTTTCGTTGTCAATGATTTACGTGAACATACCGTCAATGAGGTTGATGGCTTCCTCCTTCTTCTTATCCACGATTTTAGCATAGATTTCCGTGGTCTGAATGTTGGAATGTCCCATCAGCTTGCTTGTGGTAAAAAGGTCTGCACCGAGCGTGAGCATCATCGTTCCGAACGTGTGCCGTGAGCAATGGAATGAGATATGCTTCTCAATGCCAGCCGCTTCCGCCCATTTGCGGAGAGCCCTGCCTATAACGGTCTGTGTGGTCGGAATGTCAAAGAAAGGAATATTATTTCCTCTTGGTTTCGGCAACCAACGCTTAGCCTCTTCCGAGAGAGGTATTATAACAGGCTTCTCCGTCTTTTGCATTTCCATGTCTATGTATTCGCCCTTTCCGTCAGCGGTCTTGAAGATGTGCATCGGAGCAAGACGGTACATGTCACTTAATCGCAATCCAGTAAAACAGGCGAAGATGAAAGCCTCCTTGACCTCTGGACGGTAACTGTCCGTAGCCATGAGGGTGCGAAGTTCCTCAATGGTCAGATACTCTTTCTTGCCGTCCTTGGGTTGAATGCGTTCACGTGCATCCAGTTCTTTCATAGGGTTGTTGCGGATAATGCCTTGTCGCACAGCGTTGTTGAGAGCAGTGGAGAACATTCCGAGGTATCGGCTTGCCGTATTCTCACTGATAGGTCTTGGCTCGCCATACTTGATATGGGAGTTTGGGAAGTTACGCAAGAACTTCACATATCCACGGCAGAACTCCGCATTGACCTCTTCAAGAGAAATGAAGCCTTTGTTTGTCTCGTCAAGATACTTCTCTACGGTGTGCAGCATTTCCACACGGCAATGGAGCGTTGACTTCTTGATGCCGACACCACCTTCACAATACTTCTTTATCCATGTGGTAAGAAGCATCGAGCCTTGTTTTACTGTCTCCCAGTCCTGTATGCCGTGACCATGAAGGGCTTTGATGCGCTCTGCCTTGATGCGTTCTGCAACCGCCATAGTCTGCTTGTTCTGTTCCTTGCAGACGGGGTTGATTTCGGGGACGAGGTAGAGTTTGAGGTATTCATACTTCCTCACTCCCTTATAGTAGATGTCAAGATAGATACTCTTGTTGCCATCTGCGAGCGACTTCAACCGAATTTTAATCGGTTCTTTCAGCTTTACTTGTTTCTTTGGTCTTGCCATGATGTATGAAGTGTTATTTTGTTTTTGTATTCTGCTACATTGGAGGGTCTTTCTCCCTCTTGTTGAAAGTTCATGTCAGATATGGTTTCCTATGCTGACATTTGCTTTTCTTTCTCTTCCCTTACTTCGGAAAACTGATGTAAAGATAAGAAAATAAACCGAGAAACGAGAAACAAAACGGAAACAAGAAACAGTCTTTTATGTCTTTTTAAGAGTGAGTTTGGCAAACATCTGAAAATTCAAATTATTGCTTAAAGCATTGATACTTAGCGCATTTACTTTCATTTGTTTTCTTGTCTTTTCAAACGCATTTCGGAGGACTAAGATATTCTTGGCATCATAGTAATCTACTTTGACGCCATCAATCTCCACTTCCTCATACCGTGCCGTCCTCTGGGGATAGCTCGATTCATGCACCAGCTTCCCCTCATACACCAAGTCTGATTCTTGTTCCATGTTGATGCCGTTGGCAAAGAGCCATAGTTTGCGAAGGCAAAGCTGGTAATAGTTGAAATGAGTACCGGTTACTATCATAAAAGCATCCCCCCTCCATCAATTTGAATACCAGTCCCAAAATTATAACATTCAGTCGATATTTTATAAAGGCCATTATAATCTTCATCTGAAGATGTAATTGGTTTTGATTGATTTGGCTTTATTCTTATTTGTACAATCCGATTGGCCATCTTTTTTAATTGATTGCTTAATTTTCTCTTATGGCATCGTATGATAGATATCTTGTCATCATGTGAAAGAGATTCTTTTAAATTCTTCTGGCATTCCAAAAGTAATTCAAAGTTTTTATCCTCATCATTACGAGGCACATAGTACAAACATTCCTCACCAAATATATTATTGTCAATAAGTGAGAATTTTCCCACTTTCTCATACATGCATTGCCTTATATCCTCCATTAAATTGTTTTTCAGTTTCTCTCCATAGGCTCCAAATATAAGTTGATCACATATTTTCTCAAAGAAGGCTTTCTGTATGTTTAGCATATCCTTCTCTTCGCAATTTTCTGATTCATAGAAAGATTCTCTTGAGAATTCTATCAACTCTTTATCAGGACCTCGATAAATCAGATTTGAACGTTCCCCTTGATTCGTTCCTAACCTAACTACAACGACTTTTCCCTTTTCTGGATTTTTTCCATTTCTATTGCAGCGGCCAGCAGATTGTACAATACTTGAAATGGTAGCATAATCCCTATAAAGTACAGGAAAATCAATATCAACTCCCGCTTCAATAAGCTGAGTAGAAATAAGAACTACCTTATCACCTTGACGTAGTTTCCTCTTAGCAAGATAAATCTTCAGACTTCTGTCTCTTGGAGTAAAATGTGTATTAAGAAGCAACACATTTGTGTCATCCTTATTTTCTGTGATGAAATTGTATAAGTCTTTTGTATCCTGAATTGTATTCAAGATAACAAGCACCGATTTCTCCTCCTGTAAAACTTGATGCCCCAACTGTTCAACATCTAAAATCGTGTTTTGTACCTCTACTGTATATCTGTTAAAAATAGGATTCTCATAATGAGAAAGTGACAACAATTTAAAGGGTTGTTCATAATCCAGAAAGAAATTCTTTGCCTCTTTATTATCAGGCAATCGAAGAACTGGCTGTGTAGCAGTAGAAACTATCGCAAAACTACCAGTTAGTTTACAGAATTTGTCTAAGTAAGCGACAAAAAATCCATACAATCTTGGAGGTAAAGACTGTATCTCGTCCAAGAGAAATACACAATTGGAAAAATTAGGTAATTTCATAAGTTCATGATTCTTATTTCCCAATAGTGTCTCAAATATACGTACGAAAGTCGTAATTATGAATGGATAGCCAAAAGTTTCTTCCTGAAACTCTAAAGCCACTAATTCCTGCAATAACTTTTCAGAAGGATTTTCATCCAGTTCCTTCTGAATTTCATCAAAGCGAGTATTTGTAGATTTCGAGTCTATACGCTGAACGAAATATTCGTACCCTTTCAATATTTTCAACACTTCTGATTCAACTTGTTCTGTTATCGACAAGAATGGCAATCCATAAATAATTCTTTTAGCCCCCTTCGCCTTTATGATTTCGGAAGCTAAAGATAACAACATTAGTGTTTTGCCGGAACCTGTCGGAGCCGTCAACTCGAAAATTTGCTTTCCATATTTTAATCCTTTTCTAATACTATTAATGCTCTCCTGACGCATTTTAGTTCTCTCTACATTAAGTAAAGTTTGAGAATTAAGATCATCAAGATAATGTTGTAGCATACTTGGATAGATATTAGAAAAACTTTTCAAATCCTCTGCTTCCTTGTCAATCGTGGAGACCATGTCACCCGCATCGCTTTTGTCAGCTTTTATTAGTGCAGAGAAAACACTTTGTGTTTCTAAATAGAAAGGTAAAGCAACATTATAATCATTTGGCTGATTTACTATTCTTTTAAAAAATAATCTAATTCTATCTTCTTCCATTGATGATGGCATAGATGCTTCAATGCCTAATAACTCAGAAAAGACATTACCAAAAGATATATGCTCCTTATCAAGAAAGGCATAAAGATTGCTTACTTCATAGCCCGAAAGAATAGGATTGCCATCATTTGGTATCATATCAGGTAAGTCCCCATGATGTTTCGCAACAATGGTTATTAAAGATATTAAAAAATTGTTCGAATTAAATCCCTGTGGAACTAATGCCTTAAATATATCTGGATTTTTAATCAGGAATATGAGAAAAGCATACGCAGACAAATAAGCATGATGATCATATCCTTTTGGACATGATCCATTTAATTTCTGTTGAAAATTAGGATTAACCTTTCCTATATCATGAAAGAGAGATACCAATTCTGTTGCATCAGAACTGGTAATTCTCTTTGATAGTAAAGCCACATTTTCAAGATGTACTTTTAAAAGTTTTCCTGGATGTGAATAACATTTATTTAAATCAAAACCCATTGTTCAATCTCTTTATCATGAATATATTCCCAATAATCTCCTTCTACGTTGATCACATGAGAGCATTCTGGGTATATGACATTTACATATTTTTCTGGCAAATTCCAAAAATCATTATTCTGATATGTCGGAACTTTGTCAAAACCTATTCGAAAGTCATCGTCAATTATTTTCAACTTATGCTCATTCGCTATAACGAAACCTTTGGTCTTAAAATCGCCATTACCCATCATTGTGAATTCTCCTTGACTAATGAAAGTCAATTCTGCAGGACAGTTAGCAATACCCAAATAAGGGTTGTAGACAGCATATCCTTCTAAAATCGCATTTTGAAAATCATCGAATATACTTTGAGAACGTTCACTATAAAGCCCCACACAAACCTTGTAACTAACATCACGCAGCATTTCAAATGCTTTAGGTGATTTAATAGCTGTAGGATTTATGGCCGTGTGAGACGTAAATCCACATGATGTTTTTTTTACAGGCTTTAGCAATTCAACGCCATACAACAAGTCTTCTGACAACAGAGGAAAAAGAGATTTCATCTTCTCGCGTTCAATTCCTAAAACTGCACCAATCATTCCGACTAATGCCGTTTTAGGAATAAGGTCATGAGACAATGGATTATTGTTGGTCTCTGGCTTTTTAAAATGAGCCCAATCACCATCTATCTTGAATTGAAAACCTTTCATAAGCTCATCTCTTCAAACTTCTCACCATTAAGCTCATTCTTAATCTCGTCTATCTCTGTATAGAATCTGATTTTATCGATCTTGTCATTCTTGGCAAGTTCCTTGAGTTTAGTGAAATCGAGAGCATAGTCATCCATACTACGAATTTGCTCGTCCTTCAAGCCTTCATTCGGCTCAAGTTTAATGGTTCTGTCAACTCCATAGAGTTTGTCAAAGCTCTGCTTGTAGTCTATGACTAACAGCAAAAGTGAATCTTGTCCGACTTTTGAACGAGAGAAAGAGCTTCCTGCTCCGCCTGTTCCGTACCACAAAGCTTTAAACATTTTCTGCAGATCATCTTCTTTCAGATCTGTGTTTTTTGCAACAGTTGGATTAATCCATCCGTGAATTTGGACAACGGAATAAGGAACCAATGTTGTTGTAGCAATGGCACCTTGCGCATTCTCTTCCTTAGATGTAAAGTGAGACGTATTCTGATGCATTCTCAAGTTAACACGATTCAAAGAAGGGTTAAGGGCTGCAAATTGGACTGGTCCCGTGAATTGTACATGCCCATTAGTACACTCTTTCTCGCCGACTTTCACTTTTTTGTCTAGCGTTGATATACCACCAAACAATCTTACATCGATGAGTTCTTTCATTATTTCAGCGATGTCGGTCTTTTGATTGGTATTCCAATTCTCAATGATCCAAGTTAATACACCTTTAGAATCTGTTTTGCCAACTCCAGTCTTGTCTGAGACATAGATGTGCTCATGCTCGATGTCCTCAAGGTATGTACGGACAAATCTCTTGATTCGAACATCACTAACAAGGATTTTTTTCGTTTCCTCATCGTAACGTTGTTCTCCTGTAAATGGATCCCCATTGGGAATGTTGTATGATGTCTCATACAAAAACAAAATCTCTGACTTCTTCATATTTTTTTGTTGTTAAGTTTTACATCTTCAACTATCAAGTTGAGTTTGCTAACAGACTCTTTCAAGTCTTCATCATCGGAATAATCTTTTATGATTTTTTCCAAACGTTTCTGAAAATCTTTTTTCTTATCCGTCGGCTCATATTTGAAATAGCCATCCAAGAAACCGAAAGACAATTCATCCTTGTCATATTTATCTTCTGGTAATCTTGCCAAGTCATCAATGACTTCAGCAGACATTACGCTCCACACGCTGTCGTGCATTACAAGTTTCTGACAGAGGTCAGTAACAAATCTAATGCAATCCTCTTTTGTTGACACTCTTCTTGAAAGCAAGCCCACATAGTTCTTTTCAAAAGAACCAATAAATCTTAATGGCTGGGCCATTTTTCCTATTTTAAAGCCAAGCTTAAAACTACAAGAATTAGTTATTTCCATAAATTTATTTTGTTTGTTATTTTGTATTGACAATATGAACATCAAATCATATTTCAAGATTTTACACCAAAATGAACCGTCTCCTAAACGTGTAGCTGATTCCACATTAGTTACAAACGAATGGAGTAAATACGGATCATTATAATAATCCTCTTTATATATTAAAGGAAGCACTTTGAGTATATGACTTTCATATTTCTTCGATGCGACTATTTCTGCTTTTCCTGTTGTATTATTCATTTGCACATCTCCCAAGAGATTGCGAAATGAATTGCATATAGGAGAATAGTCTTCCTTTTTCTCTTTATTTCTTTCAAGTTTGTCTATTTTTATCTCTTTATTTCTTTCTGCGTACACTTTATCTGCAATTTCCTTGTTTCTCTTGTTTACACGATTTAAAGCGCTTAGTGTTATATTTGAAATTTCCATCAGATAAGTGTCATCTGCCTTTGTCCTTTCTTTTTTTGCAAAAATGAAATCAAAGGATGTAAAAGTTGAACTGTCTTCTAAAATTGACGAAATCAAATCATCCTTATATTCATTGGCAGATACTATTGCAGGTTCATTTCTCTTCTCTTGAAAGAGTTTCAAATCCTCTGCTTTCAAATTATCTCCACACGGCAAAACTATAAGTTTATATTTAGAATCAGAAATTTTCTTACCATTCTTCTTAGCATATTCATCACCATAAAAAAGATCTTCTATCTCAGATTCTGTAAAAACTCTTGTCTTGTATCTATTTTCCAAATCAAAATTTGGGAATTGTATGTCATTTTTATCATCACCAGAACATATTGTTGGCCAAAGGCTCTTTTTCAGCACAAGTCTTTCTTTGTTCTTATCATCAACATACTTCTTCTGCATTTCTCGAATGACGAGTTCTAACGTATTGGAAAAATCATACCAACTCTTTTCATTCCCATTACTATCCTCATAAGAGAAATGCAAAAAGATTGATGCCGAATTTAACTGAAGTAATTCTTCTTCACTTTTAGCCTCAGCAGATTTCTTCAGTTCCTTTTTGTTGTTTTCCTTATTTATCGTACAACAAATATCTTTTAAATTATCTTCATTCTCAATATATTCCTTAAAGGACGAGACGTTTTCATTTTCAAAGTATTTTATAATAGCAGGAGCATATTTGAGGATTCGTTCTATCAGTATCTGTTCTTTTGCGAGTCCTGTTCTTAACTGTTGAAACACCTGTTTTTCTTCAGGAGAAAAGTCAGATGAAGAACAGATGCTTTTATATTCAGCATTTCCAAGATTAAAGGAATTTTTATTTTGAGATTCTCCTAATCTATAATATCCATCTTCTTTTGGCTTATTTATGGATCCATTTTTGCTCAATGTGCCTTTGACAGAATAATAAATATCACCATATATATATCTACAAACTCTATCATAATTTGAAGTTTTGTACGTTAGATAAAACAGACTGTTCCTTTTGTTTTCTGGTACAATCGATGCTCTATCAAAAATAATATTGAAGTCTTTATCCACTGGAAGACAAAGACAAAAAGGCCAACATCCGTCCTTACACTTGCAAGATTCAATAGCTTTTGAGAAACTCATTTCTTCTTTTGAATTTCTCAATATATTTCCGATTTTTAAGACTGTATCTAAACTCATAATTTTTTCTTTTTTATAAATCCAAAACCCTGTGAACATTGTTCGCCTATTCCTCCTTCATAAGCAATCTTCATCAACTCCAGAGGTGCTTTCAGACGGAAAGAGCAGAGATATCCACGCACTCTTGATTCGTAAGGAGTATTGGTTTTTATTGTTATCAACTTCGACTTGACCTTATTGTCTGTCAATTCGAATGAAAACTCCTTGTCTTCCATTTCCAATGGCTGACCATGAATGCTCTCGTATCTTGCCTTTAATCCCTTCAGTATGCCTTCGGCAAACATGGGGTTGTCGGGAGACAAATACTGCGTTTTGCCATCTTCATGAAGCTTAATGCAAACAGGAGACAGAGCTACGAAAGTCATTTCTTCCGATAATTGAGGCATTGGTATAACCTCTACTCCAACAACATCAAATGCAACTTGATATTTCCTTATTGCCAATGGTAAAACTTTGATGAGCAAAGATTCCTTGAATGAATTCCATGGTGCTTTTCTCAGGTATGAAACTAATGTACCAAGTCGCTCTTTCACCTGTGATATTCAGACATCCTTCTTTAGGCAAAGGGCGTACCCTCTCAAAGATGAAAGGCGAATAACAGAACAGCTTAAACCTCTTGCTCCCATTCAATTGATAACCATTTTCATGGAGCCATGATGCGTACTGCGTATCGGCTTGTGCTAATATGCGATATATTACAGCAGACTGCTCATATTGATAATTGAAGGGCAGTAGGTTGCCGTGTTCCCTATTTATATTTAAGGTGATTTTGAACTTCATATAAAAGATATTGTTTGGTATACAAAGTTATATAAAAACTTGCATATTTGTTTGTTCCTTTAATGTTTATTTATTGCCTTGTATTTTTATCCTTATCCTTGCATCCATTCTCTTCTCTCTTCCCACCGTTTCAGGAAAGGCATATTCGCCCCAGCCTTCTTCCATCTTATTCTTCTTGATGTTCTCGTCGTACCACCAGTCGTAGTGTTCGCGCGAAATCATTCGGAGATCCCAGGCTTCGTGCACTTGGGCGGCAATGGAAACGCCATACAGTTCCTTCAGGTCTGTCATCTCCCCGAGCGTAAGCTCGTCGCGATGCTCGCCGCCCATCTCTTCTATGAATGCGGACTTGGGGAAAAGGAAGAAGCTGGCGAACTTGTTGCAGCGCTTTTCCACAGACAGGTCTGGAGAGGGCGGGAAGGATAGCAACAGGTGGGCGAGCTCGTGAGCGGCGGTGAAGCGCAGGCGGTCTACGGTCGTCTTGTCTTCACGAAGATCGAGGACAATCAGCGGCAGACGATGGTCTGCCCATGTGCTGAGGCCGTAGACACCGGCAGGAAGTTCATCCTCCATGATTCTTATTCCCTTGCGCTCCAGCAGGCAGAGCACACTGGCGATGGGGCCGTCGCCGCAATGCCAGAGCCGGCGCAGGAGGTCGGCAGCCTGGATGGCATCCTCAAGTGAGGAAACCTGAAAGTCTTCAATCGGATTCCGGAATTCTCCGGAGATGCCGACAGCACGTTCTTTGGCGAGCAGCCGTTCTGTCCAGTAAGCCAGCCTCGCCTCTATCGCCGTGAGAACATCCTCTTGCAGCTTGCCTCCGGATGTGGTGCGGAGCATGGGCATGTCGATGAGTATGTTGGTGCCGAGAAAATAATCCTCGCTGATGTCAAGGGCTTTGGCAAGCGCCGAAACCACGTTGGCATGAGGACGCATGATGCCTCGCTCATATCTCGAAAGGCTTTGTTTGGTTACGACAAAGTCGGCAAGTTCGATGAGCTTATCCATGCTTAGTCCTCGCATGAGTCTTGCTTCCCGTAGTCTGATAGCTAGTGTATTGTAAGGCATAGTATCTTGGTTTTGTTTACAAAAGTAGTAAAAATATCCAAAGTTGTAAACAATTATACTGGAAATAACTTTTTTTTACATTTTCAATCAACGGAGAGCATCTCTGTCAATACTAATAAATCATAAAAAATAATGGTGGTGGGGGAGGAGGTGGATGAAAAAAATGATTTTTTCATACCTTTGCAAATCGTTTGCAGACTCGATGGTACGATTGACATAAATGGCACATTCGGGTGAATCAGTGTTATTCAGGAAATATAAAAATATATAATAGGTTATGCGGAATTGTCTGCAACAAGTTTTAGCGGAGATTGTCTGCAACAAGTTTTAGCGGAGATTGTCTGCGACAAGTTTTAGTGAAATTGTCTGCGACAAGTATTAGGAAATATTGATCTACACAAGTATTAGAAATTATGAAGATTGGAAGTTATCTGTTTTCTTTTGCCAAGGCAAGAGGAAACATTGCGGCTGTCGCTTTGGCCGCAGTGCTGATGGCTGCAAATGCTACTGTAGCCTCGGCGCAAAATAAAGCGGCGGAAAGCAACGGAACAGAAAATACTATTGGAGGTGTTGACAACCTTTTTGGCATTGATCCTTCGTCAGAAATTTGTACAAGCAAAGGAACGGCTGAAACCGACGGAAATAAGATTGTGTGTCTGTATAACGTCGGTGCCAAAAAGTTTCTGAGTGTTGGTGGCAAGTGGGGTACCCATGCCTCGCTGGATGGTTCACCATATTCCATTTATATGATATGGAATAGTGGTTCACAAACGTATTTCCTGCAAAACAAAGTGACAGGTTCTAGTGCTGGCTCATATATGGGAATCTTCAAGGATAAAGATGGGGTAAATGGGGTATTTATGGATAGAAAGGAAAATTGCGCTATCAGATTTGAAAAAGCCAAGGGCTATTCAGAAACGAACAAGGTGTATCTCGTCAAAATCAACACAGCCACTCGTCCAATTACGCAATTAGGTTATCTCACTGCTTATCCCAACGACGAGAATAAGCTCTGCAATTATGAAACAAGCTTAGCCACAGAGGGCACCCCAGAATACAAGAATCAGGAGTGGAAGGTGATTACAAAGAATGAGTATTACCTGCTCTTCCACACAAACCCTGCATATATGAAGTCGCCTGTCGATGCCTCTTTCCTTATTACTTGTCCTGATTTCAGAATAAATGATACTGATGCTGCAAAATGGCTAATCGGAGGTGAAAATTTACCTGATGATGTAAAGAGCCACGTGTACTTTGGAGACCAAAAATGTACAAGACGTATAACATAATTGGCAACACAAAAGATGAGAGTTGGATAGGTAGAACTGAACCCCATCAACAAAAATACGGCCAGTATTTCTATTGCTATACCAAAGGCTTGCGCGGCTTCAATATCTACCAGGACGTGAAGGTACACAAGGCAGGATGGTACCTGCTGCGATGCAACGGATTGAGCACAGCGAACAGTTCGGAGAGCATCACTACGAACGGCAAACCGCTTGCAAACCTGTTCATTACAGCACTCGATGCCAACAACAAACCGATTAAAGAGATATACTCAGCAGCAACCCTCGACGGTATAAGTCAGGCTGATGCCGAGGCGCTTGGCAATACATACGAAGGAGCCGGTATCGGACGTGCCTTCTTCGAGGGAAAGTATGAGAACCAGGTGCAGATATGTCTCGACAAAGCCCCGAATGGGAATGAAATATCAAACGACAATCCCGTGACTCTCCGCATTGGCTTCTATGTAGACCCTACACCCGACGGGAAACCGGAAGTTGACGCCAACGAGCTGACCGCCGTGGACGAATTCAAGTTGCTTTATGCCGGACCGCGACGCAACCCGGAGCTGATTCTCGACGAGGAGTCTACCGACCTGCGCTATCTCACCGCGGCTAAAGACGAATACAAGAACAGCGTGCTTCATCTGAACCGCAAGCTGAACGACAATATGTGGAACTCGCTCATTCTGCCCGTAGACCTGACGTGGGGACAGATGAAACGCACGTTCGGAGATGCCGTGAAGGTGGCTAAGCTTGCGGCGCTGACGGAGAACAGCGTGCAGTTCGTCACCGTGGAGCCAGACAGCGACGAGCAAGTGATGGTAAAGGCATTCGAGCCATATATCGTCTTCCCACCATACACACAGGTGAAGTCGACAGCCTACACCGTAGAACACTTCTATACATCAGAGGGCGAGGACAACAGCGAATGGCTGGGCACTGACTACCAGCCGTCTAGGGACGAAAACAACCGACTGACGAAGAAATTGGAAGCCGACCACTACGACATCACGATGGTGTCGCTCGACAGGGAGAAGCTGAATGACTATGTAAACACCACCAATTGGGAGTCAACAACAACCGTCTCTGCCACCGGCGGTGGCATGGTCTGCAAAGGCACTATGGCGAAGACATACGACAAGGACGAAAACGGCAAAAACAAGATTATCTCGGGCAGAGACGACCTCAACGGCGACTACTTCATGTATAAGGGAAAGCTGATACAAGTGCCAAGCGGCAATAAAGAAAACGGCGGCGAGCGGTATTCATACGGACTGAAGGCGTTCCGCTGCTGGTTTGAGCTGCCAGGCAATGCTACTGCAAAACCGAGCCAGGTTTCGCTGCTCATCGACGGAGTGGAAGACAGCACCACGGGCATCGCCGACATACACGGCAGCACCGGCTGCACATCCTACAAGCGCGGCATAGACGGCGTGTTCAACATGAACGGACAGATGGTGCGCCATGGCAGCAGTCTGGTGGGATTGCCCAAGGGCCTCTATGTGGTGGACGGAAAGAAGATGATAATCAGATAACCCAAAAACAACAGTGACGCAAAATGAAAAAGAAATATATAAGTCCAAAGATAGATGTGATGTGTGTTGAGGCTCTCTGCAGCAGTTTCCAGGTGGCGAGCGTGTATAAAGGAAATCTCAAGGGTGAATGTATAAGCGGCTTTAAGGTGGTAGACGAACAGGTGACCAAGACTGATGGCACGTACAAAACATTGTGGGGAGAATCCAACAGCGGCAATTGGGGCGACGATTGACGCCAGGGGATAGACATAAGTGACGTAATATAATAACTTGGTATGATTTGAGTGAGAAATCAAAAATATGAGGCTCAAATCATGCCAAGTTTTTTTTCACCGTCACCAAGCCCTGGAGCGGTCATAAGTTCTGTGGCTTTTGCTACACGTTTCTTCACCCCAAAACGGTCATTGGGACGTTTACTTTATTTTTTTATGACTGCGTTACATATTATACTTTTGTACCATTTTCGGGCACGGTGCTTGCCCACTTGGGGCAAGCACGTTACCCAACATGGGCAAGCACGTTACCCCACTTGGGCACGTTTGCTGCACGGATGTTGCCCATTTGTCCCCAATAAGTCAGACTCCGTTTGGGCTTAAACAGAATCC
>OIYP01000821.1_pt1 | contig 18503 bp, 10 predicted proteins | sample 1588261 | NCBI WGS metagenome assembly OIYP01 (sample SAMN03283293) | human gut metagenome | biome: human-associated habitat; material: feces | host: Homo sapiens | place: Peru | collected 2012
TTTATATAGGATCTCGGCGCAGATTTTTTCCTGTATTTTATTGGTGTTTAGTATTGGTTCCGGTCCGCACATCACCCTATAGGTTGATGTGCGGATTTTTTTGTACACTTTCAGTTTAAAAATTAGTATAAATAATGCAAAAATTAAAAGTTTTTTGAATGTTAGTTTCATTAATTTATCAAAAAATGCGAGTTTAAAAGGGATTTTGTGTATTATTTGATTAAAAACGCAGGAATTAATTATAAATCTTGCAAAAATCCTTGACAAGAGCTTTTTTATGTGATAGAATAATAGCATCGCAGAAAAACGATTGTATTTTCAGGGAAGACAATCGCAGAAAATAAACCGATCCGCCGCCATTTTAATCGGGGATCAGAATTAAGGAGAACGCTTATGGATAATTACAGAAATCAGGAGCCGTTCCAAAAGGACGGTTTGTACGATCCGAGATTTGAACACGAAAACTGCGGCATCGGCGCTGTCGTAAATATGAGCGGCAAGGCTGACTCCACAGTTGTTGACAACGCTCTTAAAATCGTTGAAACACTCGAACACCGTGCAGGCAAGGACGCAGAGGGCAAAACGGGCGACGGTGTCGGCATACTTCTCCAGATCAGCCACTCTTTCTTCAAAAAGGCTGCAAAGGAATCGGGCATCGAGATCGGCGGCGAACGTGAATACGGTATCGGTATGTTCTTCTTTCCCCAGTCCGAAGATCAGTGCCGCTTCGCAATGGCTGACTTTGAGAAAACCCTTATTGCAGAAAACCTTGAATTCCTCGGCTGGAGAAAAGTCCCCGTAAACTCCGATGTTCTCGGTACAAAGGCTCTCGAAAGTATGCCGAACATTTATCAGGCATTCATCAAAAAGCCTGACGGCTGCGCAAAGGGCATCGACTTCGACAGAAAGCTTTATATAGCAAGAATGGTATTTGAAAAGCAGAACAAGGATACCTACGTTTGCTCCTGCTCAAGCCGTACTATTGTATATAAAGGTATGTTCCTCGTTGATCAGCTCCGTAAATTCTACCTCGACCTTGACGGCGAAGAATATGTTTCCGCTATCGGTATCGTTCACTCACGTTTCAGCACGAACACGAACCCGAGTTGGCAGCGTTCGCACCCGAACCGCCTTATCGTTCACAACGGCGAGATCAATACTATCACAGGCAACGTTGACAAGATGTTGAGCCGTGAATCCGTTCTCGTCAGCGACCTTATCGGTGACAGAATGAAGGATATCGTTCCCGTTCTCGATGTAAGAGGTTCGGACTCCGCACGTCTTGACAACACACTCGAATTTATGACAATGGCAGGCGTTGATCTTCCGCTCGCTGTTATGATGCTCATTCCTGAGCCGTGGCAGTACAGCAAGACTATCAGCCGTGAAAAGAGAGCATTCTATCAGTATTATGCAACGATGATGGAACCCTGGGACGGCCCTGCATCTATCATCTTCTCCGACGGTGATGTTCTCGGTGCTGTCCTCGACAGAAACGGTCTGCGTCCGTCACGTTACTATATCACGGACAACGGCACGGACAAGTATCTTATCCTCTCCTCCGAAGTCGGCGCACTCGATATCCCTGCCGATGTTATCGTTAAAAAGGAAAGGCTTCACCCCGGCAAGATGCTCCTTGTCGATACTGTCAAGGGCGAGCTTGTTGAGGACGATAAGCTCAAAGAATACTACAGCAAGCGTCACCCATACGGCGAGTGGCTCGACCACAATCTCCACCCGCTTTCCGAATTTTATATCCCGAACAAGAAGCCTGCACGTTACTCGGGCGAAGAGCTTGAAAGACTTCAGCACGCTTTCGGTTACACCTATGAATCTATCCGCAGCACGATGATACCAATGGCTCTCACGGGTTCTGAGCCGACTGCTGCAATGGGCGCAGATACTCCTGTTCCTCCGCTCTCCAACACGAACCCGCCGCTCTTTGACTACTTCAAGCAGCTTTTTGCGCAGGTAACTAACCCTCCGATAGACGCTATCAGAGAATCCGTTATCACCGATACGACTGTTTACCTCGGCGCATCGGGCAACATTCTCAAAGACGATGAAAAGAACTGCCTTGTTCTTCAGATAAGAAACCCCGTTCTTACGAATCTTGACCTTTTAAAGATAAGAACTTCCAATATCGAAAGCCTTAAAACTGCCGATATCTCGATGCTTTACAACAAGAAAACCTCAACTCTCCGTGAAGCTATCGAAAACCTTTACCGTCAGGCTGACAAGGCTCACGAGGACGGCGCGACTATCCTTATCCTCACCGACAGAGGCGTTGACAAGGATCACCTCGCTATCCCGTCACTCCTTGCTGTTGCGGCTCTTGAAACCTACCTTGTAAAGACGAGAAAGAACACAGCTATCTCGCTTATCATCGAAACGGCAGAGCCTACCGAGGTTCACCACTTCGCAACTCTCCTCGGATTCGGTGCGAGCGCAGTCAATCCTTACCTTGCAATGGACACTCTCTATGAGCTTACTTCCGACAGAACTATCGACAAGGAATACACCGAAGCTCTCAACGCTTATGTCAAGGCTATCGTTGACGGCATCGTTAAAATTTCGTCCAAAATGGGTATCTCCACTATTCAGTCCTATCAGGGTTCAAAAATATTTGAAGCACTCGGCATAAGCAAGAGCGTCTGCGAGGAATTCTTCCCGGACACTGTAAGCAGGATCGGCGGTATCGACCTTGACGACATCAGCGCAAGAAGCCTTGCTCTCCACGATGCTGCATTTGACCCACGTGACCTCACTGTAAACGAGGCTATCGAAAGCATCGGCAACCACAAGTCACGCAGCGGCAAGGAAGAACACCTTTACAATCCGCTCACGATACATCTTCTCCAGCAGTCAACTTGGACGGGCGATTACAAGCTTTATAAAAAGTATTCCGAGGCTCTCAACGCCGAGGACAAGAACCTCACTCTCCGCAGCACTCTTGACTTCAACTTCCCCGAGGACGGCGGAATCCCTCTTGACGAAGTAGAAAGCGCAGCAAGCATCATGCACCGCTTCAAGACTGGCGCAATGTCCTACGGTTCTATCTCGCAGGAAGCTCACGAATGTATGGCTATCGCCATGAACCGCATCGGCGGCAAGTCGAACAGCGGTGAGGGCGGTGAAGACCTTGAAAGAATAATCACAGCAGGCACGGACGAGGACAAATGCTCCGCTATCAAGCAGGTCGCATCGGGACGTTTCGGCGTTACATCGAAGTACCTCACCTCCGCTAAAGAGATACAGATCAAAATGGCTCAGGGCGCAAAGCCGGGCGAGGGCGGACATCTTCCTGCAAAGAAGGTTTATCCTTGGATAGCAAAGACACGTCATTCGACACCTGGTGTTGCCCTTATCTCACCTCCTCCGCACCACGATATCTACTCTATTGAGGATCTTGCACAGCTTATCTATGACCTCAAAAATGCAAACACGGACGCAAGAATTTCCGTTAAGCTCGTTTCCGAAGTCGGCGTAGGCACTATCGCAGCAGGCGTTGCAAAGGCAGGCGCAGGAGTTATCCTTATCTCAGGCTATGACGGCGGTACGGGTGCTGCTCCGGGCAGCTCCATTCACAACGCAGGTCTGCCTTGGGAACTCGGACTTGCAGAAACACACAAGACACTTATTATGAACGGACTTCGTTCAAGAGTTGTCATTGAAACGGACGGCAAGATGATGACGGGACGTGATGTCGTCATCGCTGCAATGCTCGGCGCAGAGGAATACGGCTTTGCTACCGCTCCGCTGGTAACAATGGGCTGCGTAATGATGAGAGTCTGCAACCTTGACACCTGCCCTGTAGGCGTTGCAACGCAGAACCCCGAACTCCGCAAGCGTTTCAAGGGCAAACCCGAATATATCGTAAACTTTATGACCTTTATCGCAGAGGAAATGCGTGAATATATGGCAAAGCTCGGTATCCGTACCGTTGATGAGCTTATCGGACGTTCCGACCTCCTCCGCAAGAAGGATTTTGCTCCCGACAGCAAGGCTGCAAAGGTCGATATGAGCGCAATTCTCGAAAATCCGTTCACACACGGCGAGAGCAACCTCCACTTCGACCCTGCAAATGCATTTGATTTCGAGCTTGACAAGACTATCGATGAAACAAAGATACTCCCCGAAATGATGCTCGCACTTGAGACCAAGAAGCCTAAGAAGATCGAACTCAATGTAAACAATCTCAACAGAACCCTCGGAACTATCTTCGGTTCGGAGATCACAAAGCGTTATTACAACACTCTTGATGAAGATACTTATGTTATCAACTGCCACGGCGCAGGCGGTCAGAGCTTCGGCGCATTTATCCCTAAGGGACTTACGATCACCCTTGAGGGCGACAGCAACGACTACTTCGGCAAGGGACTTTCGGGCGGTAAGCTTGTACTTTTCCAGCCCAAGAATTCCAAGCTCAGATCGGACGAGAACATCATCGTCGGCAACGTTGCACTCTTCGGCGCAACGAGCGGCAAGGCGTTCATCTCGGGCGTTGCAGGCGAGCGTTTCTGCGTAAGAAACTCGGGTGCGACTGTTGTTGTTGAGGGTGTCGGCGACCACGGCTGCGAATATATGACGGGCGGCGTTGCGGTTATCCTCGGCGGCACGGGCAAGAATTTTGCCGCAGGTATGAGCGGCGGTATCGCTTATGTTCTCGATGAAAACTTCGACCTTTACACAAAGCTCAACAAGTCGCTCGTTGACTTCACAAAGGTCAGCGACCCCGAAGATGTTGCACAGCTCCGACAGCTCATCGAAGAACACACGGCTGCAACAAATTCTGTTCGAGGCAGAGAGATACTCGATCACTTTGACGGGTTCCTCCCTAAGTTCAAAAAGGTGATCCCTCACGACTATGCGAAGATGATGAACAGCATCAGGAAGTTTGAGGCTCAGGGACAGAGCAGCGAAGAAGCTCGTATCTCCGCTTTCCATGAGAATATGAAGTAATTTCGGGGAGGTAATGTAAAATGGGTAAAGCAACAGGATTTCTTGAATTTGAAAGATGCGAAAACAAGTGTGAAAAACCGCTTGAAAGAATAAAAAACTACCGTGAGTTCCATACCCCTATGGATATGGAGGCTCGCAAAAAGCAGGCAGCAAGATGTATGGACTGCGGCGTTCCGTTCTGCCAGTACGGCAAGCCGCTGCAGGACGGTATGGTTTCGGGCTGTCCGCTCAACAACCTCTGTCCCGAATGGAACGACCTCGTTTACCACGGCGATATGGCGAGCGCAGCGGAAAGACTGCTTCTGACGAACAGCTTCCCCGAGTTTACCTCGAGAGTTTGCCCTGCGCTCTGCGAAAAAGCCTGCACCTGCGGACTTAACGGCAGCCCCGTTACCGTAAAGGACAACGAATACGCTGTTATCGAATACGCTTTTGAACATGATATCATCAAACCAAAAGCTCCGTCTGTACGCACGGACAAGAAGATCGCCGTTATCGGCTCAGGTCCTGCAGGTCTTGCAGCCGCACAGCGCCTTAACAGAAGAGGTCACAGCGTAACCGTTTATGAGCGTGAGGATCGCCCCGGCGGACTGCTTATGTACGGTATCCCGAATATGAAGCTTGAAAAGAGCGTTATCGACAGACGAATCAGGCTTATGGAGGCAGAGGGCGTAAAGTTCAGACTCGGCGTGAATGTCGGTGTAGACGTTACCGCTGAACAGCTCAAAAACGAGTATGATGCAGTTATCCTTTGCTGCGGTTCGGGCAATCCCCGTGACATCAACGTCCACGGACGTGATGCAAAGGGTATCTACTTCGCAGTGGATTTCCTCAAAGCCACAACAAAGAGCCTCATCAGCTCGAACCTTTCGGACGGCTATTACATCAGCGCAAAATATAAGAACGTCGTTGTTATCGGCGGTGGTGACACAGGTAATGACTGCGTTGCAACATCTATCCGCCACGGCTGCAAGTCGGTAGTCCAGCTCGAAATGATGCCAAAGCTCCCCGATGAACGTGCAGCAAATAACCCATGGCCCGAGTGGCCGAGAGTCTGCAAGACGGACTACGGTCAGGAAGAAGCTATCGCAGTATTCGGTCACGACCCGAGGATCTATCAGACGACCGTAAAGCAGTTTCTCAAAGATGATGAGGGTCACGTTCGTGCTATCGAAACGATAAAGCTTTCTCCCGTCAAGAACGAAGAAACGGGCAGAACTACAATGGAGCAGGTAAGCGGCAGCGAGCAGGTTATCCCTGCCGACCTCGTACTCATCGCAGCAGGCTTCCTTGGAACGGAGAAGTACATCACCGATGATTTCGGCGTAAAGCTCACCGCAAGAACCAACGTTGAAACGACAACACCGAACGACTACAAGACCAGCGTTGACAAGGTTTTCACCGCAGGCGATATGCACAGAGGACAGTCCCTCGTTGTATGGGCTATCCGTGAGGGCAGAGAAGCTGCACGTCAGGTAGACGAAGCACTTATGGGATACACGACATTGCGGTAAATTCGGAATATGCTTTTTTCAATGCGTAATTCGTAATGCGTAATGCGTAATGCGTAATTAGCTTCGCTGTTTCGTTAGAATATAAAAAATGCGTTCACAAGAAAAATCGTGAACGCATTTTTTTACAATTTCTAATTTGTATGCAATGCTCCGCATTGCATTAATTACGCATTACGCATTACGCATTACGAATTACGCATTGCATCAGCGGTGCGAATATCGCAAAGCCGAACGCTATCGCAAGCTGTTGACCCGACAATGCCGTTGTTGAGAAAATTATCTGCATGAACGGCACATATATTGCCGCAAAAATTATGCAAAGCGAGGACAGCACCGCAAGTATAAGCTTCGGGTTATTGAAATACGGCACTGTGAAAATGTTCTTCGTTTCCGATTTGCACTCGAAAACGTGCGCAAGCTGGGTCATTACAAGGGTGAAAAGCGCCGCAGTTCTGGCGGTGTCAACGCTGCCCGACATATAGTTCGTCAGGAAAAAACAGCCGAGCGTACATGCACCTATCAGAATACCTCTGAACACTATCTTCGTCATAAGACCGCCCGAAAAGAAGCTTTCGTTCGCTTTTCTCGGCGGCTTGTTCATACATTCGTGCTCGGTCGGCTCTACACCGAGAGCGACGGCAGGAAGTCCGTCTGTAGCAAGATTGACGAGAAGAAGCTGGGTAGGGAGAAGCACCACAGGCATTCCCATTATAATTCCGAGGAACATCGTCAGCACCTCGCCGATATTGCAGGAGAGCAGGTAGCGGACGAATTTTCGGATATTTGCATAGATACCCCGACCCTGTTCAACGGCTTTGACAAGTGTTGCAAAGTTGTCATCGAGCAGGACAACATCGGCGGCTTCCTTGGTAACGTCCGTTCCCGTGATCCCCATTGCAACGCCGATAGAGGCTTCTTTTACCGCAGGAGCGTCATTAACGCCGTCACCCGTCATGGTCACTATATCGCCCCTGCGCTTGAAAGCGCGGACGATGCGAAGCTTATCCTCGGGAGTTGCACGGGCGTAAACGGCAGCTTTTCCGATAACATCGTCAAGCTCATCATCGGACATTTTCGCAAGCTCCGCTCCCGTTACAACGATATCGTCACTGCGCAGGATACCTGCTTTTTTAGCAATTGCGGCGGCGGTGTTCTTGTGGTCGCCCGTTATCATCACCGTTCGGATATGCGCCTTTCGGCAAAGCTTTACAGCCTCAACAGCTTCAGGGCGGGGAGGGTCGGTCATTCCTGCAAGTCCGAGGAAGATCATACCGTTTTCGCTGTCGCCGCCGTCAATGTTCTTCTCACAGAAAGCAAGCACACGAAGCGCTTCGCCCGTGAGCTTTTCGTGTTCGGATTCGAGGCTTCGGCGAACGGACGGGGTGAGAGGTTTAACTCCGTCATTAGTCATTATAAATGAGCATCGGGGGAGGATAACGTCAAATGCGCCCTTTGTAAATGCGGTCTTTCCCGAGCCGCCCGAGCATATCACGGTCATACAGCGTGTTTCGCTGTCGAAAGGTATCTCCTCATTTTTGCGGAAACTGTGACGGAGCTTTTCCATAGTGAAACCCGACTTCGCCGCCATTATAAGGAGTGCGATCTCTGTCGGGTCGCCTGCGGTGTTCCATTCTTCCTTTTTGCCGAATGATCTTAGCTGACCACGCTCACGCTGAGAAACCTGTGAAAGCTGGGACGGTGCGCTTATGTCGGCATTGTTGCAGAGGACTGCACAGTGCATAAGCTCGGATAGGGTCTTGTCTGCGCTCGGGTTGATGTTCTTTCCGTCCTCGGTTATGCCGCCCCGAACGATGTAGCCGCTGCCCGAAATATCGTAAAGCTTATTACCGCAGAAAACTTTTGTTACGGTCATTTTATTCTCGGTGACAGTTCCTGTTTTGTCCGTGCAGATCACCGATGCACAGCCGAGGGTTTCGACCGAGTGGAGCTTATGTACAAGCGCTTTCTGCGCAAGCATACGCCGAACAGCGAGTGCGAGCGCAATTGTTACCGTCGCAGGAAGTCCCTCGGGGATAGCGGCAATGGCAACGGAAATACCCGTCATAAGCATATCGAACGGCGGCTCTCCGTGCAGAATTCCTGCGCCTGCGACAACGATACAGACAGCCGTGCATATTATCGCAACGACCTTGCCAAGCTCGCCGAGCCTTTTCTGGAGCGGAGTTTCTTCCTCTTCGATATCGGTCAGCATACCCGAAATTTTTCCGACCTGCGCCGAAAGTCCCGTTGCGATGACCTTTGCAAGAGCCGTTCCCTTGGTTATAACAGTACCGCTGTAAACAATGTTCGCCTTTCCGATGGAATTATCGTCATCATCGGGCGAGCCTGCCGACTTTGCGACGGGGGCGGATTCACCCGTGAGGATACTTTCCTCGGCGAAAAGTCCTCGGCTTTCGAGAAGCGCCGCATCAGCAGGTATCTTGTCGCCTGCTTCAAGCGAAATAACGTCACCCGGAACGATAACGGACGCAGGAAGTTCGGTAAGATGTCCGTCACGGTAGACCTTTGCGTTCGGAGCGGTCATATTTTTGAGTGCAATGAGCGTTTTTTCGGTCTTATACTCCTGCACGAAGCCCAGAACTGCGTTCAGAAGCACGATAACGATGATAGTCAGCGCATCATAAACTTCGCCGAGGAATATCGACACCGCTGTCGCTATCAAAAGGATCATTACCATAACATCTCGGAACTGTCCGAGGAAAATTTTTATCGGCGCAGTCTTTTTCTTGCTTGCGAGCCGATTTTCGCCGTATCGGAGAAGCCTTTCCTCCGCCGATGATGACGAAAGACCAAGCATCGAGCCGTTTACGCTTTTTTCTGCCATTTTTATCTCTCCCGTTTAAATAAATTTCCGACTTTGAGCGGTCTGTTCAGTTCTAATTATATTCGGACAGGTCGGGAAAAATGACGATCGGTAAAATTCCGTGAAAGTATTATTTTCCTGCAAAAGTTAGTCAATATTTATATTTAAATTGTTGACTTTAGCGTTATTTTAAGATATAATATTAGTTATAGCATTATGCCATAGGGAGAATGCGGTTATTTTTTTGTAAAGGAATGAGATAATGTATAAGATTGTTCGCAAGAAAGAGCTTAACCCAACTGTTACGCTCATGGACATCGAAGCACCCATGATCGCCAGAAAGGCTGAACCGGGTCAGTTTATTATCCTCAGAGTTGACGAGGAAGGCGAGCGTATCCCGCTCACAGTTGCAGATTTTGACAGAGAAAAGGGTACTGTCACAATTATTTTCCAGATCGTTGGCGCAACGACAGAAAAGCTCAACCATAAGAACGAGGGCGAGTATATCCAGGACTTCGTTGGTCCTCTCGGCGTTGCTTCACATACAGACGGACTTAAGAAAGTCGCTGTTGTCGGCGGCGGCGTAGGCTGTGCTATTGCATACCCTATCGCAAAGAAGCTCCACCACCTCGGCTGTGAAGTTCACTCTATCGTTGGTTTCAGAAATAAAGACCTCGTTATCCTTGAAGATGAGTTCAAGGCTGTTTCCGATAAGCTCTGCATGATGACGGACGACGGTTCGCACGGTGAAAAGGGTCTTGTTACAGAGGCTCTCCGCAAGCTCATCGAGAGCGGCGAAAAATATGACGAAGTTATCGCTATCGGACCTCTCGTAATGATGAAGTTCGTTGTTGCCGTAACTAAGGAGTTCGGCATCAAGACAGTTGTTTCAATGAACCCGATCATGATCGACGGAACGGGAATGTGCGGCGGCTGCCGTCTTACTGTCGGCGGTGAAACGAAGTTCGCCTGCGTTGACGGTCCTGACTTTGACGGTTTCCTCGTTGACTTTGACGAGGCAATGGACAGAGGCACTATGTATAAGCCGTTTGAACGCCACAAGCACGAAGAAACGTGCAATCTCTTCGCCAAGGAGGTAAAGTGATATGCCTAATATGTCACCAAAGAAAAATCCTATGCCTACACAGGATCCAAAGGAAAGAAGCTGCAACTTCAAGGAGGTTGCTCTCGGATATACAAAGGAAATGGCTGTTGATGAGGCACAGCGCTGCCTTAACTGCAAGAACAAGCCTTGCGTAAGCGGCTGTCCCGTAGGTATCTCTATCCCCGATTTTATCGCAAAGGTAGCTGTTGAGGATTTCGACGGCGCTTATGATATCATCACAAAATCAAGCTCACTCCCTGCTGTCTGCGGACGTGTCTGCCCACAGGAAAGCCAGTGTGAGGGCAAGTGCGTAAGAGGCATCAAGACTGAAGCTGTCGGCATCGGCAGACTTGAACGTTTTGTTGCTGACTGGCACAACGAACACAGCGCAGCTGCTCCCGTAAAGCCTGAGCCGAACGGTCACAAGGTAGCAGTTATCGGTGCAGGTCCTTCGGGTCTTACCTGCGCAGGCGACCTCGCTAAGATGGGTTATGACGTTACAATTTACGAAGCACTCCACCTCGCAGGCGGCGTTCTCGTTTACGGTATCCCTGAATTCAGACTTCCTAAGTCTATCGTTCAGAAAGAAGTTGACGGACTTAAGGCTCTCGGCGTTAAGGTCATCACAAATACAGTTGTCGGCAAGACGATCTCCGTTGATGAGCTTTTTGAGGACGAAGGCTTTGAAGCAGTATTCATCGGTTCGGGCGCAGGACTTCCGAGATTTATGGGTATCCCCGGTGAAAACTTCAAGGGCGTTTACTCCGCTAACGAGTTCCTCACCCGTGTAAACCTTATGAAAGCATATAAGGAAGACTCCGATACACCTATCAAGAAGAACAAGAGCGTGGCAGTAGTCGGCGGCGGCAACGTTGCAATGGACGCTGCAAGATGCGCAAAGCGTCTCGGCGCAGAGAATGTTTACATAGTTTACAGAAGAAGCGAAGCAGAAATGCCTGCCCGTAAGGAAGAGGTTGAACACGCTAAGGAAGAGGGCATCATCTTCAAGACCCTCAACAATCCTATCGAAGTTATGGGCGGCGATGATAAGTTCGTAAACGGACTCAAGTGCGTTGAAATGGAACTCGGCGAACCTGACGAGAGCGGCAGAAGAAGACCTGTCGTAAAGCCGAACTCCGAGTTTATCCTCGATGTAGACTGCGTAGTAATGTCTATCGGTACTTCACCAAACCCGCTTATCAAGAACACAACAAAGGGTATCGAGACCAACAAGCACGGCTGCTTTATCTGCAACGAGGACGGTCTTACCTCCCGTGAGGGCGTATATGCAGGCGGCGATGCAGTAACAGGCGCAGCAACGGTTATCCTCGCAATGGGCGCAGGAAAGACCGCTGCAAAGGCTATGGACGAATACATCAAATCAAAAAATGCGTAATTCGTAATGCGTAATGCGTAATTAATGCAATGCGGTGCATTGCATGCAAAAAAATTTCATAATTAATTATAAAAAAATGCGTTCACGAGAAAATCGTGAACGCATTTTTATTATTCTAACGGAATAGCGAAGCTAATTACGCATTACGCATTACGAATTACGCATTAAATTTCATCCGCCCATTTTCTCCCGTTCTTTTGCAAGCTCGGAAACGAGCTTTTTGATGCTCCATTTCTGATTTGACGGCGTGAGAACGGCTTTTAACGGAATATATATATCCGCTTTTCGCAGATCTGCAAGTACAGTATCGATCTGCTTGCCCGAAAGACCTGAAAAAATAACGCAGCCGCTGTCAGCTTCGGCTGTTTTGCCGCTCTTTTCAAAGCCGCCGGATCCTGCAAAAAATCCGAGAGGAGAGTCTGCATCATTATCCTCGGCGATCACAAGCTTTATGTTTGATCTGTCCGCAAGCTTTTGAAGAGCGGTGAGATCTTCCTGCTGTTTGTAAACGATCATACGGGCGTTCGGGGTGCTTATTATTCTTGACTTCATATTTTGTGTCCTTTCGTTCTTGGAAAATAAAAAGCCGACAGGCGAACCTGTCGGCAAAATGTCTGTATCTTACTGGGTAAATCTGCTCTGGAACTTTGAAATAATAAATCCAACGCAGGCAACAACTCCGACAAGGATAATGCAGACAAGAACTATAAGGATAATTCTCGGACCTTTGGCGATAGATACCTCGATCTTGGAGCTTTCTTTCTGATCGCCGATATTTGCGATCGTTGTTCCGTCCGCTTTGGTTATCGTGAGATCATCAACGAAAGCGACCGGACCGCTGTAAGCCTCATAAACGGGAATAGAGAAACCGATCTTCGTATTGTCGGCATTTCCCGGAACGGTAAGCACAACGTCAGTCCAGGTACCGGCATGTTCTGTACTGATATCGGACGTCATCCATACAATGCCGTCGGAAAAAACGGAAAATGTCGGCGCAAGCTTTGCTGCGTTATCGTCAATGAGTACTTTCATTGAGATAGTGCATCCTGCAAAACTGTTAAGCTCAAATGATGAAGAGTCAAAATACAATCCGCCGAAACGGCTGTCGTCATCGATCGATTCCGTAACATTTTCGGAAAGCATGAGCGAACCGTTGCCGTTTAATTTTGTCTGCTCATTTATTGATGCGGTGAAACCTGTTTCCTCGGTCGAACCATAGCTCTGGAGCATTGAGAGTGAAGTATCAGTGTCAAAGTTGAAGGTTGCGCTTCCATCGGCAAATGCGGAGAAAGAAACTGCCGAAAGAGCCATAACTGTAGCTGCAGCGGCAGCAATGATCTTAAAAATTCTCATGTCAAAGACCCGTCCTTTATTTATTTTTGCTGACAGGGTGTGCGGGAGAAATATGACCATATCAGCAATATACTATATATATTTTATTATAATACGCAAAATTTGTCAATATGTTTTTACGCATATTGACAAATTTTATTTTTTGCAGGGAAGCCCCTGTAGGCAGTTCACGCCACGCTCCGCTTTGCTGCGCTTGTTTGCGGTGAAAATAAATTTGCAGCCGCGGATATAGTTTATTATATAACATTGCAAATCAAAGTTTGGGAAGCCCCTGCAGGCAGTTCGCACCACGCTCCGCTTCATTATGCTTGAAGTGAGGTGATCTTAAATTAAAAGTTTCATCACGCTTAATAATTACGCATTAAGCATTACGAATTACGCATTATTCCTCAGCGCCGCCCATTGAAAGGATAACATCGCTGACAAGGTTTCCGGGGAGCTGTTCATAGCGGAGGAATTCGAGCGAGAAGCTGCCCTTGCCGCGTGTGATCTGGCGAAGCTGAGTTGTGAAGCTCTGCATCTCACGGAGAGGAACTTCGGCTTCGATCTCGGTCATACCGTTCTTGACGGGAGTCATACCGATTACTCTGCCTCTGCGCTTGTTGAGGTCGCCCATGATATCGCCTGTGTTTTCGTCAGCGGCGGTAACGTAAAGCTTGCCTATAGGTTCAAGGATAGTCGGGTCAGCCTGCTTCAGGCCATCTTTGTATGCGAGCGAAGCGGCAGTCTTGAACGACATTTCCGAGCTGTCAACAGGGTGATAAGAACCGTCAACAAGGATAGCCTTTACGCCCATTACGGGGCAGCCTGCGAGAACGCCTTTCTTCACGCAGTCCTGAAGTCCCTTTTCAACTGCGGGGAAGAAGTTTTTCGGAACAGCACCTCCGACAACCTTTTCTTCAAATACAAGTCCGTCCGAAATGCATGGCTCAAATTCAATCCAGACATGACCGTACTGACCGTGACCGCCCGTCTGTTTCTTGTATTTGCCCTCTGCCTTCACCTTTTTGCGGATAGTTTCACGGTATGCTATCTTAGGTTCGGTGAGGGTCACTTCTGCACCGAATTTATTTTTGAGCTTAGCAACAGCGTTTTCAAGATGCTGTTCACCAAGACCCTTGAGGATCTGTTCCTTTGTGAATGGGTCAAGTCCGAAGCTGAGGGTCTTATCCTCTTCGATAAGTCTTGCGATGCCTGAGCTTACCTTTGCTTCATCACCCTGCGTCTTGGCGTGAACAGCCATACCAAAGCAAGGCTTCGGGAAGTCGGGCGAAGCAACGGTAACAACTCTCGACGAAGCGCAGATAGTATCGCCCGTATTTGCGCTTATCTTTACCGCAACAGCAATGTCGCCTGCGGAAGCTTCTGTGATCTCGGTCTGCTTCTTGCCGACAAAGGTGTAAAGCTTGCCGATCTTTTCGGGAGCGGCTGTTCTGCTGTTGATGTAGTCGGTATTGGCAGTGATCTTGCCGCCGAGAACTTTGAGGAAGGACATTTTTCCTACGAACGGGTCGGCAACGGTCTTGAAAACGTAAGCCGCAGTCGGTTCGCTTTCGCTGTACTTGATCTCAACGATGTTTCCTGCGGCAGTTTCAGCCATAACGGGCTTGTTGTCGGCAGGCGAGGGGAGAAGAAGTGAAATTTCCTTCAAAAGCATATCAACGCCGGCGGTCGAGGTCGAAGAACAGCATACAACAGGAGTGATGATGCCCTCGTTCATACCCTTGTGGATACCGTGAACAAGCTCCTTCTGAGTGAAAGCTTCGCCCTCAAAGAATTTTTCCATGAGCGAATCATCGGTCTCGGCAACAGCCTCGGAGAATGCGGCAACAAGACCGTCCATACGGTATTCAAGCTTTTCGGAAACCTCAGCGGTAGGCATCTCGGTCTCGACAGCGTTGCCGTTTTCATCGTATGTATAAGCTTTCATTTCGATAAGGTTCACGAACGAAACTACCTGATGATCCTTTATTATCGGGAAAACAACAGGGCAGACGGTCGGGCCGAATTTCGTTTTGAGCTCGGTGAGAACGTTGAAATAATTAGCATCGGGGTCATCGACCTTTGTGATGACGAACATTTTCGGCTTGCCAAGTTCGGAGGCGAGGTCGTAAGCCTTTTCAGTGCCGACCTTAACGCCTGACTTTGCGGAAACGGTTATCATTACCGTGCCTGCGGCGGAAACGGCTTCGTACATTCCTCCTGCAAAGTCGAAAAGACCCGGTGTATCGAGAAGATTTACTTTTATATCATTATATTCAAAAGAAACAAGCGACGATGCAAGCGTTGCGGACGATGGCTCGATCCTCTGAGAAGCACCCGATTTGAGAAGAAGTGCTTCGGAAAGCGCAGTCTTTCCTGAACCTGAGTGGCCTGCAAGGGCGATGTTTCTTATGTTTTCTGCGGAATACGGTTTCATAACGGGATCTCTCCATTCTTGAATAAAAATTAGTATAAAATAAACAAAATATTGCTTTTTTATGTTTATTATTATATACCATTTGTTTAATATAATCAATCCCTTAGCATCAAATTTTACAGTTATTTTAAATCTTTATATAAATTCTTGTGCATATTGACGATAGAATATACTTTTTTATAAAATACTCGGTCGGATATTGACGAAAAATAATTAGTGTGGTACAATTAAAGATAACATTTTATCGGAAAAATTTTTTGCGGAGGTAAATTTAATGAAACTGCTTGAGGATAGGATCATTAAGGACGGCATTGTTAAAGACGGCGGAGTGCTCAAAGTTGACAGCTTTCTCAATCATCAGATGGATATTGACCTTTTTAACGAGATCGGAAAGGAATTCAAGCGTCTTTTCGGCGAGGAGAGCAAGCGCATCAATAAAATTCTGACGATCGAAGCATCGGGCATCGGCATTGCCTGCATCGTCGCACAGCATTTCGGCGTTCCCGTTGTCTTTGCGAAAAAAGCGCAGAGCATCAATATCGACGGCGAAGTCTACAGCACGAAAATACAGTCATTCACGCATGGAAAAGTATATGACGTTATCGTTTCAAAGAAGTACATATCGAACGAGGATCATATCCTTATCATCGATGACTTCCTCGCAAACGGCTGCGCACTCGAAGGACTTATCGACCTCGTACAGAGTGCAGGCGCAACAGTCGAGGGCATCGGAATATGCGTAGAAAAAGGCTTCCAGCCGGGCGGCGAGGCTATCCGCAAGAGAGGCATACACCTTGAATCGCTCGCAATCGTCGACGCAATGGACGCTTCAACGGGAAGCATAACCTTCCGCAAGCAGTAAAAGCGCATAAAAACAGCGCCCGAAGTTTCAAGGCTTCGGGCGCTTTTGTCTTAAAAAAACTGATCGGATGAATCACTGTCATATTACTCATTTTCAATAATATGAGTTTCCAACGGAATAATATCTCCGTTTTCATCCCATATAAGATTATTTCTGAAGTCGTCAAAATCATCAAATCTCCAACCGTTTTCGGTCAATATAACAGTATAGTAGAAATCACGAAAGCTTTCAATGTTTGGTTCGTCACTGTGCCAGAATCTCGAAACCGCTTTTATAGTGATCTTATTTTCAGTTTGTTCTGTAATTGAAAATGATACACTGTCAAAAGAAGGATTACTGCCGCTCTCTTGGTCAATATAACAAAGCTCACCGTCACAATTCGTATATGCTGCCAAAGACTCATTTTCTCCGGATAAAAGATATCCTGCAAAATCATCAGTAAAGTATTTTTGCAATTCATTTTTAAAGCTGTTATACGAAACTCCTGTCTTGCAGAGACCATCGGGGGAAATATCTGAGTTTTCAAAATTATGTGAGTATGTGTATCTGAAATAGTAAGTGTAAATATATTCTGCTTCATTTAAAAGCTCGGTAAGCTCATCGTTATCCCATTCTATTGATACCCAGTCATCGTTTTGCAGTTTGTCATGTTCAGGCATAACAAATTCAGACAACGTGCGTGGTGCGCTCGATACGGTCGTTGTGACAGAGGTTTCTGTTTCGTCATACACACTTGTCGCAAGCGATTCGGAAATGTCAGAATTATTGACCGAATAACATGATGTAAATAAAAATGCCGTAATTACCGATATAACGTTCAAGCAGCTTTTTTTCATGTTTACATTCACCTTATAAATTTTGTTCAAACTTAACAATACTACTTTGAGGTTTGGGGCAAGCAAGGCAATAGATAAAAACAGCCTATGCAGAGCGAAAGCAACAAGCTTGCACAACTACGGTAGTTTTATCAGAACAGCCTCTCATCGGGATTTTCGTGAACTCCGCATTCCCCAACCATCTCAGAGAGTGCTACCATATCGGCAGGCTCAATGTCAAATCCGAAAACGTCAAGGTTCTGCTTTATATGCTCGGGCGAAACCGACCTTGCGAGCGGAACAAAGCCGTTTTGCAAGCACCAGCGTATGCATAGCTGAGGAACGCTCACGCCGTATTTTTCGGCTGTTTTCGCAAGCGGCTCGGACGAAAGCGCTTTGCCTGTTCCGAGAACGCTGTAGCCCTCGATGAGTATTCCTTTGCTCGTGCAGGCGGAGATGGTTTCCTCGTCAACATCACCCGGACAAAGGCGTATCTGGTTCACGCAGGGCGAAATTTCCGCCGTTTCCATAAGCGCATCAAGATGCCTTGCACAGAAGTTGCTCACGCCGACAGCACGAACCTTTCCGTCACGGAAGAGCGTTTCCATTGCGCGCCAAAGCTCGGCGTTGCGCTCTTTCCAGCAGGCACGGAATTTCAGCGGATTCGGCCAGTGTATAAGCAAAAGGTCAAGATAGTCCGTCCCGAGCAGAGAAAGCGACTGTTCGCAGGCGGCGATAGCTTCATCATAAGTTCGGATATTGTTCCAAAGCTTCGTTGTAAGAAAAAGCTCGTCACGGGCAATGCCGCTTCGCTTTATTCCCGAACCGATGAACTCTTCATTGCCGTATGCGGACGCAGTATCGATGTGCCTGTAGCCTGCACGGATAGCTTCGGCGGCGGCAAGCTCGGCGGCTGAACCCTCGATCTGCCATGTTCCGAAGCCAACGCAGGGTATTTTCACTCCGTTGAGAAGCTCAACAGTGTCGGCAGAGCCTTTAACATTATCTGTCAGCATAAAATGTCCTCCCGTATTAATTGAGCAAGTCAGTTTATACACGATATCTATTGTCATTATACCACAAAACCAACTCATATCAATGAATTTTTTGTGTATTTTAATTAAAAATGATTTTTTGACACTTTTTTTGAAAAAATGCTTGACAAATATGTTGGTATCTGATATAATAACATAGTCGGCACGGAGAAGTCGCCTAGCCCGGTTTATGGCGCACGACTGGAACTCGTGTATGGG
>OIYP01000827.1_pt1 | contig 18337 bp, 9 predicted proteins | sample 1588261 | NCBI WGS metagenome assembly OIYP01 (sample SAMN03283293) | human gut metagenome | biome: human-associated habitat; material: feces | host: Homo sapiens | place: Peru | collected 2012
GGGGGCAGGACATCGCTGCCGCCGATATAATAGACGGTCTGCTCTCCCCGCAGCCACTGACGAAACCGCTGCCACAAATTCATACGCTGCCTCCTATCAATGCCTGATACGCCGCTCCTCCTACTCGATTCGGCGCAAACGCCACCACACGAGCTCTGCGTTTGCCGCCCAGGATCACATCCGGGATCATTCTTGCCAACAGGAAGCCCTCGGCCTGCCCCACAGCGTGATACGGAATCAGCCGCAGTCCCGGCTCCGTCTGACTGGTTATCGTCTCTATGGGACTGCTCAGCTGCTGGGCCGTAAGCCCGGTAAGGGCGCAGCCTGCATCCCGGTCAACCACCAGCACCGGCTCCCCGGTTACGGGGTCACAGAGTGTATTGCCCGTATCCCGCAAGGCCGTCAGGCGGACCGTTGTCCCGTTTCCGGAGATTTCAAGGGGGATATACTGCCCCGGTCCCGCTCTGCCCCGCAGCAGAAGCGTGCAGGCAAGCCACAAAAGGCCAGCACACAGCAGCAGCTTTCCCGGGTTCTCTCCGGCGGCCAGCTGCGCCATGCCGCCCAGGGAAAAGCTCAGCAGCAGAAACAGCCCCGCCTGCTGCCAGGTGCTCCGGCGCAGCCCATAGGCAAGCATCGCCATCAGCGCCAGGAAGACAATGCGCCAGGGCAGCGCCCCCAGGAATTCAAAGCCCGGAAGCAGGCAGCCCCCTGCATAGACGCCGCCCAAAGTCGCCGCCGCCAGCAGACGCCAATGCACCGTATAGGTCCCGGACAGACGGGCTGCGGCAAAAAGCAGGAGATAATCCACCAAAAAGTTCAGAAAAACAGTCAAGTCCCAGTACATACGCCGCCCCCTTTCGAACTGAGTATAGGCTCTCCCGCATAAGAATGCCGTCGCAGCCCGGCGGGGCTATGGGCGCAAGTTCTGTCTCCGATTTCCAGCTTTCGGGATTTGAACCGATGCACCCTCACAATGCCCCCGCGAATATTCTCCCGCCGGCGAAGGGTGCCGGAGAAGAACGCGCAAAAAAGCCATTGCCGCCGACCCTGCATGAGTCCCGGCAATGGCAATGGCTTATTCCGCTTCTTTTCGCTCCACAGAGCGGATGTTCTTCTCCGCCTTAAACCGGGGCGTCATCAGCTCGTGGCCGCAGCCCAGGCATTTCAGGCGAAAATCTGCGCCTGTGCGCAGAACCTCCCAGCGCTTCTCCCCGCAGGGGTGGGCTTTCTTCATGGTGAGGATGTCCCCAACCCGTATGTCCATGGTCAGACCTCCTTTTTAATGGCGTCCCAATACTGCTTGGCCGCCTGCTCCAGCTTATTCGGGCCGTACTCGTAATAATGCGTCCCCACCAGCTCGTCCGGCAGATACTGCTGGGCAACCCAGTGGTTGGGGAAATCATGGGGGTAGAGATATCCCTGGCTGCGCTCCTGGGTGAAGGTATCGGCATGGACGTTTTGCAGATGTCTGGGGAACGGGCCTGCCTTTCCCTTCTGAACGTCGGCAATGGCAGCATCCAGGGCGATGTGTCCGGAATTGGACTTTGGAGAGGTTGCCATGAGGACTGCGGCATCTCCCAGAGGGATTCTGGCCTCCGGCATTCCAAGCATAAGGGCCATATCCACGCAGGATTTGACAATGGGGATGATCATGGGATAGGCCAGGCCTACATCCTCCGCCGCAATGACCATCAGTCGGCGGCAGGCGGACTGCATCTGCCCTGCCTCCAGAAGCCGGGCAAGGTAGTGGCAGGCCGCATCCGGATCAGAGCCGCGAATGGATTTTTGCAGCGCAGAAAGAAGGTCATAGTGGTTGTCCCCATCCCGGTCTGCCCGCATGGCACTTTTCTGGGTCACGGCTATGGCATCCGTCATAGTCAGCGGCAGCGTATCCCCCTGGGGCACGGCTGCGGAGAACAGGACCTCAATGGCGTTCATGGATTTGCGCAGATCGCCGCCGCTAGCCCCTGCAATATAGTCAAGAACCCCATTCTCCGGCACGGCTTTCAGACCGGTGCGCTTTTCCATAAAGGCGACCGCCCGCTCCACCGCTTTCAGCGCCGCCTCCTTGGTGATCTGCTTGAACTCGAACACCGTAGACCGGCTCAAAATGGCGTTGAACACATAAAAATAGGGATTTTCCGTGGTGGAAGCAATGAGGGTAATTTTTCCGTTTTCGATGTATTCCAGAAGGGACTGCTGCTGCTTTTTATTAAAGGACTGAATCTCATCCAAATACAGCAGCACGCCGTTGGGAGCCATGAAGGTATCCAGCTGGGAGGTGATCTCCCGGATGTCTGCCGTAGAAGCAGTGGTGGCGTTGAGCTTGAAGAGCGTCCGGTTGGTCTGCTTGGCGATGATATTGGCAACGGTGGTCTTCCCGGTGCCGCTGGGACCGTAGAAAACCATATTGGGGATTTTCCCGGATTCAATCAGGCGGCGAAGTACTGCGCCCTTTCCCAGAATATGCTCCTGCCCCACCACATCGTCCAGGGTTTCGGGCCGCAGGAGGTCGGCCAAAGGTTGGTACACAAGCACCCCCTCCTTTCTAAAAACAGTACAACGGGGCGGCAAGGATGCCGCCCCAGGGAAATCTTAAAATGTTGCGACATCCGGGTCGGCGGGCTCCGCGCCGGTTTCCACAGAAATGGCAGTCAGCACAGGTCCCACATCGCCCTTGTACAGGGGGTGCTTCTCTGCGCCGATCTTGGCGGTGACCCAGACCCAGGAGCGGGATTCCAGGCTTCCTGCCCCGGCATAGCGGCAGGGAATGCCGCAGAACTGGATATCCTCCACACAGCAGGTCATGACGAACCGGCCGGGGGCGAACACTCCGTTTTTGTCTCTGCGGAGCATGGCAACCTGGCCCTTGAAATGGACGGTCTTTCCGTCGTATTTCTGGGGCTCCTCGGATACATCCCGATACCACAGGGCATAGTCCTCATCCTTGATCTCAATGACGGGGGCATTGATGTCAAAGGGCAGCGGGTCTTCGATCTCATCGAACTTGGTCGTGCCGTCGGTATAGTCATAGAGAATGTCAATGCGGCGGTTGGCAGCTCTGGCCAGCTTATGGAAGGGCATGACGTCCTGGCCCGGGGCCATCCGGTTGAAGACCACCATCTGGGCGCCCATCAGCTTGTCCATAACCAGATTGCGCATATTGGCGTTATAGGTCATAAAGGTGGTGGCATCCGCAAACATGACCTCCTGGGCGATGGCCCAGGAATCCGGGAAGCGCATATAGAGGTCCCCAACCTGCTGCATACCGTTCAGCTCAGCAACCACGCGCTCAGCCTTGTACTTCTTCTGGAGGGCTTTCAGCTCCTCCGTGGTCACAGTCTGCTGATCCAGAACCTCCAGGTAGACATTCTTCTTTGGATAGGTGGATAGGTCATATTCCTCTTCTCCCTCCTCAAAGATCAGCACCAGCGTCCGCTCGCCGGCATTGAACCGTGGGTCTTCCAGAGTCTCCTGGATGAACTTGGTCTTGCCGGAATCCAGAAAGCCCGTAAAGGCATATACAGGAATCTGCTGCATGACCATGGCTTACACCCCAAACAGCTCGGCAATGCCCTTTTCATCCAGCTTGGAGCCGATGACGCAGAGCTTGCCGGTGACATCGGCGCTGCCGGTACGGACATTGTGCTCCTCAGGCACATAGTCGAAGTGAATCCAGGTGCCGTCAACGGCAGGCAGAATACCTTTGGCCCGAAGAATTGCGCCGTAGTCGCCGGAATCCAGCGCCTTCAAAGCATTCTCAACGGTCTGCTTCTCGAACTTCCGGGCAGTTTCGGTGCCCCAGGAGGTGAAGACCTCATCGGCATGATGGTGATGATGGTGGTGGTCATGGCAGCCGCAGGTGCAGTTCTCGTCATGCTCGTCCTCATCATGGTGATGGTGGTGCTCGTGCTCCTCGTGATCGTGGCAGCAGCAGTGGCCGTCATGGTCATGATGATGCTCGTGCTCGTCATCCTCATCGTCGTGATGATGATGGTGGTGGTGCTCGTGGGCATCCTCATCGTCGTCATCGTCGTCATCATGGTGATGATGATGGTGCCCTTCCTCTTCTTCCTCGGCTTCCAGCCGCTCGGATTCCAGCTTGGCCAGTTCGGCAGCCAAGGAGGCCTTGCCCTCCATGGCGGAGATCAGCTGTTCTCCGGTGAGCTCGCTCCAGGGGGTGGTGATGACGGTAGCAACGGAGTTGTGCTCCCGCAGAATCTCTACGGCAGCATCCAGCTTGGCCTGGGGAATGGAATCGGTACGGGACAGGATGATGGTGGAGGCAGTCTCCACCTGGTTATTGTAGAATTCTCCGAAGTTCTTGGTATAGACCTTGACCTTGCCCGCATCCACAACAGCCACGGTATAGCCCAGGGTCACATCAGGGCCGGTGACCTTGTTCACAGCACCGATCACATCGGACAGCTTGCCCACGCCGGAGGGCTCGATGATGATCCGGTCGGGGTGGTACTCATTGATCACCTTGGTCAGAGCCTTGCCGAAGTCACCCACCAGAGAGCAGCAGATGCAGCCGGAGTTCATCTCCGTAATATTGATGCCGGCATCCTGCAGGAAGCCGCCGTCAATGCCGATCTCGCCGAACTCATTCTCAATCAGCACCAGCTTCTGGCCCTTGTAGCCCTCGGCAATCATCTTCTTGATCAGCGTAGTCTTGCCAGCGCCCAGGAAGCCGGAGTAAATATCAACCTTTGTCATAAATAACACCTTCCATTTTTATTCCGCCCAGCGGAAAATCCAACCGGGTAACATACATACTTTATGAGTATAGCACATTTGATTGAAAAAATCCATATCTTCCCAAATTTTTTACAATTGCAAAAGCAAAACCCCTTTCCGTGGCGAAATCAACACCATCCGGGGCAACGCGGACCGGATGTTGGCCCGGGAGGAAACCATGCTGTCCCCCTGCATGGCAGAGGATATGGACAAGGTGCTGCCCGTGATCTCCCGGAACGGCTCCGATTCGGCCATGCTGGACAGGAACGGCCTGCGCCCTGCCCGGTACTATATCACCAAAGGCCGGCTGCTGATTGCCGCGGGGTTTGTGGGCTGCCAGAGCTATGTGGCAGAGGCCTTTGGTCTTCCTCGGGACAGCCGGGGCAATCTGGTCACCGAGAACTACATGACCCCCACGGAAGGCATTTTGGCCGCCGGTGACTGCCGCAGAGGCCAGAGCCTGGTGGTCTGGGGCATTGCCGAGGGCCGCGCCTGCGCCAGAGCGGTGGACCAATATCTGATGGGGTATACAAATATGCTTTAGCTGCAAAAATGTCCTGCCGGGGTCCGGCACGACCCAATTATTTGTGTTTTGTCCCTACCCCAACTATTGACATAGAGCCTTAAAACGCAAAGGCCCGGCTCTTGCGCAAGAGCCGGGCTGTGGGGCTATTGGCTGTTACAGCACCGGTGGTGTCCACAGGTCGCTGCTGCCGCCGGAGGAGCCGCCGCTGCTGCCGCCGCTTTCCAGGGCGGGGGTTACCACCAGCGGAGTCTGGCGCAGGGTGGCGGAGGCGGCGTAGAACCGCTCCCCATCTGCCTGGACCAGGGCGGTGAGCCCTGTGTCCCAGAGTACCGTCAGGGGCTTGTTGGTATACAAAGTCTTGACCTCCTTGCCAAGGAGCAGATAGTGTTCGTAGAGCTTGCAGTTACTGCCCGCATACCCTTCCCAGGGGGTGAAGGTCTGGGCATCGGCCAGCCAGGCTGTGGGAATATAGGCGGTGGTGCCGTCAGACTCCAGGATGGCGGTGTAGCCCGGAAGCTCCGGGGCGGTGCCGGATTCCAGGACGGAAACCCTGTCCCCGTAGTCACAGAACCGGAGCACCAGGGGCACGCCGGAGACCTTTACCTTGGCTTCGCCGGTTTTCACCGTATCTGCCAGGAGCCTGAACTGGCCGGGGTGCATCAGGGTGATGTCGCCGCCGTCCTGGGGGCCGGAGCCGCCGGAGCTGCCGGAGCTGCCGGAGCCGTTGTCTGCCGGGGCCTGATAGGGGTAGCGGCTCTGCTGGGCCAGGGGTACGAAGCCGGTCTGTTCCCCTGCCTGCACATACAGGCAGCTTTCCAGTTCCTCCAGTACCTCCAATTTGGTATTGGTGGCCAGCTTTTCCAGGGGTTCTCCCAGGCAGGAGAAGTCCGGGTAGAGCCCCGCGTTCCACAGGGCGTAGGCGGTGCGGCGCTCAAAGGGTTCATCCGGGAAGCGGAGGAAGCCCGTCCCTACAAGGCCCTCCTCCTTCTCCGCCGTGACCTTTGCATAGGTCCCCTCATAGCCCGTGACCTCCAGGGTCTGCCCCCCCTCCAGCAGCAGACGGATCACCGGGATGCGGTCCCCCATGACCTGGACCTCCCTGGTTTTGGGTGCGGTGGTTTCCGGGGCGGTGGTCTCCGGCGCTGTCTCCTGCGTGGTGGGGGCCGTGGAGGCGGGAGGCTCCGTTGTGGGGGCCTCCTGCCCTTTTCCGCAGCCTGCCGTCAGCAGGCACAGGGCCAGAAGCAAGGCCATATATTTTTTCATTTGGTTTCTCCTCCCTACTCCGTCTTGCCGTAGACGGCATCGATGATTTCATGGATGTACTTGTATCCGGCGGTGCCGGGCTGATAGGTGTTGGCGTTCTGCCGAGCGATATAGCCGATGGACCGGCTGACGCAGCCGCCGTAGAGGGTGACGGTTTCGCCGGTGGTCGTATCCTTCAGCTTGATATAGGGCCGCAGGGTCAGCGTATCCTTGCAGTCCTCCAGACCGAAGCCCACCAGGACGTTGGTATACTGGATCATCCCGCCGACTCTGGCAAAAACGGGGTCTGCCTTGCCCTTTTTGTAGGCGAAGTTGTGGCTTTTGCTGTTTTCCAGGGTGGGAGTCCCGACTCCCCGCATGACCACGGTGCCGTATTCTTCCAGGGTGTAGCCCGCCAGACCCTGGGCCCCTATGAGGGCCGTTCTCGCATTCTCGCCGATGCCGGTGATCATGCGGATGCCCTTGGTGCCGGTAAGGCGGATGGAGCAGCCTGCGTAGTTCAGAAGATTCGCAAACTCGGTGATTTCCTCGGCCTTCGCGCCGCCTTCCTGACGGGTGATACGGAACACCTGCATACCCGTGGGGTAGTTGGTGTAGGAGCCCGTCGGCGTGCCGTCCTTAAAGGAGTAGATGGTCAGCAGATCGCCGGTTTCCGGAAGGTTGACATAACGCTGCGTAGGTATTCTTTGCAGGTAACCCGCCATTTCCTCAATGGGATATTCCTTCCCATCGACGGTCACGGTGGTCTTGCCCTCAAATTCCTCCCTATCTGTCACGTCCAGGTAATTGGCAGGTGTCTCGACGGTGTAGGTAACGCTGATGCTTAGGTATCCGCTGGAATACAATCCGCTGTAATACACCACCGTGAAACTGTGTTCGCCGGGCGTCTGGCACTGCAAAAACTCCGGCTTCAGCGTCAGGGTAAACGGTTTGTCCATCTCACCGCTGGCCGTCAACACCGAACTGACACCACTCCCGATATAAGTGTTTCCCTGGCGGATTCCGTCAAATTTCCGCTTCTGGCCGTTGACGGTGAAGCTCAGGGACTTGCCGCTGCCCTTGTACCAGATCTGGCCGTCGCCCTCGGTAATCGTCCAGGCGTCCAGCTGAGCTTCCAGCCGAACCAGCTTGTCAAGCTTCGTGCTGTCCACCAGGGTCTTCTGGTGGTCGGTCAGGTCGCTGTAAGCATCCCGGGCAGGCTTGATCTGGGTATCCTCCACGGTCTGCTGGTACGGCTCCACGGAATCCGGCAGGGCATCGATCTGCGCCTCTACCGCCGCCACCTGATCCAGAATCTGACGCAGCTGCGCAATCCGAGCCAGCGCATCGTTAATTTCCTTCTTCTCCGGCTCGGTGGCATAGGTCACATCCAGACCCTTGAGGGTCGCTTCCACCTCGTCCAGGGTGGCACGGTCGGATTTGCGAATTGTTTCTGCCTGGATGTCGTCGATAGGCTTGGTCAGTTCGGAAAGGGGCTTCATGTGCACGGTGATGGTGGCCTCGTTGCCGCACCGGTCAGCCGCTTTGATGGTATAGGTTGCGTCGCAGTTTCCATTGAGCCGCTGCTTGACCGGGTTCTCATTCCCGCCGTTCGGAACCGTTCCGATTCCGCCTACCTGCGTATACCAGTCCGGCATACCGTCGTCATGAATCTCCAGCTGCTGGGACACATAGTAGGTTTCCCCGTTCTTCACGCCGGAGAAGGTGGGCGGATTGCTCTCCTTGACCAGCTTGCCGGTGCAGGCGTAGCCCGCATTATTCGCCTTGTCCAGCGCCTTGACGTAGAGGTAGTACACCCCGTCCTCGGTGATAGACACCTTGCTTTGCCGCACCCAGGAAGCGGTGTCCATTTCCGCCAGGGTCAGGGGTTTGTCAGACAGGCAGTACCAGATGCTGGCCACGCCGGAGCCGCGATCCGTTGCCGAAATCACAAAATCGCCGTTCACAAAGTCGTCCGCCGGATTGTCGTCAAAGCCGTTCCATCTGATATGAGTGACGTCTCCCGTGATCTCTCTGCCCTCGATGGAGGCCGTGGGCGCACGGTCGTCCGTCTTCACACCGGTGACGGTGATGGTGATATCCTTTTCGGGGGCAGTCAGTTTGACCGCACCATCATTGCCGAGCGTCAGCTTCGTTTTCTCGCTTCCAGCTTCCGCCCAGATGCCAAAATCCGCAGTCTTGTACGCGCCCACGGTTTTCAGTTGGAAGGTCAGCTCCACATCCTCGTGCCAGTCCAATTCGGTCTTGTTCGCCGTCAGGGTGTAGCCTTCCTGTTTGGTCGGCAGAGTCAGGGTCAGCTTCCGGCCGGGCTTGACGGTGACCTCCTGAATATCGGAGGGCAGATAGTTCTTCGTCTCTGCCAGACGGATTTCATAGGCGACTCCCGAGGCAAGCGTCTGAAAGGTCTGACCCTGGGACGCCGGTATCGGTTCGAAGGTCGCCTCGCCCTTCATCCGCATTTCATAACCCTCTGCGGAGGGCAGCAGGGTCACGCCGCCGTCGCCCTTGCCGGAGATGGTTTCGTTGACCACCGCAATGTTGGCAGTCTGGGCGGCCTTGTGAATCGTGACTGCCAGGCTCAAACTGGCTGTGGTGTGGTTGGTTCCTGCCGTCCAAGTCGCACACAGCATGTAGGTACCGGCACGTGTCGGGTTCGCACCCGTTTCCAGTCTGATGGAACCGTCTCCTGTCAACCAATAGTAGCTGAAAGTACCGTCCGGGTGATTGGAGGTGAAGTTCTCGGCCTTGGGGGTGGGAACCGTGTCGCCGTAGGTAAACTGGGTGGGATAGTCCTTGTTTACCAGCTTGCCCGGAGCCTTGGTCACGGTGATCTCAATGACCTCACTCAGGGTGTAGTCCCCCACGGTGACGGAAACCCGGTAGGTATGCTCGCCCGCGTTCACGCCCGCAGGCAGGGTGAAGCTGGCTTCGTCTTCCCCCATGAAGACAGGGCCCTCAGGCATCAACTCAGCCCAGGCGTAGCTGGGAGTGACGCCCTCGATATGCGTGGAGGAAGCGGTCAGGGTCACGGTCTGGCTTTCGCCGTAGGGGACAGAGGTTTTGTTGGCGGTGAGGGTCACGCTCTTGACGGGGGCTTCCCGCACGACTACGGATCCCAAGGTCTGCTTCGTGGCCGCCTCCGCGGCGGAAATCCAGGTGCGCATGTCAGTCCTGAAGTAGGCACCGCCCTCGGGCAGCAGGTCTGCTACGGAGCCGCTTTCAACTGTCACCATGTCGAAGAGGATGCTTCCGGCGGTATCGGCAATGGTCACCTTTGCGCCGTTCCACACCTCCAGCTTCCCCATTCCGGACATGTCACTGCCGCTGTTTACGATCTGCAAATTGCTTCCCTGGGCGCATACCAGCTTGCCCGCCAGATTCTTGCCGTTCAGATCCAGAGTGCCGCTTATCCTATACACGTATTGTCCATTCTCGGATACATTCCTCAGCAGCTTCAATGTGCCGCGCTTGCCTTCGCTAATCTCGCCGAGTGCCGATTGGAAATCGGTATAGCCGGTGGTCACGCCGTTCTTGGTCACGGAAGCCACAAAGCCTGTGGTATCGCAGTAGGTGCAGCGGCCGGAGCTATCCAGGCCGGTGTGGGGGCAGGGCACGATGGTCAGGTCGTGAATCTTGTCCTGGTTGGAGATGGCATGGTCATAGGGCAGATATTCGCTGCCGCTCTTGGCCGCATAGCCGGATTTCAGCAGGCTCCCCAGGGTCATCTGGAAGCTCTCGAAGCTGTTCAGCCAAAGCTGGCCGATGGTGCCGCCCTGGAGCAGGATGGTGCCCTTGTTGTCGCTGCGCCAATTGCTGATATTCAGCTCACCCAGATGGCCGTTCCCGGTGGGGCCGACGAAGTCGCAGATATCCTCAAGGTCGGCACACGCTGCCGTTCCCGTCCAGCCGCTCATATCCAGCTGACCGCCGTCAGCGGCCTTCACGCTGAATCGAATCTCGCCGGAGCCGGTGATGACGAGCTTCGCCTTAGTCCCGTCGTCGGTATTGCCCTTCACTTGGATGGTCTGCCAGGTCGCCCGGGTAATATTGTGGCCGTTCAGGTTCAGGGTGACTTCTTTACCGCCTTCGATATTTGCGCTCTTCGTCAGAACAAGGTCGCTCAGCAGCTTCACGGTGGTGCCGTCCTCGGCGTTATTCAGGGCGGCGGCCAGGTCGGTGGTGTAGCTGACATTGCCGTCCGCAGTCTCCACCATGACGGTCATGGTCAGGCCGCAGGTATGACAGGTGTAAACGCCGCCCTTTTCCGTTACGTCCTCGTGGGGGCAGACATAGCCGCAGACGGTGCACTTGCCGTTTTCGTAACGCTCGTGGTCACAGACCTTGCCGCACAGATCGCACACGCCGTCCGTCCACTTTTCGTGGGGGCAGGTGTAGCCGCAGGCGCACACGCCGTTCTCATCAAAGCTTTCGTGGGTATGCTCCACCGCGTAGACGGTTCTATAGTTATCCGGCTTATTTGCATTGTAGGCATTCAGAAGTTCGCTGCCGTCTTTGTCGTAGGCAAAGGCCGTGCCGTCTGCCAGCATCTGTGACAATGGTCTGTCGCCTAGATCATAAAGGGCAAAGGTTTGGCCACATCCTTCGGTGTTTTCAAAGACACCGCCGCTGATCTGAACGGAGCCATAGCCGTATTGCGACCGCGTCACATTGGGGAAGTAGGTGCCGCCCTGGATATTCACGCGGCCTTCGCTTCCCACGGCAAAGCACACCGCCGCGGCGTAGCCGGTATGACGCGCGCCGCCGGTATTGGTGCCGGAGCCGTCCTTCAAAGTCACGTTGGCCGGGCCGCTGATGGTCAGCAGATTGCCCCATAAGCTGCCGGAAAGGGTATGACCGTTCCAGTCGATGGTGAAGGTGCCGCGGTTAATATAGATACCGCTATCCCCGGAATGGGTCACGTCCTTCAGCAGACGCACCGTAGAGCCGGACAGGTCCATGGCCTTGTTGACCGCTTGCTCAAAATCGCCATAGTAGATGCTTTCCGTCCCGGCCACCACCTGAACCGGTGCCGTCTGGCCGCAGGCGCACTTGCCCCCTTCCCCGAAGGTATGGGTGTGATCCACGATCTCCATATTTCCGAGGGCCGCCGAACGGGTGCCGTCAATGACGGTGCCGTCCGCCTTGAGCAGCAGTGCCTTGCCCTCGGCCAGAATGGACTGGAGGTTCCCGTTTTTCACGGTCACGCTCCTCATAATACGGCCGGCGGAAAGGGTGGCCGTGCCGCCGTCGATGCGGAGTTTTCCGATGGAGCCGTCACGCAGCTCGAAGCGGCCGTTTTCATAGACTGAGATGGTTCCGGTCGCGGCGGCAGTGCTGCGGTCGAGAATCAGGGTGCCGGAGGCCCGGACGGACACATCCTGGAGCAGGGTGGCGGCGGGTCCGTTGAGGGTAAGCTTGCCCGTAATCTCCATGGGCACGTCAAGACTGCCGCTGCTCGGAACGGTCACTTCTCCCGTCACCGTCATCGCGCTTCCGGTCAGCTTCTTCGAGTTCATATCCAGCGTGATGACCTTGTCCAGGACATAGTTGTCGGGCAGGGTGTCATTGGCCAGAAGCGTCACCCTCTGGCGATCCGTGGCAGCATCCAGAGCCGCCTGTGCGGTTTCGTACAGCGTGTCGCCGATTTTCGCCCGGTACGCCTGATAGCCGCAGTCCGGGCACAGGCCGGTTTCCTTGCTGGTGTTTTCATGGCCGCATTTCTTGCCGCAGTAGGGGCAGGCGGTGTCTGCCGTCAGGCCGTCCGGGTGGGTACATTTGATGATCTCCACCTTGGTGGAATCGTCCATGTCCGCCAGCTTCACCAGGCTGGTGCCGGACTGGTAGGCATAGCCCTCGACCAGCAGTCCCAGGTAGTTCGGATTGGCATTGAAGTGGATGCTGTCAAAGCTGCCGCCGGACAGCTCTACCTTCCCCATGACATAGCCCAGCTCCAGTCTGGTGGTGGAGCCGCCGGTCATGGTCAGATCGCCCTGGGCAAAGATGCCGCCGTTAAAGGTGCCGCTTTCCACCTTGGCATGACCGTTCTGAATGTCGAGGGCATCTTCCTGGGGGGCATTTCCGTCACTGCTTCCGATGAAGTTGACGTTTTTCACGGTCAGCCCCGCTTTGGCCGCCGCGACCGTTTCGCCCACCGTCACCGCCGGGCTGGACTTGGCGGTGCGGGTATTCTGCACGGTGCCGTTCCGGATGGTCACATTCTCTGCCAGTACCCGCAGCACCGGCGCGCCATCGGCATCGCTGGTCAGGGTATGGTTGCCCAGATCCAGGGTCACGGGTTTGTTAATCTCTACGGTTTTGCTGCCCTGGTAGAAGTCGCCCCGGAGGGTGATGGTGTCCCCGGCGTTGGCGGCGTCCAGAGCCGCTTCCAGGCTCTTATACCGGTTCTGCCCGATGGTGTAAGGCTCGACCAGCGCATGGCAGAAGGTGCAGTAGCCGTCTGCGTCCACGGTCTCATGGTCACAGGTGCGGCCGCACTCGCACTTGCCGTTCACATAATTACATGTGTGCGCCACCACCCAGATTTTGCCATTGAGATTTTCCGGAACGGAGGCATCCACAATGTCGCCATCGGAATTCTGATAGGCGAAGCCCTCGTCCAGAAGAGCCAGCGCCTCCTGGTCGTCCCGCAGATTGATGCCGTTCTTGAAGGTGCCGCCCCGCAGATGGACGGGCTTATAGTCGTAGTTGAAGGAAACGGCATTCTGGAAGACCGTATTCCCCTTGACGGTGATCTCCAGGAAATTGTAGTTCGTGGCCTGGAAGCAGCCGCTGCCAAAGGTCACGCCGTCCAGAATCAGCTTGCCTTCCGCGTTGCTGTAAACGCACTGATCCAGCGTGCCGCTTTTCAGGGTGAAAGTGCCGTAGGGGAAGTTGTCCATTTCCAGCTTTGCCAGGGTATGGCCCTGCAAATCCAGGATCGTGTCCTTGTTGTCTTTCGTGGCGTTGCCCGCGTTAAGGCTTCTATGGATCACGTCCTTCGTAAGGAAAAAAGTTCCGCCACCTACCAGATGGCCGCCCACCTTAGACGGGTCTCCGGACTCATCCGGCACGATGGCAAAGTAGCCGTCCTCGTTCACCAGCAGCGGATCCGACGTGTGGAATTCCCCGCACTGCAAGCATTTGCCGTCGACATGATCGACGCGCTGATAGTCGCAGATGTTGACCGTCAGGGTGACGGCGTTGGTATTGACGCTGTAGCTGCCGACGGTCAGGGTGCAGTAGACCTGGGCGGAAAGCAGCCAGGACTTGTCGGCCACCGGGGTCAGCTTTTTATCCGAATAAAGATTCTTCAGAGAGAGGGTCGGCTGGTTGAAGCCCACAAGCACGGTGCCGTCCTCCAGCTTCCACTGGTAGGTAATGTCCCCGGTCAGGCCGGCGGCCAGTTTGGCAGTCACCTGGATTTCCTTATCGCCCTGCCAGGCATCCAATTCCCCGCGCTTGCAGCTGGCGGAGGCATCCTTGGGCTGGGTGGTGACGGTGATGGGCGCACCGAGAACGGTGACGGTGACGGTCTTGGTGACCGTGGTTCCGTCCGTGCCGGTGACAGTAACGGTCAGATTGTAGGTACCCTGCTTCACGGTTGCATCCGTTGTCACCGTCAAAGTCATGCCGTCGGCGGAGAGGCTCTCCGTCAGGCCGGAGTGGTCTCCCTCCCACTGGGCTTTCAGGGTGGTCATATTCACATTCTTGGCGGAAATGGCAAAGGTGGCCGTCTGATCGGCAACGCCCTCATAGAGGTAGCCCTTCTGAGCCTTCACCGAGAACATGGGGCCGGTGACTTCGCCGATGTTAACAGTTCTAAATTCCCCTCTGCCCGCATTCTTGATCGCGTCCTCATCTGCGGATTCCATCTCCGCCGGATCCGCATCTCTCTTGTTAGAGACCAGGATAGTCAGCTTGTTAACAGCGTCACCATAGAAGAAGGGACTGTACATGCAAATGCCGTAGCTGCCGCCGGTGGCGTAAAGAGAACCGCTGGTCGTTTCCAGGAGGGCGCAGACAATACCGGCACGCGAGCCGTGAGCCTCCAGATTGCCGCCATTCAGTTTCAGACTATAGACGCATACGGCGTTCTGCTGGCTGCCGCTGACCTTAACGGTACCGCCCGCAAGGGTCAGGGTTCCGCCGCTGCTGGAGGAGGAACCAGTCCAGGTGCCGTCACAAAGCGTGGCACCGGTCTGGTAGTTGCTCCCGCCTGCGCCCACCAGCTCCAGGGTACCGCTGCCCTGGATGGTCAGGTCGAAGCCATTCAAATCCAGGGGCTGATCGCACTCGATCCGGTTGGTGCCAGTCAGCGTCAGGGTGGTATTCCCGGTGAGCTTGACGGGCTTGGTAATGGTCTGGTTGTTCCATTTTACCTCGCCGGAGATTTCCATGACATCATCCGCCAGGGTGGACACCTGACTGTTCACCCAGTTGAACAGGGCTTCCAGCTTCTCCACGCCGGTGATCTGCGCCTGCTGGGATTCACTCAGGGTCTCATAGGCAGAATACGCCGCTTCCAGAGCGTCTATGTATTCTTCGGACATATGGTCCACGTCGGGCAGGGCATCGATCATGGCCTGCACCGCCGCCACGGCCTCGTCTTCTGTGGACGCAGGTTCAGCGGGAACCTCTGTTGGGGCAGGAGCCACCGTGGTCTCCGGGACGGGTGCCTCGGTGGGTGCCGGGGTAGGCTCCGCCGCCGGGGCTTCCGTAGCGGGAGCTTCCGTTGCGGGGACTTCCGTAGCGGGAGCTTCCGTTGCGGGGACTTCCGTAGCAGGAGCTTCCGTTGCGGGGACTTCCGTAGCAGGAGCTTCCGTGGCCGGGGCCTCGGTGGGGGCTTCCGTAACCTGGGTCGGCTCTGTCTCCTGGGCAAAGGCCGGAGCCGGGAGCATTCCCACCACCAGGGTCAGTGCCAGAAACAAACTGAATAATCTTCTTTTCATACACAATTCTCCTTTTTTCGGAAAATGGGATTACTAAATGAATGCAAAAATACGGGACTTCTCGTAGGGGACGATGCCCTCATCGTCCCGCCGGTATGCACGATTCACACACGGGACGGGTCGATGTGGGCATCGACCCCTACGTTCAGCTGTGTTTTCCCTCATCCGCCCGCTGCGGCGGGCCACCTTTACACTATAGAGCAATTGCCACCGGCAATTGTTAGATTTTAATTCGCTGCGCGGAGCACCACCCCAGGGGAAGGCAGGGGCCAGGCTTACACATCCTCCGGGATGAGCTTCAGCCGCTTGGCGGCGGTTTTGGCCTCGCTGCGGCGGCTCACGTCCAGCTTTTCCAAAATATGGCTGACGTGGGTCTTCACGGTGGTGAGCTTGATATTCATAACCTGGGCGATCTGGGCGTTGCTCTTATCCGCGCAAATCAGCCGCAGAATCTGCTTTTCCGTGGCGGTGAGCTCGTCGTTGGGCGAAAGCCTGGGCTGTAAGAACAGGGGCGTGGCCGTCGCCTGCTTCCGGGTCTGGGCCAGCAGCCGCTTCCGGAAGGCCTCGTCCTCCTTCCAGTCCAGCTGGGTCAGAAGGGGCAGCACCGCCCCGCCGTAGACACTGATGGTGCGGATGAAGCGGAAGGTCAGGGCAGTGTCCAGCGCCCGGCGCAGCTTTTCCTTCCACTGCCCGCTGCGCAGACGGTACAGCGCCAAAGCGGAAAGCACATTCAGGTGAATGCTGTCGATATACCGGCCGCAAGCGGCGCAGTAGCTTTCCAGGGGAGCCAGGGTCAGCAGCGCACCCTCCGGGTCGTCGTCCGCCAGCTCCACCATGGCCTGGGTCAGATATTGATAGCGTTTGAGCACGTTCAGGTGCACCGGGTCCCGGGGAGCCTTCTCCCGATACCAGATATCCGCCCGATCCAGGTCTCCGGCGTGGAGATCCACCCGGCAGAGCATGGCATCCAGATTGGGCAGGAACCGATTTTCCCTTCGCTCCACAAACTGCTCCCGAAGAAGCTCCAGGGTTCGCCGGGCGTTTTCCAGCCGACCCTGATCAATGTAATTGCGCACCAGCAGGCCGCAGGCGGCAAACTCGATGTCCGGCGTGCCGTACTGCTGAATCTCCCGCATCCGGGAGACCACCGTCAGAAGCCGCTGGGAAATATCCTCGCCCTTTTCGAACTTGCTCTCGGTGAGGGCGCAGTCCGGCAGGCCGATGCCGTCCGCCCCCAGAAGCTTCTTCACCGGCAGGCCGATGGTGTTATACAGCAGATCGTCCTTTTTGCTCCAGGGGGAAAAGTCCTTGCCGCCGTTCATAATGCTGGGCAGGGTGCTGGTGACGGAGAAGGGCGGCAGGCTGATTTCCTTGTTGGTCATCAGCCGAACCACCGCCGGAATGGTCTCCGTCAGCCCCTCCACCCCCCGCTGGGGCAGAGAAACGTCCAGCCAGGCCAGACGGCTCCGGGCCTGCCGGGCGGCGGCATCCTTTGGCTCCCGCTTCTGGGCGAAGCGCTTCAGCTCCTCATACCACCGGTCAGATCCGGGGTAGTCCACCGCCAGGGCGCAGAGCATACACATGCCCTGCATCAGAGCCGGAGATTCCAGAATTTCCGCCTCCGGCAGACTGCGGTAGTATTTTTCCATCTCTCCATAGTGACCCATGCCCGGATGGAGCTCCGAGTTGCGCACCAGAATCTCCGAGACCTTGCTGTGATCCCCGGCGTCCCGGTAGCATTCCAGGGCATGGGGATAATCCTCGTTCAGTTCATAGTACAATCCGCCCCGGCTGAGCAGAGCCTTGACCCTGCCGTCCGGGAAGGTTTTTTTCATCTCCCACTGAAGGAAGTTCCGATACTGAGGCCAGAAGCGGAGCCGTCCCCCTTCCTCCAGGAGCATGGAGGAATTGTTCCGAATCCAGTCCAGCATTTGTCCTGCCCGGACATCCCCGCTGACCATCTTGGCCATTTCCAGGTTCACGGTTTCGAAGGGGGCAAGCTCCAGCAAAAACCGACGGATGGTCAGATCCAGGGGCATGAAAATCGCCGCCTCAAAATACCGGTAAACCTCCTGAAAAGCGTCCTTCACCAGCTCCGGCCCGAAGGGTCTGCCGGAGGCCATGAGCCGGACGGTGATGGCCACCCCCAGGGCATAGCCGATGGACTCCTTCAAAATGCCGGAAACCTCGCTTCTCGTCACCGGCACATCGCAGAGCCGGAACAGGGTCTGGATGTCCTCTTCGTCAAAGAGCATTTCCCGAGCGGAGATCACGCCCATGATTCCCGCGTACTGGAAGGCCATCATGCACCCGGGAGGCACCCCCCGGGACAGAAACACAAAACGGCGGTCAGGGGTGCTCCGGATATACTGGCACAGTGCCAGGACATTTTCTTCCGGCATCCGCTGAAAATCATCCACTAGGAGGATATTCCAGTCTCCTTCCTTGGGGATGGGATCCTCATCCTCCCCACTGCGCCGGAGCACCGACCGACCGGAAAGCAGAGCCTCCGCCACCGTGGTTTTTCCGAAGCCGCAGGGGGCACTGAAGAACAAAATCCGCTGTCCTTGGAGAAATTCCTGGAACTTTTCCCGAATCAGAGGCTGAATGACAATCTTTTTTCTCAAAATCCTCCACCTGCTTCCCTCTATGTCCAAACTTCTCAGCGCATTCCACCACTTATTTTACCTATTGTATCCTAAGGCGGGGAAAAATGGAATCCTCCCAAAGTAGGATTTTTACAAATTATCGTTGAAAAAGATGTCATTACAAGCCATGAGAAAACGCACCGGCGTGGGAGCGCCCAAGGCTCCCTTGTGTAAAGGGAGCTGGCAAAAATCTTTGATTTTTGACTGAGGGA
>OIYP01000828.1_pt1 | contig 18309 bp, 15 predicted proteins | sample 1588261 | NCBI WGS metagenome assembly OIYP01 (sample SAMN03283293) | human gut metagenome | biome: human-associated habitat; material: feces | host: Homo sapiens | place: Peru | collected 2012
GGTGGCCGGAGATCAGCTCATAGCCGCCGCCCGGCAGCGGCCTTGCCAGCGCCGGGGTGATGGCCCCCACCTTGCGGATGCTCTCAATCATCCGCTGCATCTCTTCGTTGTTCTGCACCTTGAAAGGGTGACCCTTGAACGGGTGCAGCTCGGCCAGCGGAATATTCCGCACCCGCTCCAGTTTGGCATCGTCCCGCTCCGCCTGCGTGGAGAACAGGTCGTCCAGCGTGGGTAAAGTAAAATCCGATTTTCTCATTGTGTTGTCCTCACTTTCATAGTTTTTTCTTTCGGGGTTTTAGGGCACGCCCTAACGAGTGTTTTTGCGCTCCGGCCCTGCCGGGAGTAAAAACGCACTGCTCGCTCAGATGACGCAGGCATCGCAAGCGGATACACTGTTTGGCTCCGACAGGAGTAAAAACAGTCTGCTCGCTTAGACTGCGTAGGCGTAATTCTCGCTTACTTTAATTCATTCAAAATCGCTTCCAGTCTGCTCAGAATTTCCTCTTTCTGAAGCTGTGGAAGCTCCGCTTTCAGACCGTTCAGCATCCGAAACAAGCGGTAATCCCGCTCCGTGATGGCCGCTCTGACCTCTTTTCCAAACCCCAGCCGCCGCAAGTATTCCGACAGCGACAGAGAACAGAACCGGGCATTTTCCAGCAGCTTCTGCTTCTCCTGCTCGGTCACACGGACATTGATCCCGTAGTTTTTGCTGCGCATTTGTTCACCCCCTTTCTTCGGTTTGTGACGGCAATGACGGTTGTGACGGGGATTCCCTTATATAGCGATCCCGGCGTCATTTGCGTCATCGCCGTCACGGCGCAGAAATTTGATGAGTCGGCTTTTGCCTGTGCGCTTGGTGCGATACTCGATGCCCAGCGGCTCCAGCACCTCATAGGCGAACTGGCCGAGATACTTTGTGACCATATTGGGTGTGACCTCCTGCTCCTTCATTTCGGTCAGCAGCTCCGTAGCCGTGCCTACCCATTCGGTGCGGCACTCCATAAAGTCCACCACCCGAAACAGAAATTTCGGCAGCTCCGCCTTGTGAATATCCTCGCTGTTCTTGCGCTCCACCAGCTCCCAGACAAGGTCGTTAAACTGCAAGGTCAGTTCCTGATATTCCACATCCCGCCCGCTGACCAGCAGCGTAGCGGCGTTTCCGCTGCGCTTACGGCGCAGGATGAAGTTGGTGTCCGCAGCGCCGATGATGCCGGTGGAACCGCTGACATCGTTGAAGGGATCGTCGCTGTCTTGCAGCTTTCGCAGGTGATGCACCAGCAAAATGGCGATGTTGAAGCCGTCGGCAATGCGCTTGATGGAGGAAATATCATCGTAGTCGTTGCCGTACATTCCCGCTTTTCCGGCGCTGCCTTTGGAGTCCCGCACCTTTTGCAGCGTGTCGATGATGACCAGCTTGGTGGCGGGATGCTCGGTCAGGAAATCCGTGATCTGCTCCTCCAGACCGCCGCCGATCAGCCCGGAGGTCACGGCAAAATACAGGTTGTCCGGGGCGCTGTCGGTAAGATTGTAGAGCCGGTCTTTGATGCGGCGCTGGGTGTCCTCAAGGCTCAGATAGAGCACATCGCATTGCAGTGTAGGCAGCCCCCAAATAGAGTTTCCCTGCGCCACTTGCAGCCCCAGCCACAGCATCAGCCAGCTTTTGCCGATCTTGCTGGCACCGCTGATGACATTGACACCCTGCGAAATAAGGCCGTCTACGATGAACATCGTCTTGCTCATCGGCGTGGACAGCAAGGTCTCTGCGTCCACGGTTTTCAGTTTGTTACCCATAGAAATTTCTCCTTTGTAGAATGTTAGAAATGGATTTTGGCGGGGGCGGATGGAAACGGCCACCCACCCCCGCTCTGCTGTCCCAAAAGCCTTGGAATTCAAGGCTTTCTCGGCGCTTAATGTTCGACGCTGCGCCGCCGTCTGGCAGAGTCCGCCTTCTGCTTGCGTCGGATGGAGCAGCCGCATTCCGGGCAGTATTTCTGCCGGTTGCTACTGGGTGCAAAGGGCTTTCCACACCGGTCGCAGAGCCGTGTGCGCTGCCGGTAAATGTCTGCGTAAAGTGCCTTGTCGGCGGGCAGAACCGCCCGCCGGAAGTATTTGCACAGCAGCGAATAAGAAATCATCTGCACGCACACACAGCCCTCGCCGTCGTCCAGCGGCATGCAATTGCCGCCATCATAGTTGGCGCACAGCCGCCGGATTAACCGGTTACAGCGTGCCCTTTGGGCGGGCGTCAGGCGTTTGATCTCATCCAACCTTATTCACCTCTTTCTCCATTACATAGTTGATGACGCTGATTTTCGGGATCTTCAGCGTCGTGCCGATCTTCACGGCGTGGATGTACCCATAGTCGATCAGCTTGTAGGCCAGCTTGCGGCTGATGCCCAGCATCTCCCGAAGCTCTTTGACGGTCACGATGTCCGGGTATTCCGGAAACATCATCTGGTAAAGCTCTCTGAGCTCACTTTTCTTCATAGGTTTGAACCTCCTTTGCTTGTTCTGAAGCCGCATTTCTGCGACGGTTTTTGCTTGCTGCCGCTCATCCGCATCGTTCCTGCCCCGGAATCTCACCACGGCGTATTGCTTCTTTGGTGCGCTCTCGTCGCAGCAAGTTCCATATCATTCGCTTCCGCACTCGTGCGAAAGCTCATTCGTTTCACTGCTGCTCCTCTTCCCACAAAATCTTCGATTTTGCGGGAGCCCTGAATTATCGGGAAGTCGTGGCGGCACTTGCCGGAAGCATATCCTTTGGAGGCGGCGATTCAATTTTCAAGGTACACAGGGAGACAATCCCCTCAATAGGTAGCCAGCGAGAAAGGCATTTTATAGACCCCCTCACTAATCAACTGGGAAAAATTTTTCGATTTGTACGAAGAAATTTTGAAAATTTCCTTTGAAAGCCTCTCTACTAACCAACTGGGAAATTTTTTCGGATTTGAACGAAAAAAATTTTGAGAATTTTTCTGCGAACCCTACTACTAATCAACTGGGAACTTTTCGGGCAAATAACAAATGGGTTTTAGAAAAATTTTTTAAGTGCCCCTCCTACTAACCAATTGGGATATTTTTTGAGATTTTGGCAAAGTAATTTGAAAAATCCTCTCAACTTTTCAAAAGTTCTTCTACTTACTCTGAATAAGGGGTGCCGTTTGGCAGGGTACTTTTCAAAATTCCCCACAAAAATATTTCTCCCTTCACTTACTCTGAATAAGGGGCGCCGTTTGTGGAGGTGCTTTCGGGAACAATTTGAAATTCTCAGCAAAAAAGGTTTCTCCGCTCAAATCAGTAAACTGAGCGGTGAAACCTTTCACTTTTAATTATAAGATTTTCTTCTAATTTCCTCGTAAATCCGCAATAATCCTTGATAAATCCGACTTGCTGTGATATACTTAAATTGTATAATTATAGCTATCGGAAACCACCTGAAAGTGAGGATACTCCCATGGAACCGACCATCGAACGCTGGTACTCAATGAAAGAGATTTGCGAATACCTCGGCGTCAGCCGTGATACGGTGCTCGCTTGGATAGAGAAAAGAAATATGCCCGCTGCGAAAATAGGCCGCCTTTGGAAATTCAAGGTCAGCGAAGTGGACGCCTGGATGAAGTCCGGCGTGGCGGCGGATAAGTAATCTGGATTGGGTGATGAGCTATGGGCTTTATAGATTCGTATAAGCATCTCGAAAAGCTGTGTGGCGATATGCTGCAAACTCAGCACGGTGTCTCCGCATATATAGCTGAGATGGAAAGTACCCCAAATGGTTCATATCGGGTGCAAGGCTGGGTCGAAGATCTTAAGTGCCTTAAGCATTACCGTTGGGTCAGAAATCAAATTGTACACGACCCGAATAGCAGCGAAGAAAATATGTGCGACCTCAGCGACGCACAATGGATTGACAATTTTTATGATAGGATTATGAAGCAAGCTGATCCTCTTGCTATGTATCGAGAGGCGACAAAACCTCGGCCTGTCGCAAAGCCAAAACCGCTCCGCCAAGCGCCGCAGGCACAATATACATATTCAGTACAGCCGGTTTACTCAAAAAAGAAGCGAAGAAAGCCACTGGATGGGTTGCATTATTGATTATTACAGTGCTTGTCGGACTGTTTTTTGTGCTTAAATACCTTGTAAATTAATCAGGAGATGCACGATGGCACTGGAAAACAAATTGGGGCTGACAAGCTCCGCCGATCTTGCCCGTGAAGAAGAACGCATCAGCAAGAAAAAGGCGGTAGAACTGTTCGAAAACGGTGTGCTGGACACCCTGCCGGCGGGCAAATTCTCGACTTTGCAGGCGATTCACAAATATCTGTTTGATGATATTTACGACTTTGCCGGAAAGCTGCGCACGGTGAACCTGGCAAAAGGCAATTTCCGCTTTGCGCCGCTGATCTATCTGGAGGCGGCACTGGCCAACATCGACAAGATGCCGCAGTCCACTTTTGACGAGATCATCGAAAAGTATGTGGAAATGAATATTGCCCACCCCTTCCGGGAGGGCAATGGGCGCAGTGCCCGCATCTGGCTTGACCACATCCTGAAAAACGAAATCGGCAGGGTCGTAGACTGGAGCAAGGTGGATAAAGAGGATTATCTCCTTGCAATGGAGCGCAGCCCCATCAAGGATGTGGAGATCAAGGGGCTGCTGAAGGCGGCGCTGTCCGACGAGATAAACAGCCGGGAAGTCTATTTGAGTGGCATCGACCAAAGCTATTATTACGAGGGGTGCACGACCTTCAAGGCGGAAGATTTGAGCAAGGAATGAGGTGCAAATATGCCGAATCAGAATTGGCAATTTGAACTGGAAGAATATATCAAGCAGGGCGAACCGGACCGGGCCGAAAAAAGTGAAGCGTGGCAGACTGCTATCGGCTTGCAGGCGGTGGATGGGCTGAATACCTCTGCCTATCTGCTGGATACGGCCAAGGATCACATTGAGGGCAAAATCACCATCGATGAAGCCCAGCAGCGCATTCATAGCTATTATGAGCAGCGTACCACCCGCACCGAAATAGAGAACGAAACCAAAGAAGCAGATATTGTCTCCGCCAGAATTGCAAAGCTGTTGGGCGAAAAAGCCTTCCAATTCTCGCCTGCCGAGTGGCTCTCCATCCATCGTAGGCTGTTTGAGGGCGTGTTCAATCACGCCGGACAGATTCGGCAGTACAACATCACCAAGAAAGAGTGGGTGTTGAACGGCGACACCGTAATCTATGCGGACTGGAACAGTATCAAGGATACGCTGGATTACGATTTTGCCACTGAAAAACAGTTCTCCTATGAGGGTTTGTCCATAGATGCGGCGGTGAAGCATCTGGCGAAATTTGCCTCCGACATTTGGCAAATCCATCCCTTCGGTGAGGGCAACACAAGAGCAACCGCCGTGTTTATGATTAAGTATATGAAAACCTTTGGGTTCCGTGTCAATAACGATGCGTTCCGTGAAAACTCTTGGTATTTCCGCAACGCATTGGTTCAAGCAAACTATAACGATTTGCAAAAAGGTATTCATTCCACCACAAAGTTTTTGGACTTGTTTTTCTCAAACCTTCTGCTCGGCACAAATCATGACCTGAAGAACCGCTATATGCATGTTGATTTTGTGGATGAAAACATTTCCCAAAGTGCCAAAAGCGAAACGCCAAAGTGCCAAATTGACGCTTTGAAGTGTACTTTAGATGAACTTGCCGTGTTAGATTTAATAAAAAAGAACCCGTCTGTTAAGCAGGCCGAGCTTGCAGAACAAACAGGAAAGTCCGTCAGAAGCATAAAGCGCATCATTGACTCTCTGAAAGAGAAACAATATCTCCGCAGAGTTGACGGCAAACGCTACGGCAAATGGGAAGTGTTAGTGTAATATAGCTGTGCGGTATATATAAAGCATCTATCACAGTTACTACTATGAGGGTTATATAACCTTTAAGACAGAAGAATTGTAAAATTCCAAAGTGCCAAAATGGCACTTTGAAACTGTCAATGTAAATTTTTATAAATAATCGTAAGAAATTAAAACAATAATTATCGGAGGAACAGTATGTTCTATAAAATGATTGAGAACAAGTGTAAAGAGTGGTATAACTCTGAAAACTGCACAGTTCGTAATTTAATTGAATACATAGAGAAAACCGGGCAAATGCGAGATGCCCAAATTGAAGCTATCAAGGTGTATCTGTTCCTCAAAATCGGTTGTGAATGTAAGCCATTGGAGTTTTTGTTCAGATACGGTTGTTTTAACTCTATCAATTTGAATAATATAGAGCTATCTACTGCGACTCGTGAATATTTAGAAGAAAACCCGGCAGCAACAGCATTGTTCGAGTATTCTCGCTTAACCAACGATAAAGGCGAACAGGTTTCTGAAAAACTCGAAAAGCAAATCAAGAAAGATCCGTCAAGCATTGACTATGACGCTTTCTTCCGTACTGCCTTTTATGGCGTTTCCTATACCGATTATCTGTTTAGCTTGCCAATGGGCGCAGGAAAAACATATTTGATGGCAGCATTTATCTATCTTGATTTATATTTCGCTCTGAACGAGCCTACCAATCCTGCTTTCGCCCACAACTTTATCATTTTTGCACCATCGGGTTTGAAATCCTCTGTTGTGCCGAGCCTTAAGACAATTCAAAACTTTAACCCTGCGTGGATCATTCCCGAACCTGCGGCAACGGATATCAAGCGTATGATTTCCTTTGAGGTGCTTGATCAAGGAAAAACTGCAAATAAATCAAACAAAACCAAGAACCCGAATGTTCAGAAAATTGCTAATCATCAGCCGCTTTCCGAACTTTTCGGATTGGTTGCAGTAACTAACGCCGAAAAGGTAATTCTTGACCGTATCCAAGAGAAGAGCGGACAAATCAATATGTTTGAAGAAAGTGACGATGAAAAAGACAGACAGGCTAACGAGCTCCGCAATCTTATCGGTAAGTTGCCATCGCTCTCTATCTTCATTGATGAAGTACATCACGCCGTGAGCGATGAGATAAAACTGCGTGCCGTTGTAACCAAGTGGGCGCAAAATCATACCGTAAACTCTGTCATCGGTTTTTCCGGCACACCTTATCTTGAAAAAACTGAAAAATTTAAGGTTGTAGACTCTCTTTCTGTGGGGACGGCTGAAATCACGAATATTGTGTATTACTACCCTCTTATTGATGGCGTAGGCAACTTCTTGAAACGCCCCGTTGTTAAGATTGCGGATATTGCTGACAGCAGCTTGATTATCGAAAAAGGTGTACGCGAATTTCTTAATACATACAGGGATACTGTCTATGCTGACGGATTGACCGCCAAACTCGGTATTTACTGCGGTACTATCGAAAAATTAGAGGAAGTGGTCTATCCTTTGGTATCCCGTATTGTTGCAGAGTATGGACTCGGCACGGACACAATACTCAAATTCCATAAAGGAAATAAGCAGTATAAAATGCCTACTGACAGCCAAATGCAGTTTGATATTTTGGACAAGTCTATTTCCAAGATTCGCATTATTCTTCTTGTGCAGATCGGTAAAGAAGGCTGGGACTGCCGCAGTCTTACAGGTATTATCCTTTCACAAGAAGGCGACTGTCCCACAAACATGGTTCTGCAAACCTCCTGCCGTTGCTTGCGTCAGGTGGTTAAAAGCAACCCCGAAACTGCTCTTATTTATTTGAATGAAAGTAATGCTGACAAGTTAAATGTACAGCTCGAACAGCAACATCACATCTCGCTCAAGGAGTTTTCGTCTGCTGATAATAGCAAAACACCGCTGAAGCGTTATAACCGTACAGCATATTTGAAACTTTCCAAAGTTGATTTTTATCAGCTTAAAATCAATTATGACACCCTTACTGTCGAGAAAGCTGATCCTGCAAACACAATTGCGGCTTCGGCTGATTCAGCACGCCTTGCAGACAGCATTATCAAAACTACCGATCTTTCAATGGATGAAAGCAAGACCAGTATCACCGTTGACGATACAGAATATGGCACCGAACCTGCCACCTTTAATTCTTGGATATACGGGATTATGAAAGGCGGATTTGGCTCTCCCGCAGTTGCGGAGCTGATGAAATATGCAGAACAGTTGAAAACGGTGTATCAAAAAATAACTTTCGAAAAAGACGGCTCTCATTATTACAGTTCCAAATATAATCGCAAGTTGGTAGAAGCAAATATCCGCAAAGCATTCTGCGATAAGTTTGACTTTAACACCACTGAAGAACTGATACCCGAAGAAGCCAATCTCTTGAATATTGCAAACTTCACTCCTGAAGTTTATACCGACAAGCCACAGAACTACTATCCTGATGTGCAAATGGTCGATAGAATCATATTGGATGATACCGGGAAATTAAGGGCTGATTCAAAAACACAACAGATGATTACTCTGGCAGAAGAAATGGGCGATACAAAAATTGTAGAAATGCTCAGATCGAAAATTACCTCTCACCCTCGAAAAGATCATTCCTTCCACTATTTGCCCTACCGTACCGATAGCGGATTTGAACAGACTTTCTTGAAAGAAGTGCTGTCCTTTGATGAGATCGAAAATCTCGGCTTGGAGGTTTACTACAACGGCGACCGTGCTATGACCGAGTTTAAGATCAAGTGTTATAAGAAGAACGGAAGCAAATGGAGTTATGTTGGCATCTACACACCCGACTTCCTTATCATCAAGCGTAAAGACGGTAAAATTCATAAGATTATCGTTGTAGAAACCAAGGGCGAAATTTATGCTAAAGATCCTATATTCAAGGAAAAGAAAAACTTTATGGAAACGGAATTTTCAAAGCAGAATAACGCTGCATACGGATATGAGCGCTTCGACTATCTGTATTTAGAAGATACACTGCCCGAAAAGGATAGAATGACACTGACTCGCCGGAAGATCTGTGAGTTTTTTAAGGAGGATTAACATGGATTTCATCGATTATAGAGAAAAGCTCGGAATAGGGTTCTGCAACAAGGAACAGGTGAATTATTTCTTCACAAAGGCGTTTAATCTTTTTGACGGAATGAATCACGATTATATGCACGATCAAATTGACAATTCCGAATATTTTGAGTTTTGTGATACAACCGGAACTCCAATGGTACACGGAGGAATCTATACAGGAGGATATAATTTAATATTAAAGACATTGCACGACCACACTTCCAGTATAGAAGATTTTCTCGCTTACTACACGGCTTTTGTGAACTGTCAAAAAGATAAACCAAATAAAAATTGGACTAAAGAAAAATTCCAAAAGGTTATTTGCAGGATGTTAGATGAATCTCATATTCCATATGAAGTTCTTGAAGATCAAGATGGATATTTTATTTTCCCCAAGGGTGCAAAAGAACTTGATGCTGCTCTGGTATCGCAACCACTTAAATGGTTATCAAAATATCCTAATGCACATAAGACCTTCTGCATCGCATTAAAACAGTATTCTGAAGGGATATATATCCGTGATGTTGCGGATAATCTTAGAAAAACTTTGGAAGCATTTCTTCAGGACTTCCTCGGCAATACAAAAAATCTCGAAACGAATAAAAACGAAATTTGCAAACACCTTGGAGCACAAGGGATAGATGCAGGGATTGCAGGTCTATTTCAACCTTTGATTAACGCATACAAAAACATCAATGATCGTATTGCTAAGCACAATGATGCTGTCGATGCGAAATTATTAGAATTTTTACTTTACCAAACCGGAGTTCTTATAAGAATGGTTATTACAACTAATAACGGAGGTCAAGCATAATGCCGATTAAATATGTACCGTTTATACCGGAGCCGGTGGAAGGACAAGCTGTGCTCGGTAACTTTAACAGAATACTGAAATACAAAGGCGCTGACGATGTTTCAATGACGCTTCAGCGTGGTATGCCCTTGTATGAAATGGAAAAACAGGAAACCGTGGGAGAAAATGCCGACGGCAATATGGTCATTCGTGGCGAATGTGTTTCTGCTTGTGCCTATCTCAAAGAACAAGACATTCAAGTTGACCTTGTTTATATTGATCCTCCTTTTGCCAGTGGAGCTGATTATGCTAAGAAAGTATATATCCGCCGTAATCCCAAGGTGGCAGAAGCTATCGCCCAAGCTGAACAGGAGCTTGATATTGACGAGCTGAAAGCTTTCGAGGAAAAGATGTACGGCGATGTTTGGGATAAAGAAAAGTATCTCAATTGGATGTATGAAAACCTTATGGCAATTAAGAGCGTAATGGCTCCTACGGCAACAATTTTTGTACATTTGGATTATAATATTTCTCACTATGTTAAGATTTTGATGGACGAAGTGTTTGGCGATACAGGGTTTCTAAATAATATCGTGTGGTGCTACCAGACGAGACAATTCAGTAAAAAGTATTTCAACCGGAAGCATCATGATATCTTCTGGTATGCGAACAATCCTGACAAATATATCTTTAACTGGGATGCCCCAGGTGTCCTCCAAGAATACTCCGAGGCAACTATTAAAAAATATAAGCTACATGATGAAAACGGTTATTACAGGCTCAGCGGTCGGGGTATTGAGGGTAGCCCAATAAAAGGAGCAAAAGATGTTGATCCTCAATGGGAAATTGACCACCCAGAATTAGTAGTACGTGACTATTTAGGGGAAGGTTTTGCACCGTCTGATTACTGGATGATTGATATTGTAAATCAAGCCGCTACGGAGAGAACAGATTATTCTACTCAAAAACCCGAAGCTCTGCTTGATCGCATTATCAAAGCATCTTCCAATGAAGGCATGATTGTCGCCGACTTTTTTGGTGGCAGCGGTGTGACTGCTGCTGTTGCAAATAAACTTGGTCGTAAGTTTATTCATTGCGATATCGGTCTGAACTCTATTCAAACTACTCGTGACCGCCTTGTTGCTGACGGTGCTGAATTTGATGTTCTTGAAATCAAGGATGGTGTTCAGTTGTACCGCAATCCCGTTCAGACAATGGATAAAATAAAGTCGCTGATACCGGGACTCAAAAACGAGGATTCTCTTGACTCCTTCTGGGAGGGTGCAATTTCCGATAGCAAGCTCGGTACAGTTCCCGTCTATGTTCCTAACCTTATGGATAGCGCATCGAAACTGCTTGATAAGGTTACGATGAACCGTATTATTCATTAGGCTATACCAGATTTGGATAGCAACATCAAAAAAGTAATCGTCTATTATATAGATATTACCGACGAAGCCGAGATTCAAAAGTTTATAAAAGATGATGACAGCACAAATATTGAAATTGAGCTGAGAGATCTCAAAACAGTTCTTGATGATGTCATAATCGGAGATTATGCGGAATTTCACGCCGAAGAAACCCACGAGGATCTTCTCGGCGGCTATGCTGTAACGATTGACAAATTCATCAGCGACCGAGTTCTTTCTAAAATTGCCGAGTTTAATCAAAAGGCATTTCTCAACTCTTCGGCAAAGAAGCCGTATAAGCCGATTGAAATTAGCGAGGACGGTTTGGAACTGATTGAGTTCCTGAGCATTGATTGCACTGCTGCTGAAGGAGAGTGGCATTCTGATAGCGAAATCAAAATTGATAAAAACGGTTTTGTTATCATAAACGGTGCCAAAACAAAAGATTTTTGGGACGGCAGCATATGCTCCGAAAATAAACCGCTTCGCCTGAAAATCCGAAATATCTGCGGCGACGAAACGGTTTGGGAGGTGTGATTATGCCTTGCCCATTTCATCCAATTAACCCACCAATTCGCCTAAATGTGTTTATTAGTTCGGCCCAAAGGAATGAAAATGGATTTAAATGGGGTGAAGTTCGCAGAGAAGTTAAGAATCATCTTGAAGAATGTCCATACATTGTCCCTTTTATAATTGATGTTGTTGCCTCTGAAATATCATCAACTCAGCTTTTTCAGTATGAGGTTTTGAAAGCAGATATTGTTGTCATGCTAATCAAGGGAGAAGTGCGTCCCGGCACATCCACCGAGTTTGCAACAGCTACTAAAAATAAGAAACCATTGTTGGTATACTTTTTAAAAGACGATAATCCTTCATTGGAAGTCGAACAACTTAGAAAAGCTGTACAGGTAGCAGATTACTGTACATATCGTGATATCGATGATTTTGATAACATCGCACAAATCGTTCGAAATGATATTATTTCGAATGTAATACGATATTATCAATATGACCATTTCAACAAAAGTGAAGTAGATACAGCTACTGTTGAACTGTCGGCGGTTGTAGAAGAACCTTCATTACCAAAGCACAGTACTCCCACCAAAACAACTATCGGCTTATTCAGCAGCAGTTATACGCATATTTTTAAACTGTTGGGCATTGACGGTGCAGATGATGAAGATACTCCTAAATCTCCACTACATACATTCGGTATAATATTGCTTGATTGGTTGGTTGCCGGAGCATCTTTTGAATGTGAAGAAGAAATCCTTAAGCTTATAGAAAATCTTAAGGATTCATACGATAGCACCGATTGGCTTATAAAGCGATGGGATGCGATTCGTTTTGTGTTGTCTGGAAATTCCGAACAAGCTTTGGCTGCAGAAAAAGAGGCTTTAACTTTGGCCAAGTCCGCCAATTTGCCTACATGGATTATCAACGATATTCTCATTGATTGTCGTAATCTTGAAAACGCAGTTCATAATCAAAAGAGAGAATGGGTGGTTGATAGCGAAATCCAAAAAGAACTTACAAATTTGGAAACCATTGTTTATTTGCCTGTTTTAGACAGATATCTAACCGATATTTATAGTGCTCTTTCAAAAGAGGAGTTTAAATTTCAAACCGCATCTCCAAATACTATTTTCTTTGGCACAAATATTGGTGGTATCATCAATAATGTTGAAAACTATTTCTTTTCTGCAGTTTTGTATGGTTCTTTTACGCATATGGTAATTACTCGTGAAATTTTAACCATGGTTCTTTACAGATATGATGATATTACAAAAAAACGCCCTCTGTTATTGGACTGCCTAAAGATTTTAGTTGTCAAAGGTGATGCGAAGCAATTTAAGAAAATCATTGACCACAAATGGGATGATGCATATGCAGAAATTGTTTCTCATGCCGATGAAATCTGGGCGTTGACAGACAAGACGTTGTTATCGCATCAAAATTCCATCAAACAAGCTGTTATTGCAAAACTCGGTCTATACTTATCTGATTCCGTATTTGAAAAAGTTGAAAAGTTCTTGCAAACAATTGCCCCAACGATCTATTGGGGCAATTCAGAAGACTATTTTGAAAGTATTAATCAAAATATGCGTCGTCTCAATTGCGAAAGTGTTATGCGTATGCTAACAGGAATAATAGATGAACAACGTTTTCACCTTGGTGGAAAACTGGCAAATATTATCCTACAAATGAAACTTGACAATGTAGAAGTAGAAACGCAACGTTCTTTTTGTGATGTTCTCAAGGCAAAAATATCGTTAATTGTTAAAAATGGTGGGACACCTCAAATCATCGCCGCATTAGCAAGTCAAAATCCTGAAACATTTTCTGTATTGTCTGGAGTCCCTGAGAATGGACTTGTCGGAGTAGAAAAAACTTTCTACGACATTAATATGGGCAAAGGAAATTGGACTGAGGTTTTGACACATGAAATTAGAACAGCAAAAAATCAATTTGAGGTTAATAAAGAACCTGGGACATATACGGGTTTCTTCGAATTGCCATATGCAATGATTAAGAAGGTTATTAGAGAACACTATGATTCCTCTATGGATGAGGTAATCGAACAGCAATTTTTCCCATTGTGTACAGAGGTGTTAAAAAGTCAAGCAGTTGCAAAAGTAAAAAACGATTGTATTGATGGCCTTTGCGATGTTTTGGCATTTAATACTTCATTGCGAACTAAAATGCCGAAAGAATTATCTGTTGCTATTTCTGCAATTGAAGTAGAAAAAGCGGGAACTATTTTCAGCGAATCTAAAGGTGCTTTTGCTTGTAGAGTACTTATGGCTAAAATTATCTCTGGTGCTTCCAGCAAAGAAGAACTGCTAGAATGGTGTGTCGGTTATAGCAAAAAGGAAACTAATGAAAGAATTGCTTTAGCTGAATGTATTGAACAGTTTATTGTGCAAGTATTATCCACGGATCAAATTGACGCTACAGTTTTATCAATTGTTATGCAATGTTTTGATGATGAGCACTATGTTGTACGAAGAAAATCTTGCAATTGTTTTGTGCTGTTACTTGATACCAAATATAGAGATTTAGCTGAGCGAAAACTGTGTGAGGCTGCAATTGATCCCTCTCATTATGTGCGAAGCCAAGTTTTGAACTTATGTAAAAGCGAAAAAATAAAGATTCCTGAAATCAAAACTGAACTTATTGGTATTTTAGCAACCGACGCAAACTATGCTATTAGAATTGGTTGTGAATAGTATTAAAAAACCAGGCACGAGAGGTTAACTCCCGTGCCTGTTATCATTTTGTGTGTTTGATTATGAGCTCATCGACGCCGTCGGTGTACCTGGGTCCCGTCAAGATTTATGCGCAAATTTATTTGCAGGCTCCGGCTGAGTGAAGTCAGCCTTGAGAGATTAGTCTATTTCGGTACTCAAGCAAGCATTGAAGGATGAGGCGGCGTTCTGCATCAGTTAGGCGAAGGTAGTATTTTCGTTTTCTCATACAAACACCACTTCTGAATTAACAGCCTCGTTTGCCCGATGTCTGATGCCGTTCATTTTTCGCACCCACGACTGCGGTTCGCTGGCCTTCAACCTCTCCGTCACACCCTCGGCATCTGCGTATTGTTCTACCAGCCGAAGAAAGAGTTCCTGCGCCTGCTCCTCGATGTCCGCAAGGTGGCCGCCCAATGTCCCGGCAGTCAGCAGGTTATAATACAGCACCCGGTGATGCTCCTTCAGATAAGCTCGCCGCCGCTGCCCGTAAATGCCGATGGGGCGTTTTTCTTCGGGCGGTAAGCAAACATCCGGCAGGCAGTAGTCGCCCTGCCTTGTGTAAGTGCCGCCCAGTTGCTCAAATAGCGATTTCATATGTGATCCTCCCATTCAAAATTTCCCCGGCAGGTCTGCAATGCAAAATGCACCCGCCTTTCGGTTACAGTCTATCAAAACCGAAAGGCAGGTGCGAGTGTGCGAATTTCTGAATCGCACGGTCAGTACGATATTGTGACAGGTTATAGGCTTTAGGCCAAAATACGATGCACCTGCATTTTGGCCTAAACAAGGTGATCCCGTGCATCTGCAGCAGTCCTTCACCTTGTCTTCACAAAAAATACAGCGAACTTTTGCTGTTCCACCACACTTTTTACAACGAACTTTGCAAATGCCTCCCAGATAAAAATCACTTCCGCTTCATCTTCCTGCTGAATTCGTTCAGCGTCTGGATATGCCAGAGGCTTTTGCGGGTGATGGAGCGGAAGGTCAGGGAGCAGAAGAAATCCACAAGAAAAATTTTCGGAATACAGAACTTCAGTCCCTTTTGAAAGGCTTTCAACGACCCCCGGCTGCACCAGTTGTGGACGGTGGTCAGGGTGTAGCCGGTCAAGGCCACCACATCCTTTACCGTGACCACATCCGGGTATTTGCGCAGCAGCTTTTCATAGTAGCCGTGCATCTGCCGCAGCGTATCCTCCGGCAGTTCCTTAGAGAGCCTCGCCACATAGTGGGTGCCGTACCATCCCTTCGGCGCAGAATAGAGTTCTGGAAAAATTGCCCGCTCCTCCAAGTATGCTTTCACATCCTCTTTTCGGATTTTATAGCACCGGGTTTTCTTACCCGACCACTCGCAGGGCACCTTGCCGCTTTTGAGCAGGTGCAGCGCCGTGGACTTGCTGATGTGGCATATTCGGAAGAATTGCTCCTTGTTCATCACCTCGGGAACGCTGTCCCAGTTGACGGGAAATACATCCATTTGTAACACCTCAAAAATTAATTTTCGTCGGTTGGAAGCTCTATTCTGCGGTGTATGGCCGTCTCCCGATTTTTCTCTCCTATCTTCCCGCATTTCTCTCCAAAATCGGAAAAAATGCCGATTTGAACCCACTTTCAAAAAAGCTTGTCCCGCAAGGCCTTCCGGGCGAAAAAGCCTGATTTCAAGCGGCTTTCGGCGGGTACGGGGCTTACAGAAACGACCCCAAAACGGACACCCCTGTCACAGTTGCATAAAAAACTCGAAATCAGTTGTACCTCACGGTACCGTGGGTTCGAATCCCACTCGCTCCGCCATCAAGAGCCTGTAATCAAGCCGATTACAGGCTTTTTTATTTTTGCTAAAAGAACCGAGCCTGCACGATTTTCGGTTTTCAGGGGAGAAAATCAGAAGTTCTCCCCGGCACAGATCGACCCCCAGCGGCTGCTGAAGTCGCCGCCCTCCGGCAGAGCAAGCCCTGTCTCCATCGCCTGTGCCGAGGTGATCTTGGACTTGTAATCCAAGTGGGCGTAGATGTTCGCCGTGGTGGTAAAGTCGCTGTGCCCCAACCACTCCTGAATGTGTTTGAGGGGGACGCCGTTGGCCAGCAGCAAGCTGGCACAGCTGTGACGCAGATCGTGAAAGCGCATCCGGCGCAGGCCGTGGCTCTCCAGAAATTTCGGAAATGCGTTGGTCAGGTACTCCACCCGCATCCGCTCCCCCAGCTCGTCCACGAATACAAAGCCGTCGTATTCATAGTTGTAGCAGTTGCCGCAGACCTGCTTGTTCAGCTCCTGCGCCTCTTTCACCTGCATAAAGTATTCCCGGAAGCTGCCGATCAGCGGCAGGGTGCGCAGACTGGACTTTGTCTTGGCGGATTGCTGCTCGAACTCCTGATACTTGCCGTCGATGATCGTTGAGGTCACGGTGCGCTTTACGGAAATGGTGCCCTGCTCAAAGTCGATGGCATCCCATTTCAAGCCCACCACCTCGCCACGGCGAAGTCCGTAAAAGGCAGCCACCAGCACCGGTAGCTCCAGCTTGGTGCCCCGAAGGGCTTCAAACATCTTCTGCATCTCCTCTGCCGAAAGGAAAACCGGCTGAAAGCTGTTTTTCTTTGGCCTATCCACCTTATCCGCCACATTCTGCACCAGCATATCGGTCTTGACCGCATATTTCAGTGCCGAGTGAATGACGGCGTGATAATGGATAACGGTATTGGGCGTGACCCGCCTGAGCATTTCAGAATAAAACATCTGCAAATGTCGGGCTTCCAGTTCCCGCAGCGTCAGCTTCTTTTTGCGGAAATAAGGGACGATGGTGCTTTTCAGCAGTCCTTGATAGGCACCGTAGGTTGCGTGGGCCAGCCGTCCCTTGGCGATTTCCAGCCATTCCAGCAGATAATCGGCAAACAGCATATCGCTGCTCAGGTCGCCTGCCTCTTTGGGCGGCTCAAACTCCGCCCGGAGCCTCGCCAGTTCCGCCTCCGCCTTGCGCTTGCTGCCCTTTTCGGGAAGCCCCAGCGAGATCCATTTCGTTTTCCGCTGCCCTCCGGCGTTTCTATAGTTCAGCACGGCGTAATACCTGCCGTTTTTCAAAGTCAGATGTCCTGCTACCAATTTCATTTCCTCCTGTCCTTTGTATTTGCAGAACAGAACTCCAAACCGACAGTATCAGTATACCATCGGTTTGGGGTTCTCTCTATTCTGCGAATTGTATTATCGTAGCCGTATCGGTACGAATCAGCGGGCATCCCGGTTCCGTTCTCTCTGCCGCTTCAGCAATTCCAGCCCCTTGATGATGTCCCGGCGCATCTGCTCCTCGGTGTAGCCGGAGGGGAAGTATTTCCGCAGCTCCTCCCGTTTGAATTTCAGCTGCTCCTGCTGGTTTGGTTTCGTCTCCGCCAGCACGGCGTAGACTATCTGGTCATCCAGCAAGCCCTCCTGTGCCAGCTTTTTCAGGCGGATGCTCTGGGCGTGGGACGGGGTGCAGTCGTTCAGCGCCATCGCGTCCAGCACCGCCCGCTGCTGATACGAGTCTAAGTAGGAAAGCTCCACCGCCGGGTTGAAGGCGATCTTGCCGTCGTCCACCATCGAAAGCAGTTCGGGGATCAGGTAGGTCAGGCGGATATAGCGTTGAATCTGTCGTCCACTGTCTGAGGCTTCACCGGCCATTTTCTCTCTCGACCACTTCTGGCCAACTTGTCCAGAAGTCATCCCCTGATGGTTCAGCGCATCCAGCTTCATCTTGTAGGCGAACGCCTTTTCGCTGGGCAGGATGGTCTCCCGCTGCAAATTGGCGTCCACCATTGCGATCACCGCTTCATCGTCGGACAGCTCCCGGACGATGACGGGCATCGTCTCGACGCCCAGCACCTGACACGCCGCCAGCCGCCGGTGGCCGGAGATCAGCTCATAGCCGCCGCCCGGCAGCGGCCTTGCCAGCGCCGG
>OIYP01000830.1_pt1 | contig 18292 bp, 14 predicted proteins | sample 1588261 | NCBI WGS metagenome assembly OIYP01 (sample SAMN03283293) | human gut metagenome | biome: human-associated habitat; material: feces | host: Homo sapiens | place: Peru | collected 2012
CTTGTTCGGTTGGTTTTCTTGAAATGTTCCGTATGAAATGTCCCTCTGATATGGAACAGCGAACCGGACGTATCGAAAGACAGGGCAATGAAAATCCCGAAGTCGATATATTCCGTTACGTTACCGACAAGAGCTTTGATGCGTACCTCTATCAGATCTTGGAGAACAAGCAGAAGTTCATTTCACAGGTTATGACCTCAAAAACGCCCGAAAGAGTATGCTCCGACATTGATGAACAGTCGCTTGACTATGCGGAGGTAAAGGCACTCTGCGCAGGCAATCCTTTAATTAAGAAAGAAATGGAATTGCAGGCACAGATAAAGGATTTGAAATCCGAAAAGGCTCGTTACAACGAAAACCTCTATGAGCTTCAGGACAATATCCGTGTGAAATATCCCAATGAAATTATGCACAGTGAGCTTGTAATCAAGCATTACACGGCTGATTTGCAGACTGCAAATTCTGCTCCAAAGGCTATTGATGAGGAGGGCAAGGTATCATATCCTCTGAAAATTGGCGATAAGGTTTATCCTACACGAAAGGAAGCAGGCGAAGCATTCAAAGAAGCTGTCTGCAAAAATCTCGGAATGATGATGTCGGGCAAGGAAATTCAGCTTGGAGAGTATCGTGGCTTGCAGCTGTCGGTGATGTACAACGATTTCCGTAAAATGCCGCAGGCTTGTCTTAAAGGCGAAAAGGCTCATTATTGCGATATAAATATTGAAACAACCGCAGGCAATATAATCAGGCTTGACAACGTTATAAACAATATTCAGAAATCCATTGATGACCTTTCGGCAAAGGTGGAAATAAAGAAAAATGAGCTTGAGCAGATGAAAATTGACGTAGAGAAGCCCTTTGAAAAGGAACAGGAGCTTGCTGATGCGGAAGTGGAGCTTGAAGATGTTCATACGAAGCTCACTCAGTTTGAGCTTACGGACGATTCGGCACAAAAAGATATGTTTGAACGCCTTGTTGATACATTCCCCGAAGTGCTGACAGGGGAGAAGCCTTATGTCAAGTATGAAGCTGAGTGCTTTATGCCCCTGCACGTTGAAATGAACAGCGATGTGCTTACCATATCACAGACCTATGTTCAGAATGGCGACCTTATGTACGATCCCCGTATTGACTTTAAGGTTGATTATGAGAACAAAAAGGTTATTCCGCAGAGCTTTGAAAACAGCGGTGAAGGTGTATATGAAAGATATGACATTTCAGACGGAAAGCCAGAAATCATGAAGCAGATCAACGATATCCTTACCTTTGCCGATGACTGGATGGACAGGATCGAGGAGCAGGGGTATTCCGAAGTCAACGTTGAAAGATGTGAAGAGCATAGCAAGGATTATTCAAGATAATTTGACTTTGTTTGAGTGATAAATGGAATATAGTCTAAAATTCGACAATGTTCAAATAGTAGATAATGGTTTATAATGGAGATAGGTGATGTAAATGATTGTCTATTCTCCGCTATGGGAAACAATGAAAAGCAAAGGCGTAACGACTTATGCCTTAATACATAAACATCATATAAGCAGCAGTACAATAAGCAGATTGAAGCATAATCAGGGGGTGACAACACAGTTAATTGACGATCTATGTGGTATACTGCAATGCGAAGTTGATGAGATTATGAAATTTGAAACTCCCAACGATAATTAACACCGCTTGTTCAGTAATTGAGGTGAACAAGCGGTGTTTTTATATATTCATACAAATAAAATGACAGCAGAACTGTCGGAATGGAGTAAAAGCATGAGGTACTATTTTATTAAAAAAACAAGGTAGAAGTCCACGATGAGATCGTAAAGGCACATAACAGGTGTCACTCTTATGAGGTTCGGCAGATGGTCAAACTCAGAAAAAATGTTGAATTTTATGGTTCTGATGAAGAATTGACTTGGAAAATTCCTGCCGTGGGAAAAAGTGCTGATGAGCTGTATGAGGAAAAGGAAAGAAAACTGTATATTGATTCGGTTCTGAAAAAGCATCTATCGGACAGAGAGCAGACGGTTATCAGACTGATCATATATGAACAGTACACACAGGCAGAAACGGCAAAAATTCTCGGTATCACTCAGCCTACGGTAAATATATATTACAAAAGAGCTTTAGCAAAGCTTAAGGGTATATTAAACAACAAAAACGTTTGAGCTTTGTATAAAAATACAAATAAGTAAAAAATTTGTATTTTTTGTCTATTATTTTTGAAATAAAGCATACCTTGCTGTATAGAGAGTGAAATCTCAAAAACAGAAAGGGGCTAATAAATAATGGACAATAAAAAGGAAAAGCTGTTTACCATAAAGGAAGCGGCAAAGCTTATTGACGGACTGACAGAATACAGGATAAGGCAGATGTGCAAAAACGGGCAGTTGGATTGCTTTAAGGCGGGAAACAAGCTTCTTATCAGTGAGGAGAGCTTGTATGAAGCTGTTCATATTAAAAAGAAATTGCAATTTACTACTTTAAAGCGTTGACAAAATCTGCAAAGCGTGTTATAATAAAAACATAAAAAATGCAGTCTGACGTATTGGTAGTACGAAAGACTGCACGGATTTACAAATCATTCCCAAAGGAAAGATAACATAAACCCCATCAACATTATGTTATCATTTTTCCTTTGGAATGTCAAGTGCTTTGAAAGGAAAAGGTGATAAAATGGCATCGTATGTTAAACGTGGCAGTGGATATGATATTCGCTGTTACTGCGGAACAGATGTAAACGGCAAGCGTATCAACAAGTATAAAACTTGGACTCCCGAAAAGGGAATGACCCCAAAACAAATTGAACGTGAGCTTCAGCGTAAAATTCTTGAATTTGAAGAGCAGTGCGAACGTGGACTTTTGCTTGATGCAAATATAACACTTGTGGATTACTGCAATGATATTTGGCTCAAACAGATTGAAAATGAGATAAAGCCTACAACATACAGACGATACTGTGGCGTTCTTAGGCGTGTTCTTCCCGGCATAGGTCACTTGAAAATAGGTCAGATACAGCCGTATCATCTGCGTTCATTCTTTGACGATCTTCGTGAAGAGAAGCGTGAAGATGTGAAATGCACACCAAATGATGAAGCCAGGCGTTTGAGCAGAACGGAAACTCGTCCCGAATTGTCAAAGCATATCGGGATAGCTACCACAACGCTTGATTCCGTAAGAGCAGGAAAGAATGTCAGCAAGGAAACGGCTGAAAAGTTTTCGGAATATTTTAAGCTCCCTATGAAGAAGTTGTTTGACAGCGAGGAGATAACGCTTGCTTCAAGGACTATCCTGCATCATTACAGAGTTATCTCAACCATTCTACAGTCGGCGGTATATAACGAGGTAATTATCAATAATCCCTGCAAGAGAATTAAAGCTCCGAAGGTAGAGCTTACGGAAGCTCATTATCTTGATGAAAAGCAGGCGGAAGTTCTGCTGAACACGGTTATGGAAAAAGCTGTTCACCCTTTTGATATGATAGTGATCCTTCTTTTACATACGGGAATGAGAAGGGGAGAGTGCTGTGGGCTTAATTGGGATGATGTTGATTTTGATAACTGTACTATAAATATACAGCGTTCGCTTTTGTATCTTCCCGAAAAAGGCGTATTTGAAAATGATACAAAAACATATTCGTCAAGGCGTGTCATTAAAGTCGGACAGGATATTATAGATATGCTTGAATCATTCAGAAAGTGGCAGGACAGCGAAGCAGTCAGAATGAGAGATAAGTGGATCGACAGCGGAAAGATTTTTACCGCCTGGAACGGCAAGCCGATAAATCCCGGAACCGTAACAAGCTGGTTTCATAAATTCATTCAGGATAATGGACTTACGCAGATCTCTATTCACGGTTTAAGGCACACAAACGCTTCTATTATGATTTCAAGCGGTGTGCCGATAACTACCACCGCCAAAAGGCTTGGGCATTCAACCTCCGCAACAACGAGCAGAGTATATGCTCACGCTATTGCTTCGGCTGATGCAGTTGCGGCACAGGTCATTCAGTCGGTTCTGCCGATTAAGTAAATTTTTATAGCAGAAGTGCTGTTTAAAAGTTTAGCCCTGCATTTGCAAAATAGTATTTCATTGTTTAGCACAGGGCTAATTCTGATTAAGATGGTTCTGCCAGTGCAGTGATATCCTCGGTTATCGAGACGGTTATACCTTTGAAAATCACGGAACCTTGATAGTATCAGGGTTCTTTTTTTATTCCGAAAAATATACCGTTTGTCGGATCTATGCTGAATTATGCCGAAAAATAGAGTATCATAAACCTGATTAGATTTTGATCTTATTTCGTGGGTGTTTTACTGACAGGATTTCTTTCTGCTTTGACATTGCAACGTGTGTATATATCTGAGTTGTGGTGATGGAACTGTGACCGAGAATTTTCTGTATGTAACGTATATCAACGTCCTCTTCAAGCAAAAGCGTGGCAAAGGAATGTCTGAACATATGCGGAGTGATATGTATGGTGTGTCCGCACAGTTTGGTGTATTTGTTTATGATCTCACGCACAGACTGTTCCGATAAGCGTTTATGAAGCTTGTTTACAAAGAAAAAGCCTGAGTTTTCAATATCGCTGTGAAAAGCTTTGCAATATTCGGTAAGTGCAGAAAGAACATCAGGATTTTCTATCTGAATAATGCGCTCTTTTGAACCCTTGCCGAATATTTTGATAAAGTGATTCGACAAATCAATATTATCCGGAGTGAGTGAACAGATTTCCGATACCCTTGCCCCTGTTGCAAACAATATTTCAAGAACAGCGATGTTTCTGATGCTTATTTTTCTTAAATAATCGGTGGGTGCTGAAGTTTTCTCAGCGTATGCAGCATTGAGAATGTCATTGATCATATTGAGAGGAATAGTTTTGGGGAGGATCAGCGGCTCACGGAATGAGGTTTCGATCTTATCAAAAGGATTGCTTTCAATGATGTCCTCTATGAGCAGATAATGGATAAAGGCCTTCATAGTGGCAATTTTTCTGCGGCAGGTTTGGGGTTTGAAAGTTTCGTGCAGATATGATATGTATTTGCAGATAGAGGACTTGTCCAAACAGCCATTTGTATAAGCCCACAGCTGTTTAAGGTCAGTGGAATATGCTTTAATAGTTTTACTGTTCAGTGTTTTCCTGAATTTGCAGTAAGCAATAAAGTTTTCGGTATATATTGATAAGTTGGTCATTTGATCGGCTCCTTTATTAAATGGATATATGAAATATTATATACCATTAATACTGAATTTGTCGATTTTACTTAATTGATGTATATTAAATTGTGATTTATGTAGAAATTAATGGAAACTATTGAATAGGTTACGGAATTGTTGTATAATATTGGCGATGTAATAACATGGGATAACTTCAAATTATCGAAGGTTGAGAGGTATTGTATGGATATATTTAATTTAGCTTGGTTTTTAAAAAATCTTTTTTCAAATAACGATAGTATACTGAGTCAAAAATCGTTTAGTTCTCAGGAATGGTATGATTTATACACATTAGCATTAGAACATAAAGTTGAGTCTATAATTTATCGTCAGTTGTGTCTCAATAAAAAATTGATCATGACAGTTCCATCTGCCATACAAAGAGCATTACGCTCTGCTTATAAATATAATTACCTTCAAAATTCATATGGAATACAAGAAGCAAATCACATTGCAAAAATGTGTTATGAAGCAGGTATTCAGATATGTGCCGTTAAGGGAATTGATTTATTGAATGATGTTTATACTGATATAGGCGTTAGACCTATGCAGGATATTGATTTTTTATCATTTTATGATAAGTATGAAGAAATAGATTATCTTCTTAAGAGAAATGACTATGCTGCTGCTATGATTAATGACAAGATATTATCAGACTTTGATAATCAACTGGACATACAATCCGTATTATATAAAAAGAAAAAATGTTACCCGGCTTATGATCAACAGCTTTCTATTGATATTGCATTTAAAAATTGCAATTATAATATCGGAGATTTAATCGAAAGAAGCGTTTATTCTGTTAAAAGCAAGGAATGGCGAAGCTTATTACCTGCTGATTTTGCCCTACTGCTATGTTTTGAACTGCACAAAGACGCCTTGGAGCGCAACCCAAAGCCGTTGCCCGAAAACTGTTCAATAGGGAAGCTTATTGACATAATCGGATATATTCATATACATCATATAAATAGGGAGGTTATAAATACTGTTTCTGTTGTCGAATATGCTCAAGAATGTGCATATTCACTATTCGGAAAAAAATTATTCCAATAATCAGGAGGAAGAGCATATGAATAATCGATATAGCAATGAAGTGCAACAACTACAATTTTCTATACATCAAATGCAGCAGCAGTTTAATGATAGCTTGATTTTAAATCCCGTGGAAAATATCCCCTTCCCTGAAACCATTTTGCCGTCGTCATCTTATATGCATGGCTTGTATAATACTGACACATCACGTACACAATTAGAAAAATACAATTCTAAACTGCAATTTAGTGGTCGTAACCAAGTGACAGAAGATATTAATGTAATTTACAGAATGTGGTCCGAACTGCTTGGGGGTGAGGCCATATCAATGCGTTTGTTGTCTGGATTACATGCACACATCGTCCTTTTTATGGGACTTACTGATATAGGCGATAAAGTACTGGTACTTCCTGAAAAAGCAGGTGGGCATACATCAGGAAGAGCGATTCTTGAACGATTAGGTCTTGTTATAGAAGAAATACCTTATGATTGTGAAAATCAGAAAGTAGATCACGATGAATGTCTGAAAAAAATAAAAACATTTAAGCCAGAAGTGATTTTTATTGATCGCAGCGAGGGTTTAGTTTATGAGGATTTTACATGGCTTTGTAACAATTGCAATTGCTATAAAATTTTTGATGCATCACAGTATCTGACTAATATAATCTGTTCAGATTATAAAAATCCGTTTGATATGGGGTTTGATTTAATTATCTCCACTCTTCATAAAAATCTTCCAGGTCCACAGAGGGCAATGGTTTGTTCAAAACGAAATGACGCAAAATGGCATAAACTTCGTTCGAAAATAAGCTGTTATGTATCAAATATGCATTTTTATACTATATACTCTGCAGGACTTTTGTTGAAACATTATGAGGAGTTACAAATTCTTTCTAAAGAAATGTTAAATAATGCAACATGTCTTGAAAACGAGTTGCTAAAGATGGATGTACCTATGATCCAACGTTCAACCAATGATCTCGAACCGCCTACACATCATTGCTGGATAAAGCCACCTACAAAGGATAAAGCTTTTGAACTTTATCTTACATTAGAAAAAATCGGGATATTAACCAATTACAGATTGCTGCCATATGAGATCGGTTATGGAATAAGATTAGGACTTTCAGGGGCAACACGATCAGGGCTTAAAGAAGGTAATATAGCTATTCTTGCCGGACTAATTGCTCAAGCTTATAAATATGGTTTCAGCAATTCGCTAAAAAATAATACACTTGAATTTATACATTTTATAAAAAGTCAAGGAGAACCAAATGAAAAATAATGTTTATATTCTGAAAGAACCCTATCATTTTGATGTTGAACAAACAGAATTATCCTCTCCCCTAACGGATTATGTTACTTTAGAATATTTATACTGTGGAATATGCGGTGGAGATTACTCTTATTTTATTGGACGTAGAAAAACTGATCCAATCACGTTAGGGCATGAATTTGTAGCCAGAGTAATTAATGCAGGGAACAATCCCCAATTTAACCAAGGGGATATCGTTATATCCGACTTAAATTATCGTTGTGGAGTTTGTCGTTTTTGTATTGGTGGAAAATCTCATCTTTGCATTCGGCAGGCAGACGGATTGTTTACTAATCGAGGCTTTGCCCAGTATGCGAATGTACATGGAAATTATTTGTATACTATTCCTAAAATAGAATGGTTACCATCAGCTTGTTTTATTGAACCACTATCCTGTGTAATACACGCATGTGAGTTAATACCCATTAAAAGAGGCAGTCATATTCTTATAGTTGGGGGTGGGAGCATAGGCACTATGTTCGCATTTTACCTAAAAACAAAATTTAATTGCGCCAATATTGAAATAACAGAAAAAATAAAACGACGTGCAGAAACATTGGTAAATTGCTTTGACATACGCATTTCTGACCTTCGAACTGGATGTTATGATTTGGTGATAGACTGTTCAAATACACCGGAGGGAGTAATGACTGCATTGAAAGCCGCTGGCAGAGGTGGAAATATTTGTGTAATGAGTCACTTGTACGGAATCAATACGACTTTTATATATGAAACGCTTTGCCAAGAAGAAATAAATGCTTATTTTCCATTACGCAATGGCGATATCCACAATATGCATTCCGCTATTAACCACTTTGCAGCACACTGGAAAACTGACTACAATGCCCTTATTCATATTTATGATGATATCAATAACGCATTTTTATTGAAAAGTCAGTCACCGTATAACAAACAGGTCATCCGGATAAATCATTAGGGCGTAATTTTACCAAAAATTTTTTATACTGATTTACTGTATAATCAAAATCTAACCATTCGTATTTATTCCGTAAAGATTCTATGGATGTATTTTTGCCAGACATCATAATAATAGGAAGTTCAAAAAATTCGTAAACCTTATTGCTAACAAGCAGTTCTTGAATTTCATTATATGTTTGGGAATTGATTTTACCGTATATAGCATAGTCACAATAGGCTTGTGCCATATAAGCAAATAACTTTCCAGATTGATATCCATCATGCTTATTTATTGCTAAACTTTTCTGAATCATATTATATGCTTGACTGTATTGCCTTTCCTGTATTAACACAATAGCATTTGAATAGTATAATTTTCCAATATTTTTTAAATTTCCAAGGGAAAGTGCATCATTCAGAGTAGGTTGATAAAGGGATTTAAATTTATCCGGCTGGAAAAAGCAATATGTTTCACAAAGATTAGTTTGAAGGTATACTCGTGAATTTATTGAATTATTTAGTCTTGTATTATTGATTAGATAAGCACTTTCTGCCATATCTAATTCCATATTGAATCGATATATGTGTCCGATGACACGTTCCAGTTGAAAAATCATATCGTCAGATAAATCATTATTTTTCTCTTCCAGAAGTTTCTGTAGAGATTGGCGGAATTGTCCTTTCATCATAAGGAAATCAGAAATATAGGTCTTAATTCTGAAATAGTACCAGTTTGACATTTCACTATTTTTCAGTTGAAGCTCCATTTCTATTAAAGCTATGTAAAATTCTGAATAATTTCCTGCAATACATTCAGAATACAATAGAAGTAAATTATACGACTTTTCATGTTTCCCGAATTTAGATGGATTTTTGACTGATTTTAAAAGATTAATTGTGTCAATAGTGTTCTTTTTCTCATATACCACAGCGTTAAAAACAAAAATAATATCATTTATTTCTTCACTTGAACCGCTCCCTATTACTGGAGGCTCAAAAAAAGTTCTATTTTCCATAATTTGGAAGAAAACATCAAATATCCACTCCGTTTCTTGTATTGTAAGTTCTAACTGCAGTTTATCACAACGATAAAGCACATTCTGAAACAAGGCAACTAACATTTCTTGAAAAGTGTTTCCGTTGTTCCAGACACCTCTATATACAATATTTTTTAAGTAGTAATGCCATACCTGCTTTTTAAAGTCATATGACAGCACTTTAATTGCGTGATGGCAGAAAACATCATGTAATTTTATCAAACCATCGGTACATTCTGTATAATTTAACAAACTACTGTTTATTATTTCCTCATAATCCTCCATTGGGCAAGAACAGTTCATATCCTTGCCAAGGCTTAAGAAAATATCTCTATTAAAAACGCCGATAACGGCTAATATAAGGAGCATTGACTGCCACTTTTCCGGTAAATGAAATAAAAATCGCTGTATCAATTGATCGCGATCTTTAAAAAATGACCAGTCAGAAAGCTTACTATTATTTTTTTCTTGTTGATATACATCTATTGCCATATCTATAAATAAAGGTAAACACTGCGAACCTAACAAGATATCGTTGATTATATTATCACTTGCATTGGGTAGGTAGTCTTTTAAATGTTGACGTGCTATATCCTCAGAAAAACATTTTAAATGATAAGGAATAATTTCTCTCTGAGGATCATCCCATTTAAGTTTTTCTCTCCCTGTTATAATAAAAGTTCCACGGTGAATTTGGCAAATAAGTTCCATCAGCCATTCCTTGGATTCTCTGTATGGTGCACTTTGTTGATAGGAATCACATAGAAAAACAAGGACATCTGAGGTTTTGTTTATTATTCTTTCAATATCAAGCCCAAGATATATAGGCATTTGGATAAGCAGTTCTTGTGTATCCAGCTGTGATATGTATTTTAAATAATCATACATCGGAATTTTCTGTGCAGTTTGGATCAACTTGCCAACACACTCAAATATAGAATTTACCGAAGGAACTGTTGGAAATTTAGGCATAATAACAGAACCAAAATCAACTGCCGTATCAATAATACCACCTAAAAAATTGCCTCTAATTTTATACATAAACTCATCATCAAGTTTTTCTATGCATCCTGATTTATCCCAGTAGTTTAACAAAGCATAGTCAAATACCGTACAACTTTCATTGAATGAACGCCTTATTTTCATTAGGTTGTGTAGCATCTGTTGTTTATTGATTTCGAATGAAACATAAATCAGTCGGTTTGGAACACAAGAGATTTTCTGTATAATTTCGTTTTTTAATTCAGAAAGGAGATAGGATTTTCCAATGCCTCCAATTCCATAAATATCAATTACTTTGAAATATTCATTAGGCTTTTTTAACATATTATTGCATACATCTGCAGTTATTTTTCGTATTTCATCTCTGTCTACAAATTTTTTGAGTTCAGGTTTGCTAAAAAAAGTAATAGCGGATTGTCTATGTTTCATATTATTTCTCCTAAAAAATGAGGTGATTATATGCTTATTTCGTTTTCAGGTCTTGATGGTGCAGGAAAGACAACTCAGATTAAAATGCTGTTAAACAGTTTCAATGAAATGGGGTATCTTACCGGTTCGGTATATGAGTTGTATCCTGACATACGATATCATTCAATACAAGACCTAAAAAATCTTCAGATATTCCTTGAAAAATATGATGTAATACATCTTAGATTTCGATTGAATTCCGATGAAAACAACAAAATTATGAATACCTTAGAATATTCCGACTTCAGTACCCCATACATTGCACAAACTGTAGCATTGCAGGGATATTTTGATCATATTCGGCTATACCGTTATGTTGTATTTCCACTATTAGAGAAGGGAAAAACTATAATATCTGACCGTCATTATTATGATGAAGTGGCATTTAAATGTGCATATGGTTGTAGTTATTCTTATATGATGAATATGTACACAGATTGCTACAAACCTGATATTGCTTTCTATATTTTTGTATCACCGGAAACAGTATTTTGTCGTAATATAAACCGACCAGATGGAAAAACCACTTTATATCAAGATATTACACACATAATTAAATTGAATGATATTTTTAAACAACTTCTTATTGATACTGAACTTATCAAAATTAATGGCAATCACTCTTGCAACGATATACATAAAAATATTCTCTGTACGCTGACCGACACTTTGGATATAAATTTTCCCAATTAGCACAGATAATTTGAAGTTATCCTGTGTTGACCATTAAAAACAAGATTAAATCATATACCATTAGATTGCTTGCATTCGTGCTGACTAAATATATTGAAATAATGATGAGATAGTCATAATCTGCTGGTAGTAATGGTGAATCATTATGATATGTATTTATATGTACCAGTGTATTTAGTTGCGATTTTTGGTTCACTCGACATAGATTTTATACAGTTGACAAATACTTCGGAATGTATGTCAGATACATAAGGATAAGGGTTATTCCGATGAAAAAATGATTTTTTAATGCTGTTTTAAAGGAGGTTTTATAGAATTAGATTATGACACAAGAAAAGGATTTAAAATTAAGGAGGATTATATGCCTAATTTAAAAAAGATGTTGGAAAATGATGATTATATAATAATTCTTGACACAAACGTCTTGCTGAATATATACCGATATTCGCCTGAATTTTCAGAATTTGCCCTTGAATGCTTAAAAACGGTAAAAAAATCCATATATTTACCTGCAACTGTGAAAATGGAATACGAAAAGCATTATAAAGGTGAATTTTCAAAAATGGTAAGGCGTATTCAAGAAGCAAGTAAGGAAACTGAACAGCAAATTAAAAATGCTAAAAGTAAAATAATCAAATCTTGTGATAGATTAGAGCAGCTTCATTTTCCTGATATTGCTGATTTAAAAGAAGTCCTTTCTCAGAAAATTGATGAAGTACATAAATCCTTTAAAGATTTTTTTGAGGATAGAACATCATTGAGTATAACTCAGAATTTTTGGGATGGAACAGACTACTTAGCTCAATTAGTTCAAGAAATAGAAAAGCTAAATCATATTTTCCAATCTCCATCTCAAAAAGATATATATTCATGGTGTGATGAAGGAGAAAAACGCTATAAAAATGAGATACCACCCGGATTTAAGGATGCCAAAAATAAAGATGGCGTCAGAAAATATAGTGATTTGATAATTTGGATGGAGATCCTTCGCTATGCAAAGACGAATCACAAAAACATCATATTTGTAACTGATGATGTTAAGGTTGATTGGTGGGAAGAGAACGGTGAAAATATGTCTTTTCACTTGAATCTATTATCAGAATTTTCTAATAAAACACAGCAATCGATTGCTCCTATGACATCACAGCTGTTCTACACAGAAGTATCAAATGCATTTGGTATAGAACAAACCGATTCTGTTGAGATGGCATTGAAAATGACTGATAAAGATTATTGTCAGAAAATAGCAGAAGATGTATTTGACCATATATCAGATAAATTGTCATATTATGCGACAGAATACATAAACAATGATGCCGATATAGGTTCAGAAGGTATTGACGAATTTGAGATACGTGAATATGAATTAATTGATGACGAACGTGTTGATAGATATGATGACACTGTTATTTATGAGTTCACTTTTAAGGTTCAACTTGCTGGAACATCTTATGAATATTGGGGGAGAGATGATGATACTAAGGAAGTTATAACGTCACCTGGCATTGATCATGTTTTTGAAGGAACGATTAAAGTTCAAGTAGAACGTGAAGCTGAAATGTTCATTGATTTTGAAGATGATAATAGCTTTGAAAAAGCTGAAATAATTGATGGCGATTTAGAAGAAATAGAACATTATGACAGAATGGAAGATGACATAATGAAAGAACCGGGAGAACTTGGATATTGTCCTGATTGTGGAGCACCATTAGACGTCGGAAATGATGGTGGGAATGGATTTTGCATAAACTGTGCTGAAGAACATTGATTACAGCCATTGTACACCTTGACGAACCATATCATTCTGTGCTGTAATATCATACAAAGACAAAAATACTTGAAGATATTATACGGAGAAATTTCCGAACGGCTTGTTATCATAAATATAATAACAACACATCAACAGTACAAATAGTACAGAGCAAATTGTAAACTCAGGATAACACCAATTATAAACCTTAAACAAATCTGTTTGAGATTTGTGAATATCTGAGGAGTGAGAATAAAATAGGTGTGTGAAAAGTGCATCAAAAGTGTTACATTGAAGTTTTATAGATTTTCAATATTTTGAAAACTGCGGAATCAGATAGAAACAAAACTTGCAGCACAACACAGTTGATATCAAAAAGTCACGATATAGTATTAAAGACGCAAGTTTTTATTATTAAAAAGGGAATTTTATTTGTCAAAAATAATAAATGGTTGTACATAAAAAAACAATTGGGTCTTCCACCGAATGTTATCGGCGGAAGACCCAATTGTTTTTTTGAGTATATTGCTTGCTGTGACAGTTATCTTGCAAAATAAAAATCAAGAACAGCATAGCATCTGATTTGTACAGTAATAATCTTAAGAAAATAATTTTTTCTGTGATTCTGATGTTATGAAAAATCGATTTCCTCATTGATTTTTTCATGAATGTCGATTCTATTGGTAATGTCAATCTTATTTACAAGCCAACCGTTTAAGTTGCAATTTCTAATAAATTCGTCAATTCGATTAACGCCATTCATTTCCTTTAATGTTACAACAACTCCAAACCTAAGTCCGACACCGTCCTGAGGATCTAATCTGTTATTGGTTTTTATTTCCATACCCCAGTTTTTATTGGAATATGATTTTTTGGCAATCTTTTGTTCCTTTATTCTTTCTGATATATATTTGACATTATCCCATTTTCTAAATCTTTCTCTTGCTTGCCCTTCAAGGATATAACTTTGCGCAGTCTCTAATGTTTCGATTTGATTTTGTTTGTCATCATTTATTTCATTAAGACTTCCGTTATCTTTGATTCGTCCAAAATGAAGGTTGAGTTCAGTATTTGTATAATCGACACCTTGAGATCTATCACAAATCGGAAAATAACACATAGTAGCTCTTGCGTAATAGGGATAGCAGTTATCTTTCATAGGAATAGGAAAATGATAATTATAAGTATTCCATTTTTCACTTATATCTGTAACAACGAACCTTATTTCATCATCTTTGGTTTGAATGATATCTTCGATTCTTATTGGAACAATTCCATGACCATATAAAGCAACTTCTTCAGGAGTAGGTGCTTCATTCCAATTTCTTGCGGCATCAATAATCATTGCTTTGGCAACTTCTCGATTTAAGCCTAATACGTCAATAAGATATGAAAGCTTTCTGGCGATCCAAGGTGCTGCATACGATGTGCCTGCAACTTTTGCAGCACCTAATGGCTCACATACCTGAATATATTCTTCTTCACTTCCGCCATAGTAGCTTACGTCTGGTTTTGCAAAGAAAGAGAGTGCTAATCCCTTTCGAGAATATTTAGTTGATAATCCGCTCTTGGTTACGGCATTTACAACCATACTGTTAATCGAGTCAGCCGGAGAGCCAATTTTAATAACATTTGGATTAGGTTTGTTCGTGCCGGCAACAACGAATATTACATCATTTTCATATTGAATCTTATCCAGAATGGCGGCTTCAGCAGAAATAAAATTATCATTAACTTCCTGATTGCTGCCAAGAGAAATGTTCCATACTCTTATATCGGTATTTTCAGCAATGATTCTTTTTATTTGTTTAATAATTGTGAATGAAGAGAAATAGGCGCCAGTTGCTACACCAAAGTGTCGAACTTTAAATCTGCCGCAGCCGTCATCAAGCCATGGATTTAATTTGGGACCGTCTACAATTATTGATGTTACTGATGTACCATGTCGATAATCATTTTGAGTTTTAGGAAGAGCATCATCAACCATATCGTGATATTCTACCCACTCATTAAAATAAACACTATTATCAAATAAAGTGTCTATAACACCAATTGTTGGTTCTATACCCGGGGAGGGAATGTACATCATTCCTTGAACAGAATCTTTAATGAAATCTTCAGGTGATAAATTTGATAAGTTTTCTGTTGCCATTGAAACAAGATACGGAGCTTTTTCAAACAAAATTTTTGCTTGGTTTTCGTCCAGAAAAACAGTTCGATTATCTAATAGACAACTGGAGAGAATATCAATGCCTATATTTTTTAATAATTGTTTTGCATTTGTTTTAGTATCATAAAGTGTTATGATACTTTCTGTGAATGGCTTTGATGCCATTTCAACTTCAAAATCATCAATATAGGATACATCTGCTATAACTTGCTTAAAAGCTGTTTTAGTCATATTTAACGAGGAGAAATTTATCCGATTAAAGGCATATTTATCATCAAAGATTGCTTTGGATATACCATCTTTAAAAAATAATTCCAAAATATTGTTTGATTCGATCAATAAATCAACACTACGGGTTAAATCATCGGAATCTAAAAAATAAGTTATAATATGTTTGTCTTTTTCAGCATTGAATTTTGCACCAACAATAGCTGAATTGGAGTTTTCTCCTTTAAAAAGTCCTGATATACGATTTGATTTTGCAACAATTTTATTATAATAAACACTTATTAGTATTCCATTAAACGGTTTATTCTCACTATTCCAGTATTTTTGAATTTGTAAGATTTTATCTTTTAGTTTAAGCAATAGTTGGCTTGCAACTATTATTTTACTGTTCATTGCCGGACCACCGCCGCTACCGCCTCTACTTGCTTGAACAAAGCGTTTTCCTTTAAGTTCCAGTACATTATTCATAATTAGTCACCTTCCTTGTTGATTTTTCTTGATACGGTACTTTTGGATTTACCTTTTAGCTTTTCGATTTCTCTAACAGTAAATCCCTTTTCATGAAGCTTTGTAATATCGGTGCTTTCAAGATTCCCTATTAAATTATTATAAAACCTTCTTAAATAATCATTTTCAAGATTAACATCGCTGAAGGCAAGAGATGTTTTTATAATATTTTTTAGTTCGCCTGGATAAGGAAGCTTTTCGGAAGCATTTAAGATTTTTTTGAATAATCTGGTGTCTTTAGAAATCCCCTTAAAATTCCTTGAGAATGATGAAAAGTAATATTGTGCAACTTCGATTATGTCTTCCTTGCTATAACGATCAAAATTTATTACAGCATCAAATCTTCGTATTAATGCTTTATCAAATTTATCAAACAAGTTAGTCGTGGCAATTATTACTATCTCTTTATTTAAATCTGTCAACCGATCGAATTCCCTTAAAATAGTTGAGGTTACACGTCCCATTTCACGAACATCATTTGAGTTTATTCTGTCTAAAGCAATAACATCAATTTCATCAAACAGAACAACAACCTTGTTTGAATATGGTAATGAATTAATCTCACTGAAAACATTTGATATATTTTTGTTCGTTTGTCCTAATTTACTGTCAATTAAGTTGTCAAAATTAACGCAAAACAGGGTTCTATCTAAAAGTCTTGCAACATTTTTGGCTGCTTCTGTTTTTCCGCTGCCAGGCAATCCTTCAAATAGAAATTTGTTAATTCCTATGTTGTGGTTTACAGCATTAATAATGCCTTTTATATCTTCTGAAATTACAACAGGTAAATATAAAGGTTCGATAGTTCGAGTATCAATTTGCTTTAGAAAATCACTTTCAAAATCGGTGCTTTGTGGCGCATATAAGTTGGACTCAGCTATTAAGCTCATTATATACTCAGCTAATTGGTCATCTCCAATGCTGTCAAAATATCTTGCAATATTTATAGCTTCGTTTCTAAAGGCAGTTTCATTTTTTTCAATATGATATTTAATTAAATTTATTACATTTTGTTTTTTCATAGGCGCAACCTCCCCTAAGAATACTATACACCATCTTTGGGACAAAGTCAATGCTTTTGGGACATTTTATCAGCGAATGACTAATTTAATGTATAAACAACCAAAAATCACAAAATATATTGTGCAACTATACAAAATCGCAAGCTTTTGTCTATAATTCAACTACGAAAACGTACCTTGAATATTGAAGGCGTTTTTTACCCAAATGAAAAGCCGTTGAATCTTGAAAACAAAATAAAGTATTCTGCTTATCAGAAAAAGATAAATACAAAAAGTCAGTTGCTATGCTTTAATAGAATCAGCTCACATACTGCGGTGCGTGAAACCGCATATCGGGAGATAAATTCATAGTACGAAAATAGTACGGATTATTTCAAAAGTTACTAAAAGATACAAAAAAACACTCAACGATATAAAATGTTGAGTGCTTGAAAATGCCTATTTTGCGTGCTTTTTCGCAATTTGCCAAACGGTGCTAAACAATACAAAACACACCAACCATAACTCCAAAACCGCGTGTCGTGAGTTCGATTCTTACTGCCCCTGCCAAAAAACCACGCAACGAAGGCGTTTGCGTGGTTTTCTTTTTGCTTTGACATTCTTTCTTAGGCAATTTGTGTGAGTTTTGTGTGAATGATGCAAAACCGCTCTGTCGTAGAGTGTCGTAAACACACACTTGTGTGAGTGATGTGTGAGTAATTACCTGCAACAAACAGCCAATAAAATAATTGCGATCCCGCATACTGTGATAGTTTTTATAACAATTACAGTATGCGGGATTTTTTTGTTTATATATAGATTTATGGGCACTCTGATGTAAAAGTCGGGGTGCCTTTTTTATTAAATTCAGAAAGAATGAGGGGAAGTATATGCCAAAAACCGAATTTGACTATTATTACGGTATCGAAGCTGAACAATTTACTTTTGTCCGAGTGCCGAAGGTGC